>WFLX010149586.1_pt1 | contig 10899 bp, 9 predicted proteins | sample 4967041 | NCBI WGS metagenome assembly WFLX01 (sample SAMN12857096, study PRJNA449069) | gut metagenome | isolation source: stool from male and female vole | host: Microtus ochrogaster | place: USA:Florida | collected 2017
GCAATTCCGGTAAAAAGCTAAATCGAATACAAATAGGTTAAATGAGACTGCCTCTTTTGGGTATGATTGTTTTGTTGCTCATAAATTTGGGCACAGACTTTTATCTATACTTTAAATTAAAGAAACGGTTTACCTCACCATTGCCATCCCGCATTCAATTGATCAGTGCGGTATGCCTGTATGTATTGTTAGGTGTTATAGTGTGCCTTCCACGGAGAAGCGGTTCAGAAGATGTATTGTTGACCGTGATGTGGACACTTTTCGGTTACATGACGATATATATAGGTAAATATATATTTGTAATCTTTGATTTGATTGCCTCAATTCCATGCTTATTCAGGGGTAAGCGCATAAAAGTGCTTTCGGTTTTAGGTGCATTCCTTGGCACTGTNGCTTTTATAGCTATGTGGTGGGGNGCTTTGGTTAACCGTTACCGNATCCAAATAAAGGANGTGACGATAGAGATTGCCAATCTGCCTGAAAAATTCGATGGTTACAGGATTACACAGTTCTCGGATCTTCATACAGGTACTTTCCGTACTGACACGGCTTTTGTTTCTAAGCTGGTTGACAGGATAAATGCTACAGGATCGGATGCAATATTTTTTACCGGCGATATAGTAAATCGCCGGTCAGACGAGCTGATTCCATTTGTTGATGTCTTGTCGCGTCTGGAAGCACCTGACGGAGTTTATTCAATCCTTGGAAACCACGATTATGGTGATTACTCGACCTGGAATGACGAAAATGCAAAACAGGAGAATATGGAGCTTCTCTATAGTCTGCAATCAAAAATGGGGTGGAAGCTTCTACGGAATGAGCATACATTTTTTAAGCAAGATAGCGATTCAATTGCAATTATAGGGGTGGAAAATATTGGTGATCCGCCTTTCAAGTCTTATGGTTCGCTTATGAATGCGTATCCTGATTTAGATGATTCCAATACAAAGATTCTATTGACCCATAATCCGGCGCATTGGGTAGATTCAATTGCTGAACATAAAAATGTCAAAATCGATCTTGCTCTTAGTGGGCATACCCATGCGATGCAGATTGAAATTTTCGGATGGTCACCTGCTGAGTTCCGCTATCCTACATGGGGTGGACTCTATCATGCGTCTGACAAGGATAAAAGCCTTTATGTAAATATAGGTGCAGGCACTGTCGGCTTACCGATGCGAATAGGTGCTACTCCTGAGATAACAGTCATTACATTAAAACGAAAAAACAACTAATTTATCATACCAACGATGCCTCTTGACACCGCACAAGTAATAAGTGATAAACTGAATTATCCGCGCAAAAATGTAGCCGCTGTTTTAAAGATGTTTGAAGAGGGTGCTACAATTCCTTTCATAGCGCGATACCGCAAGGAAGCTACTGGTTCAATGGATGAAGTAGCATTGCAAAATATCAGGACAAATGCCATTGCTCTTGAAGAGCTTGAAAAAAGAAAGGAATTTATTACGGATGCTCTTTCAAAACAAGGAGTGCTTACGGATGAACTGGCATTAAGGCTTGCTTCATCTCTTGACCCTTCTGAGATAGAGGATATTTATCTCCCTTACAAACCGCGCCGCAGGAGCAAAGCTACTGTAGCCAGGGAGAATGGTCTCGAGCCATTGGCAAAATTAATAATGGCACAGAAACTTGCGAACCCGTTAATGTCAGCTGGAAAATATGTCAAGGGTGAAATTGCCGATAAGAATGCGGCTATTTCCGGAGCAGCTGATATTATTGCGGAGTGGGTAAGTGAAAGTGAAAAAGCACGTAACCTTCTTAGGGCGAAATTTGCCCGTAGTGCATTGCTTGAATCGAAGGTTATCAAAGGCAAGGAGGCGGAAGGAGAAAATTTCAGGAACTATTTTGAGTATAAGAAGCCTTTGCGACTTGCAGGCTCACATCACTATCTTGCTTTGCGCAGAGGAGAGGAGCAGGGCATACTTAAGGTATCCATTACAATCGATGATGATGAAATGATGGATCGCCTTAGCAGGATGTTTGTGCGTCCTGGTGCCACTCCTGAGTGTGCGGAAATTGTCAAGGGTGCAGTAAGGGACGGTTATAAACGGCTTCTCCGTCCGTCAATTGAAACTGAAGTCGCTGCGACAGCAAAAGAAAAGGCTGATAATGCGGCAATATCTATTTTTGCTGACAATGTAGAGCAGCTTCTAATGGCTCAGCCGCTTGGACGTAAAAGAGTGTTGGGTATTGACCCAGGATTTAAAAATGGATGTAAAATTGCGTGCATTGATGAGCAGGGTGCATTGATGGCAACTGAAGTTATATATCCATGTGCACCCGTTGGAGATGTTTATGGAGCTGCGGATGTGCTATGTCATTTGGTAGGACGCTTAAGTATAGATGTTATTGCGGTGGGAGATGGAACAGCATCAAGGGAAACTATGGCATTTCTACGTGATGTCACCTTTCCACGGCAGGTGAATATCGTTCTTGTCAGTGAAAGTGGGGCAAGCATATATTCTGCATCTGAAACAGCAAGGCGTGAGTTCCCTGATTTGGATATTACCTTACGTGGGGCTGTTTCTATTGCCCGCAGGCTCCTTGATCCTCTTTCAGAGCTTGTCAAGATAGATCCGAAATCCATAGGAGTAGGGCAGTACCAGCATGATGTTGATCAGAATGCTCTGCGTTCAGCNTTGGATTTTACGGTTGAGCATTGTGTTAANGCTGTCGGGGTGGATGTGAATACTGCATCTGTGGAGCTTTTATCCAGAGTATCTGGCATTGGACCCTCCCTTGCTGGAAATATAGTGGCGAAGCGTAGCGAAAAAGGGCGCTTTAACTCCAGGAATGACCTTTTGGATGTGGCAAGGATGGGAAAAAAGACATTCGAACAGTGTGCGCCGTTCTTACGCATTAATGGCGGAAGTAATCCGTTGGATGCAACAGGTGTGCATCCTGAACGCTATCAGTTGGTTGAAAGGATGGCAAAGGATTGCGGAGTTGAAACAAAGATGCTTATAAGGGATAAAAATCGTCTTGATTCTCTGGACCTTGAAAAATATATAGATCGTTATACTGGGATGCCCACACTTACAGATATTGTAAGTGAACTTGCCCGCCCGGGAAGAGACCCTCGAATCAAAGAGGAGGATAAACGCATATTTGACCCTGATGTCGCCGCTATTGCAGATCTCCATATCGGTCGTGAACTTACTGGAAAAGTTAACAATCTCACAGCATTTGGAGCTTTTGTCGATATAGGTCTTAAAGTAAATGGGCTTGTGCATATTTCGCAGCTTTCCGATGGTTTTGTCAGCAATCCGGCTCAGCTGCTGAGTGTAGGGCAGACGGTTAGGGTGAAAGTCCTTGATGTGGATGCACAGCGTGCAAGAGTGGCATTGACAATGAAGGGAGTACCCCAGAATGGACTGTAAGGGACATAAGGCTTGGCTTTCTATCGGGAGCAACCATCCGGAGGCTCGGATTTTTTTGTCAAAAGCGGCATCTGCGCTAAAGTCGCACCTGTCGTGTTGGACAATGTGTGAACCTTACTCTACACGAGCAGTAAATGGTAAAGACCCGGATTATGTGAATGCGGTTGCTTTCGGTTTATGGGATTATGATGCGGATTCTTTGAATTTGCTGTGCAAGGAAATAGAAAACTCTCTCGGACGCACGCATTCAGGTGATGCAAATTCCCATATTGTGGAAATTGACATAGATTTGGTGTGTTTTGATAATGAGATTTTACGTCCGGTAGACTATTCAAGGGAATATTTTTCTCTGGGTTTTAATCGGATGAAAGAAGATTTTTAAAAGGGCTATCCTTCAAGGATGTATATTTGATGTTGTGTGCTTTACACTCATTTTCGTAATTGGCGTGTCGTTTTGGGTGGAGGTCACCNCTTAAAATCACGAAATTGGCACTGTAAAGGTTTATAAGTTCAGAAATAGTACCNCTATAGCCGCGNCAAACNAGTATATAGTCGAATTTATTTCCNGGCTTTAAAAGTGGTGTTGAATCNACAATAAGAATGTGACTGTTGTGGGTGCTCAGAATAGGATGTGTGTACTTTACAATAGAGTTGCTGAAATTATCAGCCGTAACGCTTAATGAGTCAATGTTCCTTGACGCCATGTAGTCAGAAAAAGCTCTTAAAGATGATTCCTTCACTTTTTCATGTTCATGTCTTCCTGCGGTAGTTATTATGTTAACTCTTTCCGGAGTGCAAACTGCTATGTCAGTGCGGTAAGTTCCNGGAATAATATACACACCNTAAGGTTCTGGCTTTATAGGGAAAAATATTAANATGATAAAGGAAAGGAACGATGTGCAGGTTNCAACAGCATAAAACTTNTTTCGTCTATATATACACATGGCAAGCATTACGATTGTAATAAACCATATAATCATTGCAATGCCTGACACAGTGATATGTTTTATTTCAGCCCCGGGAAGCGAAGCTATTGTGTTGCACACTCCAGTAATCCAGCTATACAAGGTGTTAAGTATATTGCATAGCCACTCAGACGGGATTGTGGTAGCCTCTAATATAATAAGGAGTAATCCTCCACCGATTAGTGGTGTGAGAACTGGTGCAATGAGTACATTTGAAGCTAAGAAATATATNGGTAAAGAGTGGAAATAGTAGCTGGAAATAATTCCTGTTGCAAGCATTGCGCCNATGCTCATGGTTATAAACCCGATTGTTATGTATTGGGAGCGATTCCTCTGATTTGCAGGATTAAGTCTTTTGCCAAATAATAATATGCCGCATACAGCTGCAAAACTCAGTTGAAAACTTATGTTGAACAGCGCTCTCGGGTCAAATAGTAGAATTGCAAGAGCTGCAAGGCATAATGCGTTGAAAGAGCTATGCCTCCGTTGTAATAGTGAGGCAAGTAGAAGTGATGAGGCGATTATTACCGCGCGTGTGACAGACGGTGACAATCCGGTCATTACGGCAAAAATCCACAATAATAAGATGATAACGATAGCTCTCCATTTGCGTAGATATTGCACGAATATAAGTGGAAGAAGAATAAATGAGCATAGTGCTGCTATTATTGCAACATGCAGTCCGCTTAGTGCGAGTATATGGGCGGTGCCAGCTGTCGCAAATGATTTCCGCGTCTCCTCGTCAAGAATAGAATCGTCGCCTGTTATGGCGGTAACAAGAAACTCTTTAGTGTGGCTATCAAGGCTGCTTCGTAATATAAGGTTCTGGATCTTATTCCTGAGCCGGACAAATTTAAGATANATAGATGGCGATTTATGTATGCTGTAGATATTTTCTGGAATTGCGAGTCCTGATATCGCAATACNTTGCCGGTCAAGAATCCTTTTGTATGTCAGTTGTTCAGGAAAATATTGTATTGAATCAGGCTTTGACATATTAGCCATAAGCATAATTCTGTCACCTGAAGATATGGAGGGCAAAAAAGCCGGAATCACGATGTGCGAAAGCACATTCGGAATCCGGCTCATATCAGTTGAATCTTTTCCTGCTGAAATAATCTTTACACGTAAGGTGCGTGAAGTTTCCGATTCCCTTACTGCAAGAACATCAGCTTCTATGTATCTCTCTCCTGACAGGTATTGTATGATGGATTCGTTTGGTTGCTGAATCCACATATCTGTTTGTCCTAGTGCAACAGCAATTGCAAGAGCGGCATAATAGCGGTACCGCAATAATGCAAGTGTAATCCCCGCAATGACCCACACNCCGGTGCACCATATAGGCGCTCCCAAGTATGAGAATATTATTCCGGCAACAAAAGCAAGTGTTACAGGAAGAAGCGGTATTAAGGAGAGAGGCGCTTTCAATTTCCGCTTGTTATGCTATTGTTGCGCGGACAACAAGGAAGCTGCTTACACCAATTACTATCCAAAGCAGTATTGCAAGTAAAAGAGGTTTTACTCCTACAGCCTTGATTGTCTTAAGGGAAAGTGATGCACCAATGAGAAGCAAGGTAAGTACAAGTCCTTTTTTTGCAAGCCATACGCACCATTCACTAAATGCAGCAGGAAGACCGCAATATGTGTTTATGATCATAGCCGCAACGAAAAGGAAAATAAACCAGGGAATAGACACCTTGGCTGTCTTGTCGCGGAATATAGCCATTGTGACGAATGCAAGAGGTATAATCCAGAGCGCACGGGTCAGTTTGATAAGGGTAGCAAGTTTGAGCGCCTCCGGTCCGTAGGCTTCTCCTGCGCCGACAACTGATGAGGTGTCGTGAATAGCAATTGCCGCCCATGTGCCGAACTGCGCATCACTCATTTCAAAGAATCGTCCGATAGGAGGGAAAATGAAAAGTGCGATGGCGTTGAGAATAAAGATTACACCGAGTGAAACCGCCATTTCGTGGCTGCTGGCTTTCAGTACCGGACCAACGGCTGCAATGGCACTTCCACCGCAGATTGCAGTGCCTGAAGATATAAGGTAAGCAGTCTTGCGGTTTATATGTAGCCACCATCCGAAGAGTACACCGATTACCATTACCCCAAATACCGAGGCAATAGTGAACATCATTCCTTCGCTGCCGCTTTTAAGTGATTCAGTTACATTCATTCCAAATCCGAGTCCGACAACAGAAACTTGGAGCAAATATTTTGAAGTCTTTTTATTGAATTTTGGGTAAGGGCATTCAAAAAGCATTGCATACACAAGTCCGAGGAACAATGCGACCGCAGGTGTGATATACTGTTTCATGCCTAACTTGTCAAAAGGAAACAAGCAGAGCACAATAAGGCAGATATAAACAATTTTAGAAGTTGTGAGCATATTGCTCTTCGACGTCTCTTTCATATTTTTATGTAGAATAATTATTGGTTCCAAATCTGCCATGCGGCAAATGCTTGAAGCAAAAGCATTTCAAGACCGTTTTTTGTCTCTGCACCATTCTCTGCCGCTTTCTTCATGAATAATGTCACATCCGGATTGTACAGCAGGTCATAGCACAGATGCTCAGGTGTAAGAAGGTCGTATGGAATATCCGGGCATTCATCAACATGCGGGTACATTCCAAGAGGAGTGGTGTTCACAATAACCTTATGTTCTTCCATGACCTCGGGGGTAAGCTCTGAATAAGTCAGTACTCCTGGGCGGCTGGTTCGTGAAACATAGGTGCTTTCTACCCCAAGGTTGGCAAGACCGCAGTACACAGCTTTCGCCGCGCCGCCTGTGCCTAATATAAGAGCTTTTTTGCGATGGTCATTAAGCAGGGGAGCAATGGAGTCGGTAAAACCTATCACATCTGAATTATATCCCTTGAATTTCAGGTTCGCACCGCTTCCAATAAATTTTATTACATTGACAGCGCCTATTTTTGCCGCATTTTCATCCATTTCATCCATGTACGGTATTACCTGCTCCTTATATGGAATGGTAACGTTCAGACCACGCAGGTTAGGGTACTGCGCAACTACTTCCATGAGCTCGCCTATGTCTTCAAGTTCAAAATTTATGTATCTGGCATCAATGCCTTCAGATTCAAACATCTTGTTGAAATAGTCCTGTGAAAAGGAGTGTCCGAGCGGAAAACCGATGAGACCGTAAAGATTGGCGGGCTGTTTAAGCATATAGGATAATTTGAGGATAATTAATGCACAAAAGTAATAAAATGGCAGCAAAGAGAGTGCGGCATACACTAAAAAATGAATTTTCAACGTACCTTTGCGGGATAAATCACATTTTTATGCAACGGTTAGGCGATTTATACAAAGAATTGACAGGTTCATATCCGGACTGTATTGTTCCTCTTGCAGGGGCGGGGTCGGAACGGAGATATTTTCGCGTTAGTGGAGATGCAGGGGAATACATAGGCACTATCGGAGTCTCTAAAGCGGAAAACGATGCATTTATATATATGGCTTCCCGTTTTTCAGAAATGGGTCTCCCTGTTCCGCAAGTTCTTGTTGTGAGTGCTGATAGAATGGCATATTTGCAGACAAGCGCCGGTACGGTATCTCTATTCGATTATCTTGCTAAAAGCCGTGAGAAAGGAGAGTATGGCAGACATGAAGTATTGCTGCTTGAAGATATAATGCGGCATCTTGCTGATTTTCATACTGCTGGCTATAATGATTTTGATTTCACATCATGCTATCCTCGCGGCGCTATGGATTCGCGTGCAATTGCTTGGGATTTGAACTACTTCAAATATTCTTTCCTTAAGCCCGCGGGCATAGAGTTTGATGAGGAGAAGCTGGAAAATGATTTTGTGCATTTGGTCGGGATGATAGAATCCTGTGGTATGGACGCAATTATCTTGCGCGATTGCCAAAGCAGGAACATTATGCTTGACGAGCAAGGCGAGTTTCCAGTTTTTATAGATTTCCAGGGTGCGCGTAAAGGGTGCGGGCTCTATGATGTTGTTTCTTTCTTATGGCAGGCGCGTGCCGCTTTCCCGGCATCACTCCGGCAANATCTGTTTGATNTTTATNTAGCATCCTCTCCNGTGCTCACTTCAAAATCTCAGTCGCTTAAGGAAAATCTTCCGCTTTTTNTCCTCCTCCGTACTTTGCAGGTGCTNGGTGCCTACGGCTTCTTGGGGTTGGTGAAAAGGAAAGAGCATTTCATTAAAAGCATTCCCGCCGCAGTTGATAATATCCGTGAGCTTCTCGCAGGAAATTTCCCGGATTTGCCGGAACTGCATCGTGTATTATGTTTGATTGCCGGAAATCCATCTTTTCGCAAANCANCTCNTGTATCAGGACCACTGGTGGTGACTGTCGGTAGTTTTGCATACAAAATGGGTATGCCGGAGGATAACAGCGGGAATGGAGGTGGATTTGTTTTTGATTGCCGCGCGCTCCATAATCCCGGGCGATATGATGAATATAAACCTCTGACCGGTAGGGATGAGCCGGTAATAAAATTTCTTGAGGAAAGGGGAGAGGTGCAAGGGTTTCTATCAGCCGCGTGGAGCCTTGTTGATTACTCTGTAGGGCGTTATATGTCACGTGGGTTTACCTCCTTGAGCGTATTTTTCGGATGCACTGGCGGGCGCCACCGCTCAGTATACTGTGCCGAGCAGACAGCAAAACATATTAAGGAGCGATTTGGTGTTGAGGTGCGTATAATACATCGTGAAAGAAAAATAAGTGAAACCATATAAGGAATCTATATGAAGGCTATGGTTTTTGCCGCGGGGCTCGGTACTCGTCTGAGACCAATTACTGATAATACGCCGAAAGCGCTTGTTGAGGTCGGNGGTATNCCGATGCTGGGGCGCGTTATAGGGAAGCTTATTAATATAGGTGTGGGTACAATAGTNGTTAATGTCCACCATTTCCCCGAAATGATTCGNACCTACCTGCAGGCAAATAATAATTTCGGGATAGATATTATTGTNAGNGATGAGTCGGCAAGGTTGCTTGATACNGGTGGCGGAATCCTTGCAGCGGCAGGATGGCTTGACGGTACTGAGCCTTTTATAGTGCATAATGCAGACATACTCACAGATTTCTCCTTGAAAGATATGGTGGACTCACATATATCTACGGGTGCGGATGTCACTTTGCTTGCCCAAAATCGTGTGAGCAGCCGTACATTTGTGTATGATGATTCATTAAGGCTCAAAGGTTGGGCAAGAATAGGAACTGATGAAACTATCCCTGTGGGGCTTGATGTCAGCGCATTAAAATGCCTTGCTTTTGGTGGTGTGTCAGTGGTTAATCCATCCATATTTCTGCTTCTTCATAAATATGCGGATANCTNTGGANCTGTATTCTCCACAACNCCCTTTTATGCCTCNGNATNTTCACTCCTTAATATAATAGGATATGTGCCGGAGCATGCGTATCGATGGTTTGATATTGGTAAAATGGAGACACTTTTGAAAGCCCGTGAGTCATTTTCTTGATGTGAAATTGGATTTTCTGCCTTTTTCCTTTAAAAAAGAGCAGCTTTTGGTAGTATTTTGATTAAAAATCACTACCTTTGTGCCCGCAAAACAATACAAAACCAAAACTTAAACAAATTTTTTAATGGCAACAAGAATTAGACTGCAACGTCATGGTCGCAAAAACTATGCGTTCTATCCTATTGTTATCGCCGATAGCAGGGCACCACGAGATGGTAGATTTATTGAAAGGATAGGTTCTTATAATCCGAACACTAATCCTGCTACAATAACATTGAACTTCGAACGGGCTTTGTATTGGGTTAACGTTGGCGCACAGCCCACAGACACAGTTCGTAGCATCCTCTCAAAAGAAGGTGTTCTCCTTATGAAGCACCTCCAGGGCGGTGTTAAGAAAGGTGCATTTGACGAGGCTGAAGCTCAGCGTCGCTTTGATGCTTGGAAAAGCAAAAAGCAGGCTGCAGTAGACGCACTCAAAACATCTATGGCTGATGCTAAGCAGCTTGCTGCTAAACAGCGTCTTGCTGATGAAGAGGCTAAGAACAAAGCAAAAGCTGAGGTAGTAGCAAAGAAAAAAGCTGATATCGCTGCTGCTAAAGCAGAGGCTGAAGCTGCTGCTAAGGCAGAAGAGGAAGCTGCACAGGCTCCTGCTGAAGCTCCTGCCGCTGAATAATCAGTGCGCATCAATTGCAAAAAATCAACGCCGGATAAGGGTTCCCTTTTCCGGCGTTCTCTTTTATCTGTTTATATTTATCAGTTTGCATGAGGATTAACAGGATGGTATAACCATCCGCGAAGATTATCTCCCATTCTCCGTACTGCCGAATGCCAGTATGAATCATCATCGCCACTAAGCAATGTGATGCCATCCGGAGGTGAGGACACTACCCAGGTGTTACTTTTAAGCTCCTCATCCAATTGTCCCGGACTCCACCCGCTATATCCTATAAAGAACCTTATGCAACCTTCTGTAGGATACCCTGAATGTATATATACGACCATTTTGTCAAATTTCTCGCCGATATAAAGTCCGGGAATGATTTTCCTACATCCCGGATTAAT
>WFLX010136778.1_pt1 | contig 10897 bp, 8 predicted proteins | sample 4967041 | NCBI WGS metagenome assembly WFLX01 (sample SAMN12857096, study PRJNA449069) | gut metagenome | isolation source: stool from male and female vole | host: Microtus ochrogaster | place: USA:Florida | collected 2017
ATGCCGGCGGCGTCCGTACAAATCAAGGCATTATAGGCGGGATTAGTCGGGGGTTAGTCGAGCATTTGCATGAGTTTGAGGGCGGAGATGTATTGCTCGATGCCGGCGCTGACTTTGCGGGCATCCTGCATGGCGTGAACCACCGAGGCCGGGCGGTTGGTGACATCGCCGCCGGCAAACACTCCCTTGCGGGTCGACATGCCATAGGGCATTTCGCGGGTTTTGACATAGCCGCGTTCGTCGACTTCGATGCCTTCTGAGGTGTTGATGATTCGTGCGGCCGGAGCTGCGCCTATGGCGGTGAGCACCACGTCGGCCTCAAAGGTCTCCATGCCCTCGGGGGTCATGGCTTCAAAGCCGGTCAGGGTGTTGTCTTTGCCGAGAAAACGCTGTATGTCGGTGAGCCACTGAAATTTTACTCCTTCAGCCACGGCGTCTTCATATTCGGCGCGCAGGGCCGAGAGATTGGCTTCGTCGCGGTGGTAGACCACGGTTACCGAGCTTGCTCCCATTTTGAGTGCCGAGCGGGCGGCGTCCATGGCGGTGTTGCCTCCACCCACTACATAGACCCTGTCGCCGGGGTGGACGGGCACCTCGTCGCGGCTAATATATCCGGCCTGATAGAGACCGAGCTTGCGGAGAAAATGCACGGCGTGTTTCACTCCCGGCAGGCGGTTGCCCTCAACCTCGAGCTTGCGGGGCTTGCCGGTGCCGGTGGCGAGGAAGATTGCGTCAAATCCTTTTTCAAAAAGGTCGTCGATGGTGTAGCCGCGTCGGCCCACGGCGGTGGTGCAGTGGATGGTGACGCCGAGCTGTTCGATTTTTTTGATTTCGCGCCTCACCACATCTTTTGGAAGACGGTATTCGGGAATACCGAAAGTCAGCACACCCCCCGGTTCGCGTTCCATCTCGAAGATCTCAACGGCAAATCCCTTGCGGGCCAGCTCGCCGGCGGCGGTGAGCCCTGCGGGACCGCTTCCCACCACAGCCACGTTGCCGCGGTCTTTGACGGCTACCGAGTTGCGGCACAGCCCGAGAGAGGCCTCAAAGTCGGCCACAAAACGCTCCAGCTGACCTATGCGGATATGCTGCCCTTTCTTTCCGAGCACGCAGTTGCCCTCACACTGACGCTCGTGGGCGCACACGCGGCCACACACGGCGGGGAGGTTGCTGCGCAGGTTGATGATTTCCATTGCGCGGCCGATGTTGCCCATCGAGAGCTCATGAATCCACTCGGGTATATCATTATTGACCGGACAGCCTTTGCGACATTGAGGCACCTTGCAGTGAAGGCAGCGGCGGGCTTCGCGCACAGCCTGGGCAAAGGTCATCACCGGCTCTTCAACATGATTGGCCGGGCTGTTGGTAATATCTTCTGACATTATGATTTGCGAATGTTGGTTTGGGGTATGTGTCGCAAATATAATAAATTTTATGATAATTTGATGGAAGATATAGATGAAACGGCTGATTTTTGCTACCGTTCAGGCTTGTTTGGGTCTGAATACCATCATCGGCGAGCAGTCAAAGCGGGGCAGAGCCATCATTTTTATGGTGCGGCCCAGGGATTCGAGCGAGTTGGAGCAGTCGCCCGGCTCACCCATGCCTACACGCACGAGCTCGGATGAGACGGCTTGGAGCGCTTTCTGAGGCAGATTGTTTTCCTGCGACAGGTGGCAGAGGAACACATATTCCAGATTGCCGTTGAGGGCGAGCGAGCCAACGAATCGGGCGGTGTCGAGGTTGTCGAGGTGACCGTTGCCGGCCATGATGCGGCTTTTGAGATAGGCCGAGTAGGGGCCGGTGCGGAGCATCTCGGCGTCGTAGTTGGCCTCGATCACCACTATCCTCGCGAGGCGCATGTAGTGGTCCACCCTGTCGGTGATATGGCCGAGGTCGGTGGCCACGGCAAACCTGTGGCTCCCCGCCTCGATATAGAAGCCGGCATTGTCGGTGCCGTCGTGGCTCACGTCAAAGGCGGTGACGGTCATTCCGGCGAGTTGGAAGGGAAATTCCTTGTAGATGGGCGAATGATAGTCTTTGATGCGGCGCGAGATGTTGTGGCGGCGCAACATGCCGTTGAGTGTCTTGGGGGTGCAGTAGATGGCTATGTTTTTGCGGAGCCTTACCATCTTGTAGACATATCTCACATGGTCGGAGTGGTCGTGGGTGAGCAGCACTCCTTTCACGCAGTCGATCGACAGGCCGTTGACTCTCAGGGCGTCTCTCACCTTGTCGGGGTCGATGCCGGCGTCGATGAGCACACCCTCGCGGCGGGTGCCCACATAGGCGCAGTTGCCCGACGAGCCCGACCCGAAGCTCATGAAAATGAGATTTTCGGCCGAGGCGCGCTCTGAGATAGCCTCGATGAGCGGTGTTTCGGCGGGCGCGGCGGCCTTGTCGAGAGCCTTGGCGCGGCTCTTTATCACAAAATCCTCTATGGCCGGGTGTATGGCCTCTCTCCCCTCGGGCGTGTCGAAGAGCGAAGGGTGGGAAGGTATGCTTATTTTCAGTTTGCGGGCCATGAGCGGGGATTGGTGATTGGAGAGGGGTCAGTTAAACAGCAGGAAGATGCAGGGCACTTTGGCATAGGGCGCCGTGTCGGTCACCGCCCATTGGTGGAGCGGGCGGGTAATGATCGACTGGGTGGGGGAGGTGAGGTTACACCCCACGGCGAGGAGGGTGTCGGCGGGCAGACGCGAGGCGAGCTCGGCTATCAGCTTGGTGTTGCGATAGGGGGTTTCGATGAAAATCTGGGTCTGACGCTCGCGGTTTATGCGATTCATCATCTCGCGGAGCTTGGCGCCTCGGCGCGGCTCGTCGATGGGGAGATAGCCGTTGAAGCAGAAGCTCTGGCCGTTGAATCCCGAGCCCATCAAGCCGAGCAAGATGCTTGAGGGACCCACAAGAGGCACCACCTCGAAGCCCTCGCGCTGGGCCACCGCCACGAGATCGGCGCCCGGGTCGGCTATGGCGGGACACCCCGCCTCGCTCATCACAGCCATGTCGTGACCTTGGCGCATGGGGTCGAGCAGCCTCGGGATTTCGGCGGCGGGAGTGTGTTCGTTGAGNTCGGCNAAGGTCAGCGAGTCAATGTCGATCGAGCGGTCGCAGCGCTTGAGAAATCTGCGCGCCGTGCGGAGATTTTCAACCACAAACCATTTCACCTCGCGGGCTATGGCGATATTCTGAGCCGGCAGCACGTCGGCGGGCGCACCGTCACACAATGTCACCGGCATGAGATAGAGCCTGGGCCGGTTCGCGGAAGCTATGTCAGATGAGTTTTTCACAACACAAAGTTAATGATTTTCAGCCAATATTTCAAGTGTCAGGCTTCCAATGATTATCGGGGCGAAGAGAGCAGGGTGTCATATTCGGGCGAATTGATCAGCCTCAGCGCCTCGCGATAGGTGGGATTGAGAGGTATGACCACTCTCTGATAGGTGGAGTCGTCATAAATGTCGCGCCCTATGAGACCTTTGAGAATCAGCCTGATAAAAGGCCCGGAAATCTCCATAGCCTCGGGATTGGGAGCTATATCCTCTTTCTGTCCCAACTCGACAAGCTGGGCGAGCATGTCGTCGGTAATCTCAAATCTGTTGATAAAATCGGTTTCGGTTTTATATTTCTTCTTGATATCCTTGCGGTTGAGGTCAACGTAGTTCTGGGCGAACTTGATCATCACGCCGCGGGCCACGAGGTCACGGTAGTAGGTGGTGTAGTAGGTGGTGTCGATAGGCACGAACTTGTCGGGCATGATGCCGCCGCCGCCATACACCGGGCGACGGAGATTGAGGGTGTGGTGAAGCTGGCCGCCGTTAACCTTTACCGAATCCTCATTCATCAGCTCGCCCGAGTCATAGCGATGGCGGATGTCGGCATAATAGTCGTCGTTCTGACCGTTGGTGTAGGGCTTCTGGATAGAGCGGCCCGAGGGGGTGTAGTAGTGGGCGGTGGTGAGTCTCACCATCGAGCCGTCGGGCAGCGGGAAGGGGCGCTGCACCAATCCTTTGCCATAGGTGCGCCGGCCCACGATGAGGGCGCGGTCGTTGTCCTGCAGGGCGCCGCTCACGATTTNGNAGGCTGAGGCNGAATTTTGNTNTACCATAATTATCACTCTNCCGTCGGTCATAAAGCCGTTCTGCTCGTTGTTGAATTTCTGCATGGNCTGGTTGAGGCNGTGGGTATAGACCACCGGGGCATTTTCGGGGAGGAACATGCCGGCGATATTGAAGGCCGCGCCGAGATAGCCGCCGCCGTTATCCTCGAGGTTGAGGATGAGGTTTTTCATGCCCTGCTTATAGAGCTTGGCCATCGCTTCGGCCACCTCTTTGGCCGACGAGTCGGCAAAGCGCGACAGCGAGATATAGCCGGTGGTGGGGTCGGCCATAAAGGCTGCGTCGACACTGTAGATGGGTATGTCGTCGCGCCTTATGCGGAATTTTATCAGCTCGGGCACACCGCGGCGCAACACCTCGACTGTGACCTCCGACCCTTTGGGGCCGCGGAGCATCTTGATAACCTCGGCGCTGGGCTTCTTGATGCCGGCGATGAGGGTGTCGTTGACGGTGATGATGCGGTCGCCGGCCATGATGCCCACCTTTTCGGAGGGGCCGCCGGCCACGGTCTGAATCACATAGAGGGTGTCGGTGAGCATGTTAAACTGTATGCCCACGCCGCTGAAATTGCCTTCCAACGGCTCGGTGAGGGCTTTGGTCTCCTCGGGGTTGGAGTAGGAGGAGTGGGGGTCGAGGGTCTTGAGCATGGCTATGATGCCCTGCTCCACAACGCTGTCCATGTTGAGCGAGTCAACATAATAGCTTGATATTATGCGTGTCACGATGTCGATCTTGCGGTCGGGAGTAAACTCCTGGTTGAAGCTCTGGGCTGCAAGTGAGAATATCGTGATAGAGAGAATCGCTATGAGAGCCGTGAATCGGAGGGGATTTTTAAAGACTTTCATCTGTTGGTCTGGGGTTTTTATGGTGTGTGTGTTTTATAATNGGTTAGTTTTGGGGAGGGAGNAAGCGGNTCACATCCTCGCCATAGGAGNTGAGTTCGCGCACANCCGACGAGCTGATGGCCGAGAGACCCGGGTCGGCGGTGAGTATCACCGTGTCGAGGTCGGGAGCTATGGCGCGGTTGATCTCGGCGAGATTGCGCTCATAGTCGAAGTCGGTGGCCGACCTCACCCCGCGCAGCAACACCGAGGCTCCCCGGCGGCGCGCTTCCCTGACCGTGAGGTCGGAATAGGCGGTCACTTCCACCCCGTTGAGGTGAGCCACGCCGCGCCTTATGGCGTCGAGGCGGCGCTCCACATCCTCAGGCGAGGAGGGTTTGGCGGGATTGAGCCCCACCGCGATGATCACGCGGGGAAAAATCTTCAGCGCCCGCTCCGCTATGTTGAGGTGGCCGAGGGTGAAGGGGTTGAACGACCCGGCATAGAAGGCGGTCACCCCTGCGGAGCTTCGGGGAGGAGTGTCAGGATATCTGTGAGTCATCTTCTACCACAAGATTGTCGATTATGAAATTCTGGCGCTCGATGGTGTTCTTGCCCATATAGAAGCGGAGCATCTCCGAAACGGTGTCCTCTTTGTGGAGCGACACGCGGTCTAACCTTATATCGGGGCCTATGAAGCCTCTGAACTCCTCGGGCGAGATCTCTCCGAGACCTTTGAATCGGGTTATCTCGGCGTTGACACCGAGGCGCTCAATGGCGGCGATACGCTCCTCGTCGCTGTAGCAGTAATACACCTCGTCGGGTGTNTTGTCGTTGGAGCNGTGGCGCTTCGAGCGCTTTGAGGTGAGCTTGTTTCTCACCCTGAACAGGGGTGTCTGCAGGATGTAGATATGCCCTTTCTTGACTATCTCGGGGAAGAACTGCAGGAAGAAGGTGAGCAGCAGCATGCGAATGTGCATACCGTCGACATCGGCATCGGTGGCGATGATAACCTTGTTATANCGCAGGTTGTCGAGGCTCTCCTCAATGTTGAGCGCGGCNTGGAGGAGGTTGAACTCCTCGTTTTCATAGACCAGCTTTTTGGTCTTGCCNTAGGTGTTTTTNGGCTTGCCTCTNNGCGAGAACACCGCCTGGGTCTCTACGTCGCGTATCNTGGTTATCGAGCCGGCAGCCGAGTCACCCTCGGTGATGAATATCGACGAGGCAAGTTTCTTGGCTTCGTCGCCGCGGGTGTCGTTGAGGTGCACACGGCAGTCGAGCAGCTTCTTGTTGTGGAGGCTGATTTTTTTCGACTGCTCGCGGGCGCGCTTGGTCACTCCAGCCATAGCCTTGCGCTCGCGCTCGCTGGCCTGAATTTTCTTGAGTATGATGTCGGCGGTGTCGCGCTCCTTGTGGAGGTAGTTGTCGAGCTCCTTCTTGAGGAAGTCGCCGATAAACTTCGCCACCGTGGGGCCGTCGGGACCCATGTCGCGCGAGCCGAGTTTGGTTTTGGTCTGGTTTTCAAAAATCGGTTCCTCGACCTTGACCGAGATTGCGGCCACCATGCCGTTGCGTATGTCGGAATATTCAAAGGATGACTTTCCGAAAAAGTCTTTCATGGTGCGCGACACAGCTTCCTTGAAGGCCGAGAGGTGGGTGCCTCCCTGGGTGGTGTGCTGGCTGTTGACAAACGAGTAGAACTCCTCGCCATATTGCTGGGAGTGGGTGATTGTCACCTCTATGTCATCCCCCTTGAGGTGGATGATTGGATAGAGGGGCTCGCTGGTCATATATTCGCCGAGCAGGTCGAGCAGACCGTTGCGCGACAGATATTTCTTGCCGTTAAATACTATCGACAGCCCGGTGTTGAGGAAGGTGTAGTTTTTCACCATCGGGAGCACCTTGTCGGTCTGATAGCTGTAGTTCTCGAAAATCGAGGCGTCGGGGGTAAATTCCACCATCGTGCCGTTGGGCTGGTCGGTGTCTTCAATCTCCGACTCGCTCACGAGCTGACCGCAGCTGTATTCCACTCTTTTGCGCTTGCCGTCGCGGTAGCTCTCTATCACCATCGAGGTCGACAGGGCGTTGACAGCCTTGATGCCCACGCCGTTGAGACCCACCGACTTCTTGAAGGCCACGGTGTCGTATTTGCCGCCGGTGTTCATCTTCGAGGAGGCGTCGACGAGCTTGCCCAAAGGAATACCGCGGCCAAAGTCCCTCACCGTCACCGAGGTGTCGGTGACATTGATCACCACCTGTTTGCCGAACCCCATCATATATTCGTCGATGGAGTTGTCGACCACCTCCTTGAGCAGCACATATATGCCGTCGTCGGCGTTTGAGCCGTCGCCGAGTTTGCCGATATACATGCCGGGGCGACGTCTCACATGTTCCTGCCATTCTAACGATATGATCGAGCTTTCGTCATAGTTGGGATCTGAGTCGGGGGCGGTGAGACCGTCGGGAGCGGTAGTTTCGTCAGGTTCGATAGGGAGAATTTCCATAGGTATGAAGTCAGAGGTCAAAGTGATGAGGTCGGAAGAGATGGGTTAGAGGTCTTTGAGCGAGGCGGTGGCGGCGGCCACTTCTTCGTCAGAGAGGATGCAGTTGGTGAGGTCGCCGGCAATGTAGCGGTCATATGAAGCCATGTCGATGAGTCCGTGGCCCGAGAGGTTGAAGAGTATCACCTTCTGCTCGTTGGCTTCGCGGGCCTGCTTGGCTTCGCGTATTGCGGCAGCGATGGCGTGGGCGCTTTCGGGCGCGGGGATGATGCCTTCCGAGCGGGCAAAGAGGGTGGCGGCTTCAAATGATTCGAGTTGGGGAATGTCGGTGGCTTCGATGAGTCCGTCGGTTTTGAGCTGACTCACTGTGGCTCCGGCGCCGTGATAGCGCAGACCGCCGGCATGGATGTTGGCGGGGGCGAAGTCATGGCCGAGGGTGAGCATGGGGATGAGGGGTGTGTAGCCGGCCTCGTCGCCGAAGTCGTAGTGCATCACGCCTTTGGTGAGCTTGGGGCAGGCCGAGGGCTCGGCGGCGATGAAGCGCGAGGTGCGTTCGCCCGAGAGGTTGTGGCGCAGGAAGGGGAAGGCTATGCCGCTGAAGTTGGAGCCGCCGCCGAAACATCCTATCACGATGTCGGGATATTCGCCGGCCATCTCCATCTGTTTCTCGGCTTCGAGGCCTATGACGGTCTGGTGGAGGGCCACATGGTTGAGCACCGAGCCGAGGGCATACTTGCAGCTGTTGGTCGACATGGCCAGCTCTACAGCTTCGGAGATGGCGGTGCCGAGCGAGCCCTGATGGTTGGGTTCGCGGGTGAGAATATCTTTGCCGGCGCGGGTCGACATGCTGGGCGAGGGGGTCACCTGCGCGCCATAGGTCTGCATTATCGAGCGGCGGTAGGGCTTCTGGTTATAGCTCACCTTCACCATATAGACGGCCAGGTTGATGTCCATCATCTGACAGGCCAGCGAGAGGGCAGCGCCCCATTGTCCGGCGCCGGTCTCGGTGGTGAGGTTTCTGATGCCCTGCATGGCGGCATAATAAGCCTGGGGAATGGCCGAGTTGAGCTTGTGGCTGCCCACGGGGCTCACGCTCTCGTTTTTGAAGTAGATATGAGCGGGGGTATCGAGGGCTTTCTCGAGGCCGCGGGCTCTCACGAGAGGAGTGGGGCGCCAGATTTTGTAGAGGTCCCTCACCTGATCGGGAATTTCGATCCACGAGTCGGTGACATTCATCTCCTGACGCGATGCCTCCTCGGTGAAGAGGGGAAAGAGGTCCTCGGTTTTGAGAGGCTCATGCGTGGCGGGATTGATCATCGGGCGGGGCTTGACCGGCATGGAGGGGATGATGTTAAACCATGCGCGGGGTATATCGGTTTCCTGCAGGAGGAATTTCTTGGAGGCGGAGTTGTCGATTGCCATGTGACAAAAAATCGGTTGTTAGGAATTAATAAAAATCGGAAACTTCTTTACAAGAAATGCGATAAGTTTCTCTATGACCTGCAAAATTAATCAAAAATTCTCTGAATCCGACACCCGAGCTCTGAAACTTTAAGCTAAAAAACTATAAAAAGACACATCTATATATGAAATGAAACGGAATTTAACTATCTTTGACCCCTAATAAACTTACAACATCATATTTCATACTCTACCATGAACCTTATTTCNAAAGCAGCAGCGGCCTCACTGCTCCTGNTTCCCGCCCTTCAGGCCGGAGCAGAAGACTACGGGCTGAACTTTCCTGCCGACGCAACCACAGGCGGTCGCTATGACCGCTCCACAAGCTATGTGGCTTTTTCGTCGCTCTCGGGAGGTAGTCTTAACGTCACTCTCAATCAGCCNACNGCCAAGAAACTCTATGAGTGGCANGGCAATGACTATGCCGCCGCCCGTCCCGGCGACGTGATCACCGCGTCGGTCGGTGCCCCCAACTGGATGAACGCCTACCTCTATATCGACCTCGACAATGACGGTCAGTTTACCCCCGGCCTNACCGACGGAGGTATTCCGGGCGAGGGGAGCGAGCTGGTGAGCTTCAGCCACCTCAAGGGGCTCAACAGCCTCGGCGAGAGCGTTGGCGGAAACACCTCGAAGCTTCCTTCATTCACCCTGCCCGAAAATCTCAAGACCGGCGTNTATCGCGTGAGATTTAAGATNGACTGGGACAGCGCCGACCCCGGNGGCAATACCAACGAGGGCAACCTCATCACCGACAACGGCGGTGTGATTGTCGACCTTCCCCTCCTCGTGCTCGGCAANGANGTNAAGCCGTCGCTCACACTGCTTGAGGCAATCGGCGGCTCTATGTCGGCTCCCGTGCCCTCTGATGTTTTCGAGTCGGTGCCGCTCAAGGTCAGTCCCGCCGAGGGCTTCCGTCTCTCGAAGATGAACGTGATGGTGGAACTCGATCCCTCGATGGCTTCCCACGGCAACCCCACTTCGTTTTCCACCTCTCTGCCGGTGATGGACCTCGTGGGTGAGACCGTCATGCTCCCCTCGCGCTATGTNACCTGCGCCACTGTGGTTGGCGGCGANTTTGAGGAGGGTGGCAAATATAACCCCTATGCCGATGCGGGTTACAACCTCNTNTGGCANGANGAGTTCAACCTCCCCGACGGCTCGGCTCCCGACCCCGCATACTGGAGNGTNCCCGCCCGCTACNGCNCGGCCTGGNACAGATTTATNTCCACCCGTCCCGAGCTTGCCGAGATCAGAGACGGCAACCTCGTGCTCAAATGCATGCCCAACGACAATGTCACCACCGCCGACCCAGGCGAAATGGTTTCGGGTGCAGTGTGCTCGCAAAACAAATTCTATCTCACCTATGGCCGCATCGAGGCGCGCATGATGGTGGAGGGCTACAGCGGTTCTTTCCCCGCTTTCTGGATGATGCCCAACAAAGCCCGCGGCACATGGCCCGACTGCGGCGAGATTGACATTTTTGAGTCGATCAACAACCAGCAGACAGCTTTCGGCACCGTGCATGGTCCGTTCAACAACGGTGGCCAAGGCATCGGCGGCTCAAAGTCGACCGTGATAGGCGAATATCATGTCTATGGCATAGAGTGGAGCGAGGGCAAGATCGTGTGGGAAATCGACGGCGTGCCCTACTTTGAGGTCAACAACACCCAACCCCGCCTCAGCGGCAAGAACTGGGTATATGACTACCCCTTCTATATCATGCTCAGCCAGTCGGTAGGTAATGGTAGCTCGTCCGCCAATCCCGACCTTACCCACACCTCTGTGGCTCGCGTGGACTGGGTGAGGGCCTATCAGAAGCCTGGCGGCCAGAACAGCGGTATTTCTGCTGTTGACAGCGACGATGCCTCTCAGGCGCCCGAATACTTCATCCTCCAGGGCATGAAGGTCAACGCCGACGCCTTGACCTCCGGCCTCTATATCCGCCGCCAAGGCACCAAAGCCTCCAAAATCCTGATCAAATAATCCCGTCGTC
>WFLX010376490.1_pt1 | contig 10894 bp, 9 predicted proteins | sample 4967041 | NCBI WGS metagenome assembly WFLX01 (sample SAMN12857096, study PRJNA449069) | gut metagenome | isolation source: stool from male and female vole | host: Microtus ochrogaster | place: USA:Florida | collected 2017
ATGCTCTTCCATATCAAAAAACAAATTTAGATATTTTTTTTAGACCGCATCACATATTATTTATTATTTTTCACACTTGATTTGTTAATTTATGTTGACCGGAATCGGTATTGTCTATAAAATCGGCGTGTTTCTATAGTATGTATTGACGCATACCGCTATTGTGATGTAATTTTGCATTGTAAAAATCGATTCCAGAAAAAACATTCACAAATAATAGGTATGAAATCTTTAATTCTGTCACTTCTGTCACTGTTGTCCGTGTGGAGCGCATGCGCCTACAATATCACCGGCACAGTCACCGATGCCGAGGGTGAGCCGCTGATCAAGGCCACCGTGAGGGTGCTCAAGGCCGACAGCACGGCCATAAAAGGTGTCATCACCGACCTCGACGGCAAATTCAAGCTCACCGATGTCCCCAAGGGCAGATACCGTATTGAGGCCACATACGTAGGCTTCGCCAAACAACTTATCCCCATCACCGTGTCCAAAAAGAATCTTGTAATGGACACCATCGTGCTGCACGAAGACGCCGCCCTGCTCAAAGACCTTACGGTCACTGGCATACAGACTCCTATACGTGTGGCCGAAGACACGATAGAATTCAACGCCGCATCATACCGCACACAGCCCAACGCCGTGGTAGAGGATCTGCTCAAGCGCCTGCCGGGCGTCGAGGTGGGCACCGACGGCTCAATCACCGCCAACGGCAAGAGCGTGACTAAGATTCTTGTCGACGGCAAGGAATTCTTCAGCGACGACCCCAAGGTGGCCTCGAAGAACCTGCCGGTTGACATGATCGACCGTCTGCAGGTGGTGGATCGCAAGAGCGATCTGGCACGTCTCACCGGTGTCGACGACGGCGAGGAGGAGACCGTGATCAACCTCACCGTAAAGAAGAACATGAAGAACGGATGGTTTGGCAACGCCGAGGCCGGATACGGCACCGACGACCGCTACAAGCTGTCGCTCAACATCAACCGATTCTGGGACGGCAACCAGATCACACTGCTCGGCGGCGCCAACAACATCAACGATATGGGATTTAACGACGGTGGTGGCCGATTCCGCCGCTTTGGTGGCAGCAACGGTATCACAAAGTCGCAATGGCTCGGACTCAACTTCAACGTGGGCAAGGAGGAGATCATACGCTTCGGCGGCGACGTGATGTACTCTCACACTGCTACCGACAACTGGCGCAAGAGCACCACGGAATACCTGCTCACCGACAATTCGCGCACCCAGAACACCGAGCGCACATCGCTCGACAAGGGACACAACATCAGGGCCGACTTCCGCATCGAGTGGAAACCCGACTCTTTCAACACNCTCGATATCCGNCCCAACGTGTCGCTCAACTTCAACGACTCCGAGTCGGCCGAGAGCGGAGATGTCACCATGGGCCACGGTCTCACCAACAAGAGCATCAACCTGCAGCGCTCTCACGGATCATCATACGAATTCGGCGGCCGCGTGATCTACAACCACAACTTCAAGCGCCACCGCGGACGCTCATTCTCAGTGATGGGCAACATCAGCACATCCAACGTGCGCGAGAAAGAGAATGCCTACTCCCTTATCAGATACTATCTCTACGGCGACTCAATCGACGAATACGACCAGTATATCAACAACCACACATGGTCAAACAACATGAGCACGCGCGTGTCATGGACCGAACCCTTGGGTAACGTCAAGAACGGCAACTTCCTGACATTCTCCTATCGCCTGCAATACCGCTGGAACAATGCCGACAAGCTCACCTACGACCGTCCGCTGCCCGAGATACCCGACGGNGCCGGTATCAATGAGATCTACGACCTGCCCATCTGGGCATGGGATCTCCTGCCGGGCGACACCATGCTCGACAGNCTCAGCAACCGNTTCCGCAACGACTACATGAATCAGAACATACGTATCGGATACCGCCACGTNTCGGCCATCCACAACCTCAACGTCGGTCTGTCACTGGTGCCGCAGATGTCAAAGTCAATCGACCTGATCGACGACAACAAGTCGATACCCCGCCGCTGGGTGTGGAATATCGCGCCATTCCTGCGCTACCGCATGAAGGTGTCCAAGAGCCGCTCGCTCAATGTCGAATACCGTGGTAACTCCTCACAGCCATCATTGACACAGCTCCAGCCCGTGCCCGATATGAGCGACCCTCTCAATATCAAGGTCGGTAACCCCAACCTCGACCCTTCGTTCACTCACAACGTCAGCTTCCGGTTCCAGGATTTCAATCAGGATGCCCAGCGCTCGATCATGGTGAGATTCGACGGATCGATGACACAGAATTCCATCATCTCCAAGACCACCTTCTCTGACAACGGNGGNCGNATCACCACCTACGAGAATGTCAACGGCATCTGGANNGCNCGCGCCTTCTCGATGTTCTCNACNCCATTCAANCGCAAGACTTTNACNTTCAACAACTTCCTNANTCTCAANTANAANCGCTCAGTNGGTTACAACAACGNCGTGCGCAACAANGCCAACAACGTGAGCGTNGCCGAGAGNTTCAACATNGCTTTCCGNCCCGACAACCTTGAGCTNGAGCTCGGTCCGGANTACCGCCTGCAATACACCACCAACTCCGTGGCGAGCAACAACGACCGCACCGTACACAACTACGGATTCCGCTTCAACGCCATCTATTACGCACCTTTCGGCATCGTGCTCAACTCCAACCTCAGATACACNGCNTCATCNGGCTACGGCGACGGATACGACACCAACCAATGGATGTGGAACGCCTCNATCGGATACCAGACTCTCAAGGACAAGTCGCTGGTATTCACCCTCAGCGCCAACGACATCCTCANTCAGCGATCCAACGTGTCACGCTCAGTCACCGGTAACTATATCCAGGACTCGATGTATAAGACACTCACCCGCTACATGATGCTGTCGGTAAGCTACCGCTTCAATACATTCGGCAAGGGCCAGACCCCCGAAAGCAGAAACGGCCGCCACGGACCCGGCGGCGGCGGACGCCCACCGCGCTTCTGATACATTCTCTCTCCTCACAGAGATCAGTTCACTTCAGTTCCCCGACAATCCTCAGCATCATGCTCTGGTTGTCGGGGTCGTTTGTCACTACGCTCACCTTGCTGTTGACTATGTCATCTGTCACCGACGACAGATCGTAGGTCACCGTGAGCCATGCGCTCTCGCCGTGCTTCACCACAGTCTTGTCCACCGTGGCCGACACAGCCTTGTCTGCGCTGTATACCCTCCTGATCTCCAGAGGAGCCTTGCCACTGTTGGTGAGCTTCACCTTGCCGCTCACGCTGTAGCCGGCTCCCTTGACAGCCTCCGGCAGCACTATCCTGTCGGTATCGCACACCAGCCGGGGCGCCCGCTGGCGCTCGCTTGCTGTCAGCTGCGTGAAATCTTCCTCCACCACGGCGACCACCGGAAAACTGATAGCGGCCTCGCCGGCTCCGGGCGCGATACTTACCGAATCAGTGACGATACCCCACTGGTCGCACTTGTCACCGAGAAATTCAAAATTGAGGGTGGCCACCTCGCCGGCTCCTATCCTTTCGGGCACCACCGTGACACGCATATAGGGCGGCATCCCTGTCACCACCGGCTCTATCTCGTGGTCCGACTGATTATAGGCATCGACATACTGTATCTTGTTGTGCCCCCGGTAGACACGTCCCATCATGGCGGCCCCGTTGCGCAGCTTCAGCTCACCCGTGCTCACCGGATAACGTGCCTTGATAGTCTCCGCATTACCTATCACCGAGCCCTTGAGCCTCAGGCGTGTACGCTCATTCGTGTCGGATGTACGCACATATATCGACTTCTCGAATCGGCCCGGACGCCCCGTGGGGTCGTACACCACCTCGATGGTGGCAGTATCGCCCGGCGCCACGGCATCAGTAGTATATTTCGGCACAGTGCAGCCGCATGTCGCGTTGACAGAAATCACCGACACAGCCTCATCTCCGGTATTCACGAATCTGAAATATGCGGTCTTATGCTTGGTATCTTCGTCAAAGGCCCCGAAATCATGCACAGTATTGAGCCATGTCACCACCGGAGCCGCCGAGCAGCCCGCATATACTGATAAAGCGCATAGCGCGAGGTATCTTGATTTTTTCATATCTTATCCGTTATCTGGTAAAAAATTATTCACAAAGGTATATAATTATGGCAAATCTTTAGTAATTTTGACATTCGATTCGTCTATTATATATAACACATATTTTAATAACAATGTATATCTATCTCAACGAAATTCTCACAGAGGTGCCCTTAGGCTGCGTTGACGTGGCACGCCTGCTCGCGGCCAAAGGCCACACCGGATTGCATATCCGCGTCACCGTCAACAACCGCGACGTACCCGTCACGGCTCTCCACGACATCCCCCTCACCGACGGCATGCGCATCACCGTCTCCTGACCCATCGCCCCGATACTGTTTACTTAGCACAGTACTGTATCAGAGGCTACCCCAGCGAGAGCCTCGCAGAGTTTTAGCGGTCGGAAGACTTTAATCTGAGGAAACAGAGATAGTATCAGAGAGAGCGTCGGAGACGCGGGTTGTCAGAAACCCCAGGTGCAGCGAAGCGTAACCTGGGGTATTGATACCACCCCTACCCTACTGAGCGTCGGAGACGCGATATTGTGGTATACACCTTTGCATACCCCCATAAATATTAACGAAACATATACTCAAGTGCCTGATTTCAAGAAAATACTTACAGATATAGGTGACGGAGTGATGTACAACCTCCACACCCACACACAATGGTGTGACGCGAGAGCCCCGATGGAGGAGTTTGCCAAAGAGGCCGCGCACCTGGGATTCACCCTACTCGGATTCTCACCTCACTCCCCCATCCCCCTGGAATCTCCGTGCAACATGCACAAGGCCGACGTACCTCTCTACCTTGCCGAGGCCGACCGACTGCAGACCCTGTATCCCGACATGAAGATACTCAAGGGCATGGAGATCGACTACCTCGACGGCTGGGGTCCCTCCGACGATTATTTCAAGTCGCTCCCGCTCGACTACAAGATAGGATCCGTACACTTCATTCCCACACAGGATGGCGACTACGTGGACATCGACGGCAGGCCCGACTCCTTCATGACCAAGCTCCGCGACAGATTTCACGGCGACCTGCGGTATGTGGTGGATACATTCTTCGACAAATCGCAAGACATGGTCAGGGCCGGAGGATTCGACATCATCGGACACTATGACAAAATCAAACTCAACGCATCGGTCGCACACCCCGGTATCGAGCGCGAAGACTGGTTTGTGCGCCGCGCCGACGACCTCACCGACCTCATCATCGATCGCGGTATCGCGGTAGAGATCAACACAAAATCACTGGAGGAATATCACCACACATTCCCCGCTCAGCGCCACTGGCTGCGGCTCATGAAATCAGACGTGGATATCGTGGTCAACAGCGACGCCCACTATCCCCGACGCATCAATGCCCATCGCCCCGATGTATTCAAGGCATTGAGGTATCTCCGCGACAAAAGGTAGAAAAATTTATCAAAAATACTCTTCCATTATATTTATATATTCAAAAATTACTACCTTTGTAAAATAAATCAATCACTGCCACTTCAAATATCCATTATGAAAACTGTAGAGCGCATAATCGCTGAAAAACTCCTCAAGATTCGTGCAATAATTCTCCAGCCCAACAATCCATTTACATGGGCATCAGGCTGGAACTCACCTATATACACNGACAACCGCAAGACCCTCTCATATCCCGAGATACGCTCGCTCATCAAGGTGGAGCTCTCACGCGTGATACTTGAGAACTTCGGCAAGCCCGATGCCGTGGCCGGAGTGGCCACAGGCGCTATCGCNCAGGGCGCNCTCGTNGCCGACACTCTCGGCGTGCCNTACGTATATATCCGCTCTACCCCCAANGATCACGGTCTNGAGAATCTCATCGAGGGCAACCTCATTCCCGGCCAGAANGTNATCGTGGTNGAAGACCTNATNTCTACCGGCAANTCNTCNCTCAAGGCTGTCGAGGCNGTNAGAAACGCCGGCTGCGAGGTGCTNGGCATGACAGCNATNTTNACATACGATTTCCCCGTAGCNCGAGACGCATTNCAGGCCGCTAACGTATCTCTGGTCACANTCTCAAACTACAACNCAATGCTCGACGCAGCCCTCGAGTCAAACTATATCTCCGCCGCAGACATAGAGACACTCAAGGAATGGCGCAAGAATCCCGCCGACTGGACTCCCGGCGAGACACTCATCTGAATCAACAACACTCTAACACGATAATTACACTGACATGTCGAAATACACCGGCAAAACCATCACCGTCAACCGTTCAGCTCAGGAGATAGCCGACCGTTTCGCCGATCTCTCAGGGCTGCAAGGGGTCGTAGAACAGCTCCCCGAAAGCGAGAAAGCCAAATTCGGCAACATCGTCTTCGGACAACAGTCAATCGCTATCGAGACACCGCAGGTAGGTCAGATACAGTTTGAAATCACCGAGCGCTCTACATCAAAAATCGCGTTCCGCGCTGTGGGCACCCCCATACCCCTCGATATGGACATCAATCTTAAAGCCGTATCCGATGATGCTACCGACATGGCAGCTGTCATAGAAGTGCAGCTACCGGCCATGCTCAGACCTCTCATTGCCCCGCAGATGCAGAAGGCCGTAGACATGCTCACCGATGTAATGGCAAAGATTGCTGCGAAATGATCAAAATCTTCATAAACAGGATAAGTCGCACAGCCATTGTCTCAGTGATGATGGCTGTCGCTTTATCAGCGTNCAAGNGTATCGANGACAAGCGCCTGCCACCNGTNCCCGTATNCGTCAACTTCTCCACTATNGGCGATTGGANCATATATGGTGTGGCCGGAGCCGGCAGCTACCGCTACTTCATCAAATCCGAGCGACAGCCCGCAGGCTACCCCTACTCCGCCGCAAATTACACCGGATTCGGAGGCATACTCCTCATCGGTGACATCCACGGCAACCCCATAGCCTACGACCTCGCATGCCCTGTGGAGTGCAGATCGGATGTGAGGATAAGGATGCTCGACGACGAGCTCAAGGCCGAGTGTCCGGTATGTCACAGCGTCTACGACGTGGTCACCAACTACGGCGCACCGCTCTCCGGGCCCGCGCACACCGACAGCTACGGACTCACCAAATACTATGTAGGCCCCGGATTCGACGGCCAATACTTCGTAATCTCCCGCTGATGTAGATACAGACAATAAGCAACCGCTCCGCTTGAACGCGAAGCGGTTGCTTATGTCACGTGGCAGAGCCGATGTAATCAATAGCTCGATGACGTGTTGAAGAATCTCATCACATCACCCATCTCGCGGTCGCCCAGATGATTGCTCATCGACGTATAGGCGTTGGCCCGGGCGATATCCACCTCGGTGCCTCTGCCAAACCGGTAGCAGGCGGCGATATTGCGGTAGGCACGCGACAACAGGTCGTCATCAATATCCTCGGGGTGGCGGATAGCCCTCTGCAGATACTCAAACGCACTTGTATAGTCACCCTTGACCTTCCCCTCGGTATAATACATATTGCCCAAAGTGGCCAGAGCCTGGGCGCTCCCTAAATCCGCAGCCTTATGGATATACTCCATACCCTTGATCGAATCCTTGGCCACCATATCACCCTTGATATACTCCTTGCCTAAGGCAAAGAGCGAATTGCTGTCGCCACGGCGCACCCCCTCATCGAGATAGTCACGCGCCTTGCCGGGATCAACAGGCAGCGACTCACCGCCATTACGGTACACACGGTAGAGATCATAGAGCGACCGGGTATTGCCCGTGTCGGCGGCACGTTTGTAGCACGATACGGCAAGATGCATATCCAGCGGAGTGCCGTAGCCGCTCTCATAACAGAGGCCGAGACCCTCTATCGCTGAAGGCACGTCCTCACTGGCCGCCCTGGTGAATAGATCAAAGGCATGAGAGAACTGATGCATACCCGCACCACCTTTTATATATAGCCACGCCAGATCAGACATGGCCTCGACGTTTCCGGCCTCGATGGCCGTGAGATAATACTCTCGCGCTATGCTGTCGTTGGGCGCGCGGCCGTCACCATGAAAATACATATTGCCTAACATACGGCTGGCATCGCTGCTGCCGTCGTTCTCAGCCTTGACAAGCAGCATGAACGCCTTGTCATCATCCTCCGGGGCTCCAACCCCGGATATATGGCACTTGGCCATCTCGACATATCCCTGAGGATTGCCAGCCTCGGCGGCCCGGCTGTACCATGAATACGCCTGTTCGGCATTACGCACCATCCCGCCCAGACCGTCGCGGTAGCTGTGTCCCAGATACACCATCGCGCGGGCATTACCGTGATCGGCGGCGGTGGTGAGCATCTTCACGCCCTTGCTCTCATCCTTAGGCACCAGCGCCCTGCGGCTGCCCAAGAGATTGAGCGCACCGAGATCAGCTATCGCGTCTACCGACCCACGGGATGCCGCCTCCAGGAGATANCTCATGTACTTTGTCNTANCCTNAGATACNTACAGCCCGTAATTATACATCTCCGCGATATAATAGAGAGCGTCAATGCTGCCGGCGCTGCTTGCCTCGTTAAAGAGATTCCAGGCTTTTTCCATATCCACAGGGCGACCGTTTTCACCATACACATAATCAAGACCTTCAGCACACAGCATCTGGGCCTTGCTCATGCCAGTGTCAGCCATCTTTCCCTTCACCGGCCCGGCAGCCGCAGCAGCAATCGCCGTAATCAATGCCATTCCGAGCAATATGAATCTTATTCTCATCTTTATACAATATTTACATCTTACTTAATACCACACAACCTATAACCTATGACCTAATCATAGTATCCCATCTTGTTGAGCAGGTCAAACACGTTGTTAGCGCTCGCCACACCGGCCTCCCTGGCCTTCTTGGCATACTTTTCGGCATTGGCGTACTCGTTGCGGCGGATACAGGCATCAGCCATCGGCACGTATGCATTGACATTTCCCGCATCGGCATACCGCTTAAGCGTGGTGTAATCTCCCGAGTTGATAGCGAGCCTCAGCTCATTCTCGATCGGGGCTACGGTCTTGCTTGACGACGACGTATTCTTCTTGACAGGCTTCTTGGGCAGGCGATCCTTATCGGTCGATTTTATGTAGCGGCTATCCTGTGTGTACGAGCGCTGCGATGGATTACTTCCGGCGTCACGGCTCACATAGCCATTGCGGTCCTGGCCACGGTAATCGCCACGGTTGACCTGATTCTGCGGACGGCCTGTATCCTCAGGGCCGCGGTAGCCATCGCCGTCAGCGACCAAGTATCCGCTGCCGGCTGTCGAGACCGGAGCGCCCGCTGTCTCCTGACGGCGCTCCCCCGACTCCTTCGGCTGAGACGGCTGATCACCGGCGTTAGCGGCGGTGGAGACGGTGACCGGGGGCGCGGAGGTAGCGGTCCCGTCAGCATTAGCCCTGTCACCGGTCACATCCTCTTCCACCACATCTATGTCGGTGGCACCATTGTCGGCAAGCAGATCTGTCTGTGCCGGATCGGCAGTATCGTTCTTCACTGTAGCGGTGGCCGTGGCGGCATCCGCTTTTTTCGGCATCATATATCTCACGCCCACGAAAAGCAGCGCGCCCACAGCCAGGAGACCGGCCACAGTGGCTGCGATTACCTTGGTCTTCGACGATCCGGCAGCCGGGGCTACGGCGACATCGCCGAAATTCCGGATATTCTCGATACCGGCCTTGATAGCCGGAGGCACAGGTGCAGGAGCCGATTGGTCGGCCTGCTCCCATATTCCGACAGGATCATCGCCTCTGAGCACAGCCGAGGCATATTCCTCGATATCCTTAGCCGTCGGACGATCCCATGTTTCCTTCTGTAAACATGCCTTCACGAGCCTGTTGAGCCGCTCGCTGTATTGCTGTGGTATGTCGGGTATCTCGGCTCCGCCCTTGAGCATCCCGCCACCCATGCCATTGAATGGCAGGCGACCCGAGAGCAGCTCGTAGACAGTGACACCGAAAGCCCATATATCGCTCGAGGTGAGCGGTGTGCAATAGGGCGTGAAGCGCTCGGGCGCCATATACGCCATGGCTCCGGCATTGGGATTGCGCTGGGCCGAGTTGCGCACCAGATGATCACGCACCTTGGTGCTGATACCGAAATCCGTGATCCTGTACACATTGTCATCGCCTATCACGATATTGTCGGGCTTGACATCCTGATGCACCACAGGCTCGTACAGGCCGTGGAGATAAGCTAATCCGGCTGCCACATCGCGTATGAATCTCCATGCCATATCCTCGCTGAGACCTCCTGCCATACGGCTCACCGATCCCTTGGCACAATATTCCATCACGAGGTAAGGGCGCTGGTTCCACTCATCGAATTCCCTTGGTATCAATAGATTGGGATGAATGAGATCCCTGGTGGTCTCCATCTCTTTGCAGAATGTATCCATGCCGTCGCGATCCAGCCACTGATACATCTTAATAGCCACGTAATTATTATTATCATCGAGGTCTTCGGCAAGCCATACTTCGCCGAAGCTGCCCTGCCCGATTATCTGCATTAACTTGTAGCGGTCTTTTATCAGAAGACCCGGTGTGAGATTGTGTTGCATCTGTGCAAGAAATATTCTGATCAGGTTAAAATACTGCGGCATTGGCTCAGCCGCTCCACAATTGATAATGACCTACAAATTTATACATTTTTTTTCTTTTATCAACAATCTTCACATTAATTTAATTACTTTTTCCCCTAAATAATTTTTTTCCCACTCTCAACTGGCAAGTGCAAAATTAGCGATTTTCTGGAAAAACACTTTCTTTGGGGATTTAAAATTTAGTTTTTTGCGAGGTCTGCGGTTAATTTTATGTTGTATCTTGCG
>WFLX010095778.1_pt1 | contig 10893 bp, 10 predicted proteins | sample 4967041 | NCBI WGS metagenome assembly WFLX01 (sample SAMN12857096, study PRJNA449069) | gut metagenome | isolation source: stool from male and female vole | host: Microtus ochrogaster | place: USA:Florida | collected 2017
CACCTCTTCCCATTCCGAACAGAGAAGTTAAACCTTGTAACGCCGATGGTACTGCGAAAGCGGGAGAGTAGGTAATCGCCACCTTACGGCACCCGGTCACATGACCGGGTGTCTTTTTTTTATATAAAACCATTAGATGAGTTTATTCCTTATTATTGCCTGCTATCGGAAAAATAGAACAATCTTGATATACGATTGGTAACTATTTTACGTTGATATATTATATGATTCAATTTAGGCTAATCTTATCTATTGTATTTGTGTTTTGTTTCTGTCTTCTAAGGGCAGACAATGTGCGCATATCCGGTAGAGTCATTGATAATGAAGATAAACCGATAGAATTTGCAACTGTTCAGATTAAAGGTACTGCAATAGGAACTAACACTAACCTTGAAGGAAAATACTCCCTCACAGTTGCGGAAAAAGATACTATTATTTTGTCGTATAGTTGTATCGGTTTTAAGACTGTAGAAAGAAAGCTTATTGATATAAAGGGCGATGCTACTGTTAATGTTCGTCTTTACACAGATTCTCAGATTCTTGATGAAGTTCAGGTAGAAGGTTTTAGAAGCAATATCAATGGTATGCAAACTTTCGATACTGAATCATTCAGAGTTTCACCAGATGTCAGCGGTGGTAGTGTGGAATCTATGATTGCTACAATGCCGGGAGTAAATTCTAATAATGAAATGTCATCTCAATATTCTGTTAGAGGTGGATCTTTCGACGAGAATTCTGTATACATAAATGGAATAGAGATTTATCGCCCACAGTTGATGAATAGCGGACAGCAGGAGGGCCTATCTATCATAAATCCTGATATGGTGGGTAACCTTAAGTTTTCTTCCGGTGGTTTCCCGGCTCGATATGCAGACAAGATGTCTTCAGTTCTCGATATTAACTATAAGGATCCGGAAGCTTTTGAACTTCGTGCTGTGGGTAGTCTTATGGGAGCCTCACTCTCTATTGGTCAGAACTCCGGTAAGTTATCTATGCTTCACGGAGTGAGATTTAAGAAAAATAACTCCTTGTTGAGTAGTCTTGAAACAAGGGGGGAATATGACCCGAGTTTCTTTGACTATCAGACTAATATGACTTTCAAGGGTTCTGAAAAGTTTCAAATTAATTTTCTCGGTAATATTTCATTAAACAATTATAATTTCATGCCTTCAGACCGGGAGACTACCTTTGGCACTTCTGAGAATGTAAAGTCTTTTAAAGTCTTTTTTGATGGGAAAGAGAAAGACCGTTTTCAGACATTTCTTGGAGCTCTGAATTTTACATATAAGAAGAACCGTGCCACATCTTTCACCTTTGGTCTCTCCGGCTTTCTTACAGATGAGCTTGTTAGTTATGATATATCCGGTGAATATTGGCTTAACCAAGCCGGCACAGGAGGGGATTCTGGCATAGGCGGTGAGTTGGGTGTTGGAAAATATATGGAGCATGCGAGAAATCGTCTGCGTGCTTCTGTGGTTCAAGGAATGCTTCGTGCGTCAACGAGAATCGGCAACAATAACGTGACTTACGGTCTTACATACCAAAATGAGTCTTTTCGCGACAGATCCAAGGAATGGGAATGGCGAGACTCGGCCGGATATTCCCTTCCAACACAGCCCGAAGGAGTCCACCTTATATATAATCTTTCTTCACGTCAGGATGTAAAGGCAAATAGATTTGCAGCATTTGCTGAAGATGCTCTTTATTTTGAAACTTCCAAGGCCTATATTACCCTGAATGCCGGTGTTCGTCTGTCTTATTGGGATTTTAATAAGGAGTTTCTTGTGTCGCCAAGAGCCAACGTCAGTATTTCTCCACTCAACAACAATAGCCTGACGTATAGGGCTGCTGTCGGCCTATATTATCAATCTCCATTCTATAAGGAATACAGGACTACTGTCATTGATGAATTAGGTAATGGTTTTGTTTCCCTCAACCGAAATGTAAAATCACCTCAAAGTCTTCAGTTTATATTGGGTGCCGATTATACTTTCAGAGCTTTTAACCGTCCGTTCAAACTCACCGGAGAAGCTTATTTCAAGGCATTATCCAGGCTTATTTCCTATGAATACGACAATCTTAAAGTGAATTATTCGGGTGTAAATGACTCAAAAGGTCACATTATGGGACTTGATATGAAACTTTTCGGACAGTTTGTCGAAGGATCAGACTCCTGGATTTCGTTCTCACTTATGAACACTCAGCAGAATCTTGATGGTGTCAAGACTCCTCTTCCAAGCGACCAGCGTTACTCTTTAGGATTATTTTTTACCGATTATTTTCCTAAATTCCCTAAACTTAAATTCTTGCTTAGGGGTATTCTATCTGATGGATTAACAATGACGGCTCCACATGTTTCTCGTTCTGTCAGTTATTTTAGAGCTCCTGCATATAGGCGTGTCGATATCGGGTTTTCATACAGGCTCGTAGGCGGAGAACAGGATGGGGTACGTTCTTATAATATTTGGCGACATTTTAAGGACATATCAGTTGCTCTCGACGTGTTCAATCTTTTTGATATTGCTAATGTGAGCGGATATTATTGGGTGACTGATGTTAATGGCATAAAATATGCAGTGCCTAATTATCTAACACGCCGTCAATTCAATATAAGACTTTCATTTGAATTATAAAAACCTATCTATATGAACAGCAAATTAACCTCCGGTTTTCACAAGACGTATGATATTTCTGACATATCAAGGTATTTTAACCGAAAAATTGGTATCAAAGATCCTGAGAAATATGCTGTGTTTTATGAAGTGGACAATGCCATCAGCACTGGAGCTCCAATTCGTGTGCTTGGTCTCACGATAGCTTTATGCATAGAAGGGGAAGGAGAAGTAGGTATCGGAGTAAGAAAATTCAAGTTCTATAAGAATAGTCTTATGCTGCTTAACCCGAACCAATATGTTCATTCGCTGTCTTCTAACGGACCTGTGAAAATTATGGCAATTGGGTGCAGTCTTGAGATGATCGAGTCAATAATGCCTAAGATTTCCGGATTATTGCCATTGTTAATTCATAACCCAATTGAGGCTGTCACCCAGTTGTCTGAGCAAAATTCACTGGATATTCAGGAGTATATGAAATTGATGGGTAGAAAACTAATTGCTCCTGACACTCCTTTGAAACGTACAAAGATAGGAAATATTTTACAGGCTTTGCTTTGTGAAATTATTGAGAAACATTACGTTTCTAAAGATGGAATAGAAAAAAAACATTCCCGCAAAGAGGAAATACTGTCTAAATTCATTCTTGAGGTGCTTCAAAATTTCAGAATGGAAAGAAGTGTCTCATTTTATGCTGACAAGCTTTGTGTCACTCCCAAACATCTTTCCGCAGTTGCAAAAGACATAACAGGACACACTGCAAGTGAGTTGATCGACCATTATGTTATTATGGAGGCAAAGATAATGCTTGCTGAGACGAGCTTGACAATACAGGAAATCTCAAATAAACTGAATTTTGCCAACCAATCATTTTTTGGAAAATACTTTAAGCATCTAACAGGCTATTCTCCCTCTGCATTCAGGAAAATGGCTTCGATTTGATATTTTTTATACAGTTTTGTTGTTATCTATATAGATTGACCACACAATTACTAATATTATGGCTCAGAAACCAAGTATACCAAAAGGCACTCGTGACTTTTCTCCAATTGAAATGGCACGTCGTAATTATATCTTCGATACTATACGTGAAGCTTTCCGTTTGTTCGGATATCGTCAGATAGAGACCCCTGCTATGGAGAATCTTTCAACTCTTATGGGTAAGTATGGTGAGGAAGGTGATAAATTGTTATTTAAAATTCTTAATTCAGGTGACTTCCTTAAAGATGTCAACTCTGACGATCTTAAAGAAAAGAACTTACCTCGTCTTACAAATCAACTTTGTGAGAAAGGACTCCGTTATGATCTGACTGTTCCATTTGCTCGTTTCGTAGTGCAACATCGTAATGAAATACAGTTGCCTTTCAAGAGATTTCAAATACAGCCTGTGTGGAGAGCAGATCGACCTCAGAAAGGTCGCTACCGTGAATTCTATCAGTGCGATGCTGATGTGGTTGGTTCTGATTCTCTTAATAATGAGGTAGAGCTTCTTTCGCTGATAGATCATGTGATGGGCAAGCTTTGCATAAATACCTGTATTCATGTCAACAATCGTAAGATTCTTACAGGTATAGCCGAAATCATTGGAGAGTCAGATAAAATAGTTGATATCACGGTTGCTATAGATAAGATTGACAAGATTGGAATTGAAAACGTCAATGCAGAACTGAGAGAAAAAGGTCTTAAGGAGGATGCAATATTGGCTCTAAGGCCTCTTCTTGAACTCAAGGGGACTAATGAGGAGAAGATATCTGCTCTTTCTTCAATTCTTTCCGGAAGTGAAACTGGAATGAAGGGTGTTGAAGAGATCAAGGAGGTACTTGATGGTTTCGAGAATGTCGGACATTCATGTGGTGTTGAGTTGGATGTTTCACTTGCAAGAGGCCTCAATTACTATACAGGCACTATCATAGAGGTTAAAGCCCTTGATGTTGAGATCGGATCTATAACAGGAGGTGGACGTTATGATAATCTTACAGGTGTTTTCGGCGTTTCCGGTCTTTCTGGAGTTGGAATATCGTTTGGTGCAGACAGAATTTATGATGTGCTTAATGCTCTTGATCTCTATCCTGAGGAAATTACGGGAAGCGTAGACGTCCTTTTCATTAATTTTGGTAAAGCTGAAGCAGCAGCCTCGTTGAGATGTATTAAAAACTTACGATCATCAGGAATATCTGCTGAATTGTATCCGGATTCTTCCAAGATGAAAAAGCAGATGCAATATGCAAATTCTGAGGGTGTGAAGTTTGTGGTTATGATTGGAGAGGACGAGCTCGCAAACGGAACTGCTACTGTGAAGAATATGAAAGATGGTACTCAGGTGACAGTTGAGCAATCAAAACTTGCTGAAGTATTATGTTAACTTTTGATGCCTTTCTTCTTGGTCAGCCTTGTTATCCTGAAGAAACTTCCACAGATAGATATTACTTTGAGCTTACCAATAAGCTTATAGAATTGGCAAGGAAAGATGGCAATATATCTACTCTTCACGAGGCTTTGATTGAGCGGGCAGCCTTGTGCGTGATTGGATACTATCAGGATATGATAGCCGATGCCGGACTTTGGCATGGGTTTATTGATGAGTGCCGTCGCCTTTACGGTACACCTGTCCCATTTTTTAGCGCTTCCGATGATTATATTGATTATGAGCTGAACAGAGAGGATATCGGCTTCTTAGTATGGTATTCGGTTGCTATGTATTCCAATGATAGATGTATCTATCCTTTTAGGCAAGATTTGGTGGCTATCGCAGATCTATGGTATAATGAGCTGGAACATGTATATGAGGATTCTCCTATGCCGGTTGGTTATCATCTTGCCCATGAACTCGATGTCTATGAAGAGGAAGATCAAGAAATGATCTTGCGGCTTGGAAGCTGGCTATATCTGCATAGTTGGCTTTTGCGTCCGGCTTTTGCGTTAACATCGTCGGAGATTATCTCGGAGATGGTAGCTGCCGGCAAAGATAACGACGACATAGCAATAGCTATCCAAGATGCAGTAAAGAAAGAACCTACAGGACCGCTTGCGCTATTCATCGGAGAGTGGGTTCACTTGACCATAAATCATAAGCTTTCCAAGCGTAAGGAGAGTAGGGAGGAGAAAGCCACAAATCCCGCATTTGATAGACTCACAAGAGCTACTGGTGGAGAGCCGGTAAAATTTATTGACGGATATCAGTCTTTAAATGATTTCTTGATTCAGCATCTCGGTTGGAAGTCAGAAGAGGAACATCTCGTTCAATTAAAAGGATGTAAAAATTTCGTGCTCATGGTGAATCCCCATAAAGGATTGCTTGTGGCTCCTGATATTTGTGAATGTATTGATGCTCCATCTAACCCGATGTATGACAAAACTTATGCGGAAGAGCATGCAATTGGATTGCTTACTGAAAGAGGAAGATGTCCACACGACCTCCTTTCATATATTTGCGAGAAAGGTTGGCTTCCGGATGCAAAATTTCCGGGAAGTGAGGATACGCAATTAGTTAACCGTTTCCATGATTTCATCGCCAGATGCTATCTTCAACTTTATTATCGCGGAGATTGATTCCTAAAATGATATTATAATATAAATCCCCCTCGATTAGTATATTGACACTAATGAGGGGGATTGGTATATTTTGGTTATATCATAATTTTCCGAAAAGAGATTTTAGACGCAAGGATATTACTCCAAACATAGCCTCACCGAAGATACTTGTATTCATTTTTGATGTTCCAAGTTGGCGGTTGATAAATATTATAGGTATTTCAACAACCTTAAATCTCTTTTTCCATGCCTTGAATTTCATTTCAATTTGAAATGCGTATCCCTTAAAATTAATCTTATCAAGATTAATGGCTTCAAGAACTCTACGCCTGTAGCAGACATAGCCAGCTGTTGAGTCATGTAGCGGCATTCGAGTGATAAATCGCACGTAGGCTGATGCAAAATATGACATAAGCACACGACCCATAGGCCAATTCACTACATTTACTCCTGAAACATAACGTGAACCAACACACACATCAGCTTCTCGGTCTTTGCATTCATGGTAGAGTCTGGTCAAATCTTCTGGATTGTGGGAGAAATCCGCATCCATTTCGATAACATATTGGTAATCTCGGGCCATTGCCCATTTAAACCCGTGAATATATGCTGTGCCAAGACCAAGCTTTCCAGAACGGCATTCAATATTAATCCTCCCCGGGAACTCGGTCATAACTGCTCTGACAGCATCGGCGGTGCCATCGGGTGAGCCGTCATCTATGACAAGGATATCAAAACCATCCGGAAGCTGCATTACAGTCCGCAACATTCTGGTGATGTTCTCAATTTCATTATATGTCGGTATGATGACAAGTACGTCGCTCATTTCTTTATAATTTTTAGTATCAGAAGCCGATAGTTAAGTACCCTTTTTTCAATGCAAAATTACCAAAAAATATCCATTCTGCAAAATCAAAAGATGATAAATTAGTATTTGTAATATTTTCAATATTCAATTCTTTTTCCTAATTTTGCACCATGAATATTTTGAAATTTGGTGGCACTTCAGTAGGTACTGTAGAGAGCCTTATAAATGTAAGAGACATAGTTGAGTCGCTGCCATCTGATACTGTTGTAGTAGTCTCTGCATTAGGCGGTTTGACTGACAAACTTATTGCTACTGCCCGTATTGCTGCCGATGGAGGTGACTGGATGTCAGAAGCTGCAGCAATAGCTGAAAGGCATTATAATATTATTAATGCATTGGTGAGGGATGAACGCAAGTCACATACTCTTGAAGTTGTTGATTCCTTGCTTGGGGAACTTCGTAGGACTTATCAAGGAGTATCTCTGATTGGTGATCTCCCATCCAAGACTTTAGATGTAATCGTTAGCCTTGGTGAACGGATGTCAGCACCAATAGTTGCAGGTATCATAAAAAATGCCCGTCTTCACAATTCGCTTGATTTTATAAAAACCGAAAAATGGTTTGATAAGAGCATTGCCGATGCGGCGCTCACTCACGACTTGATAGTTAAGGAATTTTCGGATATCGCTACTGGTCCTCATGTTACAGGTGGGTTTATTTCGCAAGACAGGGATACCGGAGAGATCACAAATCTTGGGCGAGGGGGCAGTGATTATACTGCTGCACTCATTGCTGCAGCTCTGAATGCAGATATGCTTGATATATGGACCGACGTTGATGGTTTCATGACAGCAGATCCCCGACTCATAAAAGATGCTCAGGTTCTACCGGAAATGTCGTTTATTGAGAGTATGGAGCTATGTACTTTTGGAGCAAAAGTGATATATCCTCCAACTATCTATCCGGTGTTTCATAAAAATATCCCAATAAGGATTCTTAATACGTTCAATCCTAAAGCCCCTGGAACATTGATTTCAGATCATTCTGATTGCAATGAATACCCCGTAAAAGGTGTGACTGCGATTAGAAATACATGTCTTGTGCGTCTTACCGGTAAGTTTACTGAAAATGTTGCTCAAATAAATACGAGAGCGTATAATGTATTGGCGAGAAATGGAATCAGTGTATTCCTGCTTGCCCAACCCGGAGAGAACCATGAGTTTTCGTTTGCAATATCTTCTTCTGATAGAATGCGTACGTCTCAAGTGCTTAATGAAGAATTTGCACCGGAACTTATTGATGGCGACTTAAGGGGAATTTCATTCCACGAAAACCTTTCTACGATAGCTGTTGTAGGAGAAGGTCTTAAGCATCTAAAGGGGTTGAATGGAAGAATTATTAATACACTCATGCGTTCCGGAATAACAGCGCATGCCTATTCCGATGGAAATTCAGATATTACTTCTTCATTTGTTGTAGAAGAAAAAGATACTGTTGGAGCAATCAAAGCTATCCATGGTTTGTTTTTCTAATATATTGTATTACTAAAAAAAAATGACCATGGAAGTTAAGAATGCCAAATATGAGATTAGCAGTGCTAAGATTGGGCAATGTCCCGCTACAGATGTTCCGGAATATGCGTTTATCGGTAGATCAAACGTCGGTAAATCCTCTCTTATTAATATGCTTGCTGCTAACAGTTCACTTGCCAAAACATCACAAAAACCTGGCAAGACATTGTTGATAAATCACTTCCGTATTAATAACGGGGAATGGTATATTGTAGATTTGCCCGGCTACGGTTATGCAGCGCGAGGAATGGAACAGAGGCGTTCATTTGCCAGAATGATTGAAAGCTATGTTCTGAATAGAATTCAGTTAGCTTGTCTCTTTGTGCTAATTGATGTCCGTCATAAGCCGCAGAAAATAGATCTTGAGTTTCTTGAATTCTGCGGTGAGCATGCCGTTCCTATTGCAATCGTGTTTACTAAGGCAGATAAAGTGAATCAGAGAGAAGCAGATCATAACATGTCCTTGTTTAAGAATGCGCTGCTTGAACAATGGGAGGAACTTCCACCGATGTTCCTTACATCTTCTGAAAAGAAGAAAGGAAGAGAATCGATTCTGGACTTTATTGAGCAGACCAATATTGTTTGGCGTGAAAATTCTTTGAAATCTGAAGAACCGGTCAATCGGATTGATTCTGAAAATGATACTTCTGAGATTCAAGGAAATTTAGAGGCATAAACTAATAATACTCATTTCAAATTAAATTTATATCATGAAAATTGCATTTGCATCAGATCATGCGGCTTATGATCTCAAATCAATCATAAAGCCGTATGTAGAGGAAAAGGGTTATGAAACTGTAGATTTTGGAACATATAGTCCCGATTCATGTGATTACGCAGATTTTGCACATCCTGCAGCTCATGCTATTGAAACAGGTGAATGTGATTTTGGCATCGCCATGTGTGGAAGTGGCAATGGTATTCAGATGACGCTTAACAAGCACCAGAATATTCGGGCAGCTCTTTGCTGGCTACCGGAACTGGCTGCGTTGGCTCGCCAGCATAACGATGCAAACTTCCTCGTTCTCCCTGCGCGTTTCATTTCTGTGGAGGAAGCCTACAAGATAGTTGATGCATATCTTGCAGCTGAGTTCGAGGGTGGACGTCATGCCAAGAGAATAGCCAAAATACCGGTATGTTGACTCCCGAGTTTGAGATCCAGCTTCGAGATGTCATACTGTTTGCAAGACATGGTGTCTTACCCGATGAAAGGGTGACAGGAAATCAGTATGTTGTCAATGTGCGTTTGCGTATTGATGCATCCGGATTTGATACCGATAAAGATGATCTTGGAGCGACAATATCTTATGCTGAAGTCTATGATATTCTAAAACTGGTGATGTCGCAACCTGTGGCTTTGCTTGAGACTGTAGTGGTGAAATTCTCCAAAATAGTTCTTAAAAAATGGCCAAATATCAGAGGAGGAGAGATTGAATTGATTAAGTCTGTCCCTCCAATTAATGGCATGGTAGGAAAGGCGGGCGTGAAATATTGTTTCTGAAAAAATTAGTTTTTTATGTAAAAAAGAAGTGCTAAAATTTGCACAATTCAGAAAAAAGCAGTAATTTTGCATCGTGATTCTGAAAGGGGTCATTGTTAAGGAGGTTCGCTAGCTCAACTGAATAGAGCATCTGACTACGGATCAGAAGGTTACAGGTTTGAATCCTGTGCGAATCACAAATATTGTGATTGAAAGAAGGTCTGCTAGCTCAACTGAATAGAGCATCTGACTACGGATCAGAAGGTTATAGGTTTGAATCCTATGCAGATCACGAAAAGGCTGTCGAAAGACAGCCTTTTTCGTTGTATTTCTATTAGTTGTTTCTTATTTTGCTCAATTATTTTGCTTTTGGGATAAAAAAACTTTATCAAAAACTATACTTTGTTTATCATCTTTTATCAACAAAAGATACATTTTTGATACTTCACATGATACACTGTTATCATAATAGGAACTGAGTAAAATAATGAAAAAACAGTAACAATTTATATGAAACAATATCCTACAGTGAGAATAATACATGGGGCGGCATACTTATGCCACAACATGTATTAATTCCGGAATATCGATAGAAGTTCTGGCCCAAATGATGGGTCACACAGATATCCGGACAACCCAGATTTATGCTAAAATGGTGAATAAGACTGTCGAAAATGCTTATGTTTTTTTAGATGAAATTGAATTTACAAAGGTATTTGTAAATAAGATGTGTGAGATTATTGTAATGCTGTGTAGGCTAATTATTAGTATTCATAATATTAACAAAAAGAGAGACTGTCTAACAAGTTTAGACGGTCTCTTTTTTTATTAAAAAAATAAGGCTTTCATGCTGAAATTCAGCGCGAAAGCCTTTGTCATGTCAAAAATTTT
>WFLX011246736.1_pt1 | contig 10893 bp, 10 predicted proteins | sample 4967041 | NCBI WGS metagenome assembly WFLX01 (sample SAMN12857096, study PRJNA449069) | gut metagenome | isolation source: stool from male and female vole | host: Microtus ochrogaster | place: USA:Florida | collected 2017
GAAAGGGATTTTAAAGGTCTGTTGCCGGGTCCCGTAACAGGGCGTCCTCTTCTGCCGTTGTCAATCAGGGCGTCCACTGCCTCCTGCAGCATTCTCTTCTCGTTGCGGACGATAATGTCCGGAGCGCCCAATTCCAACAATCTCTTCAAACGGTTATTTCTATTGATAATTCTTCTGTATAAATCGTTTAAGTCGGAAGTCGCAAAACGACCGCCGTCCAACTGAACCATTGCACGCAAATCAGGCGGAATTACCGGCAGCACGTCCATAATCATCCATTCAGGTCTATTGCCTGACTCACGGAATGCTTCCACTACTTCCAATCTTTTAATAATACGCGCACGCTTCTGTCCTGAGGAATCCTTTAACTCAGCTCCCAATTCCTCTGCTTCTGCCTCCAGGTCTATTGCCTGCAGCAGTTCCTTGATTGCCTCGGCGCCCATTCCCACACGGAATTTGGTGCCAAAAGCTTCCCTTGCATCCTGATATTCCTTCTCGGACAAAATCTGCTTATACTCCAGATTAGAGTCTGCAGCATCCAATACAATATAAGATGCAAAATACAATACCTTTTCCAGCACTCTGGGGGACAAATCCAGAATCAATCCCATACGGCTGGGAATTCCCTTGAAATACCAGATATGGGATACCGGAGCAGCCAATTCAATATGCCCCATGCGCTCTCTGCGGACGCTGGACTTGGTCACTTCCACACCGCATCTGTCACAGACTACGCCCTTGTATCTGATTTTTTTGTATTTGCCGCAATGGCATTCCCAATCCTTGCTGGGACCAAAAATCTTTTCACAGAACAAGCCGTCTCTCTCAGGCTTTAAAGTTCTATAGTTGATGGTTTCCGGCTTAAGCACTTCGCCGTGGGACCACTCGCGGATTTTGTCCGGAGAAGCCAATCCGATTTTGATAGCATCGAATGTTATGGGCTGATAAGTTTCATTTGTTGTTTCCATTAATGGCACTCCCTTTCATTATTTATCATTCCTACGCTACACTCACAAAGTCTGAAATCAGAGTTCTCCTTCGTCATCCTCAGGAATACTCTCCAAATCGTCATCGTACCCATCATCATCGTACGCTTCATCATCGTAATCTTCATCCTCTATGTCCACAAGTTCGCCGTCCTCTTGGAATTCCTGTGCCTGATATCCCATCTCGCCCAAGGAATTATTGTCCAATTGGTCGTCATACTTGCGGTCACCTTCGATTTCATAACGATAATCCATATTGCCGTAGTCAATATTTTCTTTTAATTCAACTTCTGTACCATCCTCGCCCAGAACTTTCATATCCAAGCCCAGAGCCTGCATTTCCTTAAGCAGCACCTTGAAAGACTCCGGTATTCCGGGCGCCGGAATATTGTCTCCCTTGATGATAGCTTCGTAGGTCTTTACACGTCCCACAATATCATCGGATTTTACGGTCAAAATCTCCTGCAAGGTGTAGGATGCACCATATGCCTCCAAAGCCCACACTTCCATCTCACCAAAACGCTGTCCACCGAATTGTGCCTTACCGCCCAAGGGCTGCTGGGTCACAAGGGAGTACGGTCCTGTGGAACGGGCATGAATCTTGTCGTCCACCAGATGATGGAGCTTCAGATAATGCATATGCCCGATGGTTACGGGGCTGTCAAAATACTCACCTGTACGGCCGTCTCTTAAGCGGACCTTTCCGTCGCGGGAAATGGGCACGCCCTTCCAAACCTTTCTATGCTCTCTGTTATCCGACAAATACTGCAATACTTCCGGAAGCAGTTCATCCTTATGCTTTGCCTCAAATTCTTCCCACTCCAGATTCACATAATCGTTTGCCAAATCCAGAGTATCCATAATCTCGTGCTCGTTTGCGCCGTCGAACACAGGAGTTGCTACGTTAAAGCCCAACGCCTTTGCCGCAAGGGACAAATGAATCTCCAACACCTGTCCGATATTCATACGAGAAGGCACACCCAAAGGATTCAACACGATATCCAGAGGCCGTCCGTTAGGCAGATAGGGCATATCCTCCACCGGAAGCACACGGGAAACCACACCCTTGTTTCCGTGGCGGCCTGCCATCTTGTCGCCTACGGAAATCTTTCTCTTCTGTGCAATATAAATGCGTACTGACTGATTTACACCGGGTGAAAGCTCATCGCTGTTCTCACGGGTAAATACCTTTGCATCCACAACAATACCATATTCGCCATGAGGAACTTTCAGGGAAGTGTCGCGCACCTCTCTTGCCTTCTCACCGAAAATAGCTCGAAGCAGTCTCTCCTCGGCAGTCAGCTCCGTCTCTCCCTTAGGAGTCACCTTACCCACCAGAATATCACCGGCACGAACCTCGGCGCCAATGCGGATAATACCCCTGTCATCCAGATCCTTCAGGGCATCATCACCCACACCAGGCACGTCTCTGGTAATTTCTTCCGGTCCTAACTTGGTGTCCCTTGCCTCTGCCTCATATTCCTCAATATGCACGGAAGTATAAACATCCTCCTGCACCAATCTCTCACTCAAAAGAACCGCATCCTCGTAGTTATAACCTTCCCAAGTCATAAAGCCGATCAACGGATTCTTGCCCAGCGCCAACTCACCCATGGAAGTAGAAGAACCATCCGCAATCACCTCTCCAGCTTCCACATGATCTCCCTTAAACACAATGGGCTTCTGATTATAACAGTTGGACTGATTGCTGCGGGCAAACTTTGTCAGTTTAAACTCTGCTTTTTCTCCGTCGTCATAAGTCATTCTGATTAACTCGGAAGATACATAAGTTACGGTTCCTGCTTTCTGGGCAATCACGCAGACACCAGAGTCCACTGCTGCCTTAGGCTCCATACCGGTACCTACCACAGGCGCTTCCGTCATCAAAAGAGGCACTGCCTGACGCTGCATGTTAGATCCCATCAGCGCACGGTTCGCATCGTCATTCTGCAGGAAGGGAATCAATGCTGTAGCTACGGAGAATACCATTTTAGGAGACACATCCATATAATCAAACATGGACTTGGGATACTCCTGAGTCTCCTCACGATAACGGCCGGATACGCTGTTGCGGACAAAGTGCCCCTCTGCATCCAATGCCTCGCTGGCCTGCGCTACATGATAATTATCCTCTTCATCAGCAGTCATATATACCACTTCATCTGTTACTCTGGGGTTCTTAGGGTCTGACTTATCAATCTTACGATAAGGAGCCTCCACAAAACCATATTCATTAATCCTTGCATAGCTTGCAAGGGAATTTATCAGACCGATATTAGGACCTTCGGGAGTCTCAATGGGGCACATTCTTCCATAATGGGAATAATGCACATCTCGAACCTCGAATCCGGCACGGTCTCTTGACAGACCGCCGGGACCCAATGCAGACAAACGTCTCTTGTGGGTCAGCTCGCCCAAGGGGTTATTCTGATCCATAAACTGTGACAACTGGGAGGAACCAAAGAATTCCTTTACGGCTGCGGTCACAGGTTTAATGTTGATTAAGGACTGAGGAGAAATCTCCTCCGCATCATGAGTTGTCATGCGCTCGCGCACCACTCTCTCCATTCTGGACAGACCAATGCGGTACTGATTCTGCAAAAGCTCACCCACGGCACGGATACGTCTGTTGCCCAGATGGTCAATATCATCCCCGTTGCCCAATTCATACTCCAAATGCATATTGTAATTGATGGAAGCAATAATATCTTCCTTTGTAATATGCTTGGGTACCAGTTCGTGAGAATTTTTCTTAAGAGCTTCAGCCAGCTTCTCGGGATCATCGCCAAATTCCTCAAGAATCTTTGCAAGCACAGGATAATATACTCTCTCCTTAATGCCAAAATCCCTGGGATTACAGTCCACATAATGTGAAAGGTCCACCGTCATATTGGACAGTACCTTGACATTTCTCTCCTCTGTCTGAATATATACGAAAGGAACTGCGCTGTCCTGAATTTCATCCGCCAATTCAGCCGTCACCTTATCGCCTGCGGAAGCAATTACCTCCCCTGTGGAAGGATCGATTACATCGGCAGCCAATATCTGATGTCTGATACGGTTTCGTAACGCCAGCTTTTTATTAAACTTATATCTGCCCACCTTCGCCAAATCATATCTGCGGGGGTCAAAGAACATAGCATTGATAAGGCTTTCTGCGCTCTCAACACTCAAGGGCTCACCGGGACGGATTTTTTTGTATAACTCCAACAGACCCTCCTGATAATTTTCAGCAGTGTCCTTGGCAAAGCTTGCCTCAATCTTGGGCTCATCGCCAAACAGCTCGCGGATTTCGTCATTGGTGCCAACCCCCAGGGCGCGAATCAGCACAGTGACAGGAACCTTTCTGGTTCTGTCCACACGAACATAAAATACATCATTGGAATCCGTCTCGTACTCCAACCATGCACCCCTGTTGGGAATCACGGTACAAGAGAACAATTTTTTACCAATCTTATCATGACTTATAGCATAATAAATGCCAGGGGAACGCACCAACTGACTAACGATAACACGCTCTGCCCCATTTATAATAAAAGTACCGGTGTCTGTCATAAGGGGTAAGTCACCCATGAAGATTTCATGTTCGCTTATCTCTTCTTTTTCCTTGTTGTAGAGACGAACTTTCACCTTCAAAGGCGCCGAATAATTGGCATCCCTCTCCTTACACTCCTCAATAGAATATTTTACATCGTCCCTGCACAATGTAAAATCCACAAACTCAAGGCTAAGAGAACCGCTGTAATCAGCGATGGGAGAAATATCCTCAAAAACTTCCTGCAATCCTTCGTCCAGAAACCACTGATAAGAGTCCTTCTGAACCTCGATCAGATTGGGCATCTCCAATACTTCTTTCTGCCTCGCATAACTCATACGCATAACCTTAGTGCCTTCGATTGGGCGTATTCTGTTCTTTTCCATTGACAATTCACCCCGTCCTTTCCAATTTGCAACCTTATTTGTGCAAAAATAAGCCTAGCTCTGCACAATAGTGCACTATCCATGTTACCACAATATGGAAGGCTCGTCAAGAAAAATTTTGGGAAAGTTCTGAAAATATTCTGAAAAATAAGAACAAAGAAGCTGCCACATCTCACAATGTGACAGCCTCGAAATGTATTTTATTTGCTTTAGCAAAAATCAGATTACTTAAGAGTAACCTTTGCGCCAACTTCCTCAAGCTTCTTCTTGAGTTCCTCAGCCTCTTCCTTGGATGCGCCTTCCTTAACAACCTTGGGAGCGCTCTCAACAAGATCCTTTGCTTCCTTAAGACCAAGACCGGTTACCTCACGAACCACCTTGATAACCTTTACCTTCTCACCGCCAACCTCGGTCAGCTCTACATTAAACTCAGTCTGCTCTTCTGCTGCTGCTGCGCCGCCAGCTGCCTGTGCAACTACAACGCCTGCTGCTGCAGATACGCCAAACTCTTCCTCGCAAAGTTTTACAAAATCATTTAACTCTAATACTGTCATCTCTTTGATAGCATCCAGAAGTTCCTGTGCTGATAATTTAGCCATTTTTATTTCCTCCATTTTCATTCATTTTTATTGTTTCGTTTTGTGTTTCTTATCTTCCTGCATTACTCTGCTGCAGGAGTTTCTGTAGCAGCTGCTTCTGCAGGAGCTTCCTCTGCTGCAGGCGCCTCCTCAGCTGCGGGAGCTTCCTCACCGGAAGACGCTGCACCCGCTGCGCCGCCTTTTTCTGCCAGCTGATTCATAACACGGGCAAAATTGGTGATAGGGCTCTGCAGGCTTCCAAGCATCTTGGAAAGCAGTTCGTCTCTGGAAGGAATGCTTGCAATGCTTGCCATTCCCTTGGCATCATATACATTTCCTTCTACCACGCCAGCCTTAATCTCCAGCTTATCCGCAGTTTTGGCAAACTGTGCCAGAACTCTTGCCGGTGCCGTTGCATCCTCAGTGGAGATAGCAACTGCGGTAGGACCCTCCAGATACGGAGTAAGGCCTTCAAACTCTGTTCCCTTGAATGCAAAATTCAAAAAAGTGTTCTTATAGACCTTGTAAGTGATTCCTGCCTCACGCAGATTCTTACGAAGCTTTGTGTCCTGCTCCACAGTAAGTCCACGGTAATCTACTACGACTACGGATTGCGCATCCTTAATGCTGGCAGAAATTTCATCTACGATGGGCTTTTTTAATTCAACCTTTGCCATTTTTAACCTCCTTATAGAATGGAGCCGAAAAAAATCTCCCTGAAGACTCAGAGAGACGAAGTAATCTTAATGAATATCTTCTCCTCGGCAGGACTTACGCCCGTCACTTACATGAAAGGCACCTGCTGTCTTCGGCTTGGTTTTATAACCTTTAGAATCATAACACAGGGGGAAGACAATTGTCAACCCCCTGTAACTTAAAATCTTTTGAATTTTTTAATACTTTGCAACACTCAGTCTGATTCCAGGTCCCATGGTGCTTGCCAGAGTGATGCTCTTCAGATACTGACCCTTTAATGCGCTGGGTCTTGCCTTTACAATGGCATCCATCAGAGCATTGAAATTCTCCTGCAAAGCTTCCTCTGTAAAGGATGCCTTTCCGATGGGAACATGCACGATGTTGGTCTTGTCAAGTCTGTACTCAATCTTACCAGCCTTGATTTCAGCAATAGCCTTTGCCACATCCATGGTTACTGTGCCTGCCTTAGGATTGGGCATCAGACCCTTGGGACCCAACACCTTACCAAGACGACCTACCACACCCATCATGTCCGGGGTAGCTACCACTACGTCAAAATCAAGCCAGCCGTCATTCTGAATCTTAGGAATCAGCTCCTCGCCTCCAACATGGTCAGCGCCGGCTGCCTCAGCCTCGTTTAACTTGTCTCCCTTTGCGAACACCAAAACCCTTACGGTCTTACCTGTTCCATTGGGAAGTACTACTGCACCACGAATCTGCTGTTCAGCATGACGTCCGTCACAGCCGGTTCTGATATGCACTTCAATAGTCTCGTCAAATTTTGCAGTTGCAGTCTTCTTTGCAAGCGCAATAGCCTCTTCCGGCTCATAAAGCGCCGCCCGATCTACAAGCTTAGAAACTTCATTATATTTCTTGCCATGTTTCATTCTTATTTTACCTCCTAGGTTCCAGCGACAATCTTAATTGTCTCCCAAATTATCGATTTTCTTCTCGTTTCTGTGCAGCTTTTTATACAATGCCGTCACTATTCTTCCACGGTAATACCCATGCTGCGCGCCGTTCCTGCAATCATGCTCATAGCTGCCTCAAGGCTTGCCGCATTTAAGTCAGGCATTTTGGTTTCAGCGATTTCCTGAATCTTTGCCTTGGAAATGGTAGCAACCTTTGTCTTGTTGGGAACGCCTGAACCGGATTTAATATTGCAGGCCTTCTTCAACAACACTGCTGCAGGAGGAGTCTTTGTAATGAAACTAAAGCTTCTGTCTGCATATACAGTAATAACGACGGGGATGATTACATCGCCCTTGTCTGCTGTCTGTGCATTGAACTGCTTTGTGAACTCAACAATGTTCACGCCGTGCTGTCCAAGTGCAGGACCAACTGGTGGAGCCGGTGTTGCTTTGCCGGCAGGAATCTGTAACTTGATATATCCTTCTACTTTCTTTGCCATTGTGGCACCTCCTATAATGTGGTAATTCGGCGCAGTTTCGGTCTTTTCACCGTCCTGCTCCCACTTTCTGCATGTGCCGCCGCTCATCGGCTGCACATATATTTATCCGGAATTTCTTCCGGAGAAATACCTGACTGAAATTAAAACAAAATTTAAAGTCTTCTGACTTCCGCAAAACTGATTTCCACAGGGGTCTCCCTGCCAAACAGTTCTACATTAATGGTAGCAGTCTGCTTGCCATAATCAAGCTTCTGCACCACGCCCACGGTATCCTTCCAGACGCCTGCCACCACGGCAATGCTGTCGCCTTCTGCAAAATCGATGGAAACCACATCCGCTTTGATGCCCAAGGGCTTCATCTCGGCTTCCGTCAAGGGAACAGGCTTACTTCCCGGTCCCACAAATCCTGTAACTCCGCGTGTGTTGCGCACAACGTACCATGTGTCGTCATTCATTTCCATATTGAGAAGCACATATCCGGGAAACATCTTTCTGGAAACCGTTTTCTTTGCGCCATTCTTGATTTCCACCACATCCTCCATCGGAACTCTGACCTCCAGAATCTGTTCTGCAAGGTGCTTGTTATTCTCAATGGTTTTCTCAATATTGGCTTTGACCTTATTTTCATATCCGGAATAGGTATGAACTACATACCACTTTGCCTCTGCCATACAATCACCCTCGCTCTACAAATTTATTAAGAACTGTACACCATATTGAATCACATAGTCAAGTACCGCTATAATGAGTCCCAATACGATGGATATTGCAACAACCACCAGGGATTGTTTCAATGTAGATTGTCTGTCCGGCCATGAAATCTTTTTAAATTCAGCCTTCACGCCTGAAAAAAAGCTGGGGCGTGCCTGCTTATCAGCGGAATCTCCCATAGTTTGACCTCCAAAAGATGATTATTTGGTTTCCTTGTGCAATGTATGCGTTCTGCAGAATCTGCAATACTTCTTGAATTCCATTCTATCAGGATGAGTCTTCTTATCCTTGGTAGTATTGTAATTACGCTGCTTGCATTCAGTACATGCTAAAGTGATTTTTGTACGCATTTGTCTACCTCCACGTATTTTCCGATCATAAAATTTAAACATAAAAAAAAGACCTAAATCTCATCTCGCTTGTTTACTATAACATAGATGTGAATTTGAGTCAATGGTTTTTTCACGAAAATTAAGATTGAATGTAACAGTCCAGCCAAGGAGTGCCCTCACTAGTGCTGAACTGTTACAATTGAAATGTTATGTTTATCGCCTTGCAAGCTCAAGCGTGCGCCCTTCTTGATATAAGCGCAGGATTTGGGCACCGTCACGCTCTAATATATAAAGCTTGCCGTCGCAGACAATTTCCTGACCGCAGAGGATGTCTGGATTCCGGCGGCACAGCTCCTGCATAATCTCTCTGCAAAGAGTTTCTTTTCTTTGGGTTTCCGTAAAAAGACCAATTGCCATGGTTTCTTTGTCCAATTTTGTCAAACTTACCAGGCACCAAGTATCTGTGCTGTCAGAGAATGCAACCGCTATGATGTCTTCCAGACGCCGAACATAGGGATATACACCGTTCATGACCATATAGTGCTCCGTGAAAAAGCAGGCAATGTGATTATCAACTGCAGCATTTGGAGTCCGGCAGGTAACAATCGTAACAGACGGAGAAGCCAGCTCACGGTCTATCTGCTGCAGTTCTCCCTCCGAATAACCGGTCTGCTCCTGATAATACGACATCCAAGAAGCCGTTCTCTTGCGTTTCATCAGGATACCAAATACAACCAGCAAAACTCCGGGCACTGACAGGAGAATGGATGTAACAGCCCCTGCATTTGCTATCAGACCAAGAATCGTAATGGGAAGTGTAAAAACCAAAAGGACAATTCCCCCGGCAATCATGCCTTTTCCTGCGCCTACGCTGCTGCGTATGGATTTTAAGATGCTTTCATTTCCTTTCTTCATCATATTTTTATAGAGTTTGTGTTCTGTGGATGCGATCATATGTTATTCCACGCTCCTTTCTTAATTTAACATAACAATCTATGCTTCTTGACGCTTTCGGTTTTTAATCAACAAAAATGCGCCAATCGCGGTGGCAACCAAACCAGCCACAAGGCTGCCCAAGGGGATACCGGGATGCAAGAGTACCTGCTGCATATAATTGTCGTTTTTGTCACACAAATATTCAGCATTCAGACTTAGCATATTCCGGCCTTCGGCATCAGCGTACTTGCTGCCATATACGGAATAGAAAGAATCCGCTGCAAAGGGAAGATCCTCCAAATATTGCATTTGAAAGTATCCGCTTGTGGTCAGGCTGAGCTCATCTTCAAAACGAGTCGATAACCTGATCTGCTCTGCCAGACGTTCATTTCTGCCGGGCGTAAAAGAAATGATCCATTCGTTTTGATCACAATCAAGAAATTTTGCAATACAGTAAATCTTGTCATCGTCAGCATTCTTTCTTGTGCGCAAAATCTGCAATTTTTCTATATAATAAACTTTTACAGGATAATACTGTTTCCCGGCTTTTACCTCGTCTCCGTGTATTTCACTCACATTGGCTACATGGAACGGAAGAATCCATAAAAGATATAGCAAAAAAGCCGGACCAAGTAAAATCAGGACTTTTCCCCTGTGAAGATCACTGTGTTTCTTTTGGTCACGAGAGAAATTCTTTTTATATTCTTCATAACTGTTTTCGCTCATAAAATGCAATACTCCCTGATCTTTATAAGCAATAAATGTAGTTACCTCCGCATGGCTGCCATCCTGAATCGGGAAGGCTGCCACGCAGAGGTCAGAATCTACACTTACTATTTAATACTATTTATAACAATACCTATTTCAATACTACCTTATCCAGATGCCAGATTTCATCCACATATTCCTGAATGGTTCTGTCGGAAGTAAACTTGCCGGAGCATGCCACATTCAAGATAGCGCTCTCTGCCCAGCCAGCTTCATTCTTGTAAGCTGCCTCCACTCTCTTCTGAGCCTCTGCATAAGACTTGAAATCCTTTAAGATAAAGTAGGTATCAGCCTTTGAGGAGGACTGCGTATTCAGCAGAGAGTTATACAATGTGCGGAACAGCTCAGGGTCATTTGGTGAATAAAATCCATTGATAAGCTGCATCAGCACCTTGCGGATATCCTGGTCCTCGTTAAAGATTTCCATGGGATTGTATCCGCCATTATTCTCACAACGGATTACTTCATCGGAACTCAAGCCAACGATAAATGCATTTTCCTCGCCCACTTCTTCTACAATTTCCACACTTGCGCGGTCCATGTGGCCAAGGGTA
>WFLX010093982.1_pt1 | contig 10891 bp, 10 predicted proteins | sample 4967041 | NCBI WGS metagenome assembly WFLX01 (sample SAMN12857096, study PRJNA449069) | gut metagenome | isolation source: stool from male and female vole | host: Microtus ochrogaster | place: USA:Florida | collected 2017
CTCTCCTCCAAGCGATGAATTGCCGTCTTTTTATATGCCGTCTCCTATCTCCTCCCGGCTCATGGACCCCATGGGCATTTTGCTTTGCAAAAAATAAAAAACAACATAAATGATAAGTAAATGGAATTACTTACCCCTTACTACAGAAGAACAAAAATTAGAGACGGAATTGGCGTCAAAATACGCCAACTGCCCGCCTATTAGCGAGCTACTGGTACAACGCGGCATAACATCGGTCGAGGAGGCGGAGAAATTTTTCCATCCCTCACTGAAGGATATGCACGACCCGTTCCTGATGCCCGATATGGACAAAGCTGTAAACAGGCTCAATAAAGCCATGGGGTCAAAGGAGAAGATAATGGTGTTTGGCGACTATGATGTCGATGGCACTACCGCCGTCGCGCTCGTCTACAAATACCTGCAAAATTTCTACTCCAACATCGAATATTATATCCCTACCCGTTATGATGAAGGGTATGGGATTTCAACCAAGACCATCGACGAAGCCCACGCTTCGGGGGTCAAGCTCATCATTATCCTCGATTGCGGTATCAAAGCCATCGAGGAGATAAAATATGCCGCGTCGCTCGGCATCGACTTCATCATCTGCGATCACCACGTGCCCGACGAGGAACTCCCCCCTGCGGTAGCGATTCTGAATCCTAAACTGGAGGGAAACACCTATCCGTGTCCCCATCTGTCGGGCTGCGGCGTGGGGTTCAAGTTCATGCAGGCGTTCGCCCGCAGCAACGACATCGATGAAAGCGACCTCGACAACATGCTCGATCTTGTCGCAGTGAGCATCGCCGCCGACATCGTGCCGATGGTAGGCGAAAACCGCATCATGGCATACTGGGGATTGAAACGCCTCAACTCCAATCCCAACGTGGGATTAAGGGCTATCATCAAGATATGTCAGCTCAGCAATTGCGAGATCACCATTAGCGACGTGATTTTCAAGATAGGTCCCCGCATAAACGCCTCGGGACGCATGCAGAGCGGAAGAGAAGCCGTGGAGCTGCTCGTTTCGCGCGATTTTGCCGACGCCTATCAGAGGGCGAAAAACATCGACCAGTACAACAAGGACCGCAAGGAGCTCGACAAGCGCATAACCGAGGAAGCCAACGCAATCATCGAAAAGCGCACCGACCTCCTCAACGACAAAAAGTCGATCGTGATCTACAACAAGGACTGGCACAAGGGTATTATCGGCATCGTAGCTTCGCGACTCACCGAGCTCTACTACAAGCCGTCGGTCGTGCTCACGCTGTCCAACGGACTCGCCACCGGCTCGTCGCGCTCAGTGCAGGGTTTTGACGTATACAGCGCCATCGACGCATCGCGCGACCTGCTGGAGAATTTCGGCGGTCACACCTATGCCGTAGGGCTTTCGCTGAAAGAAGAAAACATTCCCGAGTTCACCCGCCGCTTCGAAGAGTATGTGTCGAAAAACATACTGCCCTCGCAGCTCACTCCGCAACTCGACATCGACACCTATCTGACTTTCGCCGAAATAACTCCTGAATTCCTCGCGCTGCTGCGCAAATTCAACCCCTTCGGACCCGGCAACCAGAAACCGGTGTTCTGCTCGAGAGGTGTCACCGACTTCGGCACGAGCAAGCTCGTGGGCAAGCATCTCGAGCACATAAAACTCGAACTCGTCGACAACACGTCGGGGAAAGTGTTCAACGGCATCGCATTCAACATGAGCGAATACTTTGACCACATCCACAGCGGAAAGCCCTTCGACATCTGCTACACCATCGACGAGAACAAGCATCAGAGCGCGCAAGGCGCCGTGCAGTTGCAAGTCAAGGAGATCAGAATTTCCAATAACTGACACCGAGGATGCTTACGCCGGGCGAAGTCCTCAAAAAATATTGGGGATATGACTCTTTCCGACCGTTGCAGGCTGAAATCATAGATTCAGTCCTGAATGGTCGCGACACGCTCGGACTGCTCCCCACCGGCGGCGGAAAATCATTGACATTCCAGGTTCCGGCAATGCTCTTGCCGGGGCTTACCGTTGTCATCACCCCCCTCATCTCGCTCATGAAGGATCAGGTCGACAACCTCAGGGAGCGAGGCATAAGAGCCGTTTGCCTCCACTCGGGGCTCACCCGCTCGGAAACCCGCCTCGGGCTTGACCGCTGCCGTCTCGGGAAAGCGAAACTGCTCTACATCTCCCCCGAGAAACTGCGTGTCGAAACATTTGTGGCACGGCTGAAGGAAATGGAGATAAGCCTCATCGTTGTCGACGAAGCCCATTGCATCTCCCAATGGGGATATGACTTCCGCCCCTCCTATCTCAAAATCGGCGAGCTCCGCGANCTGATGCCCGGCGTTCCCGTCNTGGCGCTCACNGCGTCAGCCACCCCCGAGGNGGTGAGCGACATAATGTCGAAACTCAATTTCTCGGAAAAGAATATTTTCTCGAAAAGCTTCACGAGGGAGAATCTCTCTTACATCATCAGAAATGATTTCGACAAGGAGCGCCAGCTGCTCAACATACTAAACAACACCCGCGGGAGCGCCATCGTCTACGTAAGGTCCCGGAAACGAACCCGAGAAATAGCCTCGATGCTGCTCGCCAATGACATCTCAGCCGACTATTACCATGCNGGNCTTNCCNTGGAGGACAAAGNCGACAAGNAGAACNGATGGAAAGAGGGCAGCATAAGGGTGATGGTGGCGACCAACGCATTCGGCATGGGAATCGACAAGCCCGACGTGAGANCTGTGGTACNCGTCGATCTTCCCCCCTCGCTTGAGGAATATTATCAGGAGGCGGGAAGAGCCGGGCGNGACGGGCTCCCGGCGTTCGCCGTGTTGCTCGTGGCAAAGACCGACAAGGCGCGGCTCACACGAATAGTGACCGACGCATTTCCTCCGAAAGATTACATACGCCGTGTATATGAACTCGCCGGAAATTTCGTGAACGTGGCGGTGGGCAGCGGCTATGACAAGGTCTACAATTTCGACTTCGCGCTTTTCGTCAAGACCTACGACCTCCAGCCCGTTCCCGCGCGGAGCGCCATGAGACTGCTCACCCAAAGCGGCTACTTCGAATTCATGGAAGAGGTGTCGATGCAATCAAGGGTGATGATCATCGCCGACAAGGAAGAGCTCTATTCCGTTCATCTCGACGAGGAGGGAGAACAGGTGTTCACCATCCTGTTGAGAAGCTACACCGGCTTGTTTGCCGATTTCGTCTATATCAACGAGCCGCTGATAGCCCGCCGCGCCGATGTCAGCGAGCAGAAAGTCTATGAAACCCTGCTCGCACTGTCGAGAATGCACATCATTCAATATGTGCCGCGCCAGAATATGCCTTGTCTTTATTACACCACTTCACGCGAGTTGCCGAAATATATCGAAATACCGAAGTCGGTNTATGAAGTGCAGCGTGAGCGGCTCACGAAAAGGATAGAGGCGATGAAGGAATTCGCATTCGCCGACAGCGGATGCCGCGTGAATCTCATGCTCCAATATTTCGGAGAGAAGCCTGAAAAGCCATGCGGCAAGTGCGACCTGTGTCGTGAANGCAACCGNCTTGCGCCCACCNGAGATGAACACCGGCAGCTCATTGACNCGATCATCTACATTGCCGGGCAGCAACCGCGCACTCTCGACTACATCGTNAAGGAACTGTCGCCNCGCCGCAAAGANGATATAATNGACGCAGTGAGACACNTGCTCGGNAAAAAACGCCTCCTGCTCCACCCCGACGACACCATCACCGTGATTAAATAGCGAAATATCATGAGCCGCCATCTACTGTTATCAGCCATCTCACTTTTTCTCCTGCTCGCATGTTCCGAAAAGCCGCATAAGCAGGACGACATTGCCGCACGGATTGAAAACGTCTACTCGAAAGCGCGCAAGCAAATAATTAATCAAGATTATGCCACAGCTCTGTGCTCGCTACTTAATGCCGAAAAGATGGCTAAGGAAGCCGACAATGCGTATGTGTCAGGCACGATCCATCGTGAAATGGCACATCTGTTCAATCTCCTCGATGCTCCACAGCATGAATTATTAAAAGCCGAGGAGGCGTACCGTGATTTTTTCATCACAAGAGACACTGTTCTTATCCAACTGGCTTCAATCGACCTTGTCCGCGCCGCCGGAAATAACAGCGAAAAGGAATTTCTATTCTACCGCCATCTCGCAGACTCCCTTTTCAAGCAAATGCATGGCAATGACATGATTTCGCTATATCTGAAAACCGAAGCCCTGCGATCTAAGTCTCATGCAATTTTCTCTTTGAAGAAAGAAATGACACTACCTTATATGGACCAATCCGAGGAGCTGCTCAACTCTCTTCCTGAAGATTTCTTCAAGCCTGATTCAGTCAACAACATGTCATCATGGATCGGTTTTCTTCCCGGCAAAAGCGGCTCGCTACTGGAGTGCCTGTCGCCTGAACGAGCAAAGGAGCTATATCATGAACTTTCTGCGCGAGGAGTGACACTCACGGCAACTGAAACGGCACACACGGCAGATTTCATCAATGACTCAATCGATGTCGACAAAATTATATCCAACCATGCGGCAGCAAGCGACTCAATTCAGCGCTCGAAACAAAAAAGAGCTCTGGCTCGCTGGGCAATCCTCTCTATAACATTGATTGTCGCAGTGATTATCCTGTGTGCCGTGATTATTGCAAGAGAGCGCAAACGCAGCAAGGACCGCAGGCAATTCGTCAAGGAAGCATCCAATCTACGCGACCTTCTGCTATCAAAAGAGCGGCATATCGACGGGCTTGAAGAATATCTCAACACGCTATTCCATGAAAAATTCATAATGCTTGAAGAGCTTTGCGACCTCTTTATCATGCCTAACAAGTCAAGGAGCGAACAGAACCACATTTATACAAATGTAAAATCGATAGTGGAGGGATTCAAAATGGATGGAAAGCGTATGGCAGAAATCGGGGACTATGTAAACCGATACAAGAATAATATCGTCGACGACTTCAACCGTGATTTTCCGCAGTTCAAGGAGAGTGACAGATTTCTATTCGTCTACCTTTCCGCAGGGTTCTCGCGTCAAGCCATATCCTATTTCATTGACGAATCGGTGGAGGTGATTTCCAACCGCAAACTTAGGCTGAAAAACAAAATCCGCAACTCAGATGTCGCCGATAAGAATCGCTATCTCGACATCTTCTAACCCCTATGCAGAATCATGAAAAGGTATATTAGAATAATCCTGCCACTGCTTTTCATGTTGGCATCGCCTGTATATGATTACTCCGGCGAGGCTAAAAACAGCGACTCGCTCTCTTACTGGACTCGGCTCCAATCGACCGACAACCGATGGAGATTCTTTTCAGCCAACAAAATCATCCTGTCGATAGCGAATCACGGAAACGGTATAGCCCGTCTGCAACTTCACTGTGAAAACACTAATGAGTCAATCAAAACCGAAATAGCGCCGGGAACAACCCATAATTTCAGATTTGAAAAGGACGACAACACCCGATGGAGATTCTCGATAACCTCACCAGATGACCACAAAGCTCTTGTCGCAATAGCAAAACCCGCATAACGTATAAAGGATATGGATCAAACTACCGTATGATATGACATACTTATCATTATTTAAAGTATCTCGTTAATAATCTTTCTTTTAGCCTTTATCATTGATATTTCACACTGTATTCCGGATAACGGATATCCTCACCCAAATTCCTATTTTTGCAATAATCATTAACCATTTTTTTTTAATTATGAGGATATCAAATTTGCTAATGCTAATATTTGCAATTCCAATTCCACTAATTACCACAGCACAAGATTCATTCTGTCCTGAAGTACAACAATCTCGCATTCCATCCACTACCCCTCACTTTGTAACTCTATTCAAAGACACCTTTGAGTGGAGAGTTCAAGCAGGCGAACAGATTACTGTCGCAATTTCATATAGCTGTGACAGAGTAGCGACTGCAGCGATTTATAGCGTAGAAACGGACGAAGAATTAATTGGAAATTTCTATGGTAAAAGTGGTTTCGTAGAAAAGGATATGACTCGAAACATAAACAAACAATGGGTTTTCCATCTTTCGGCTACGGGTGACATATCCTTTCTCGCTGCTGGAGTATGGGATTTAACAAGACGCTAATATTATTTTTATTTTCATCTTCATCAATTATGAAATTTTCCACTTTAATTTTAATCCTGCTTTCAGGATTGCTTTGCAGTTGCAGCATGGACTGCGACACCGCAACCTCACCGCAACAAATCACTTCGGCACGTGAACTTGTTGAAAAAAACACATTCATCGATGTGCCCGACTATACCATTGCCGGACTTCCCGATTCAATCAGACTCGACCCGCAAAGAAGAGCGAAAATCGATGCCGCCCAATATCGATTCATTCGGAATATGGAGTATGACGGAACCCATTATTCAATCAAAATTGCTTCAGGCAGCGAGATTAATATTGACCAATCGCTCTTCGACGAGTTTGTAAAGATGTTTGTCACCGACAAGAATGAGTGGATCGACAGGATGATTGAATATAAAAAAATCAGAGGCGATAAAAGCAAAATAATCATGACCGATATCACCGATCCTGAATATCATGAATGCCTGTTGGATGGCAGAAACTTTTTCGGGGTGATTGAAATAAAGTGACTTTATCCGATCCCGAGCTCTTGCGCCGCTTTGTACATCAGCGACAGGGCGGCGTCACGCTCGTTAGGAATCTCTCCGTCAAGAATAGCGTTTTTTATGCGCTCCTTTATCATGCCCACCTCCCTGCATGGTGACAAGTGGAATATCTCCATAATCTCCTCGCCCGACACCGGAGGCTGGAAATTACGCACCCGATCCTTCTCCTCAAGTTTCACCATCTTTTCCTCGACGAGATCGAAATTTTCAAGGAACCGCTTCACCTTGTCCTGATTCTTTGAAGTAATGTCGGCGCGGCACAGGATCATCAGGTCGGAAATATCGTCGCCTGCGTCAAACAACAATCGCCTCACCGCCGAATCAGTCACCACATCCTCCACAAGAGCGATGGGGCGCATGTGGAGTTCGACAAGTTTCTGCACATATTTCATCTTTTCGTTAAGCGGCAGCCGCATATTCTTAAAAATGCGGGGAACCATCTTGGCGCCGATGAAATTGTGATTGTGGAATGTCCAGCCAATCTTCCCGTCCCAGCGTTTGGTCACCGGCTTGGCGATGTCATGCAGCAACGCGCCCCAGCGAAGCCACACGTTGTCACTCGCCCGCGCCACTTTGTCGACCACTTCCATCGTGTGGTAAAAATTATCCTTGTGTCCTTTCCCCTGCAAAACCTCTACGCCCGACATCGCTTCAAGCTCGGGGAAAATGTAGGAGAGCAATCCGCAGTTGTGGAGCAGCACCCAGCCGATCGACGGCATGGGCGAAGCCATTATCTTCATCAGCTCGTCGGCGATACGCTCCTTCGAGATGATTTCAATGCGCGAAGCGTTGCGTTTTATCGCCTCAAAAGTCTCGTCGTCGATAGTGAAAGCGAGCTGGGTAGCAAACCTGATTGCGCGCATCATGCGCAGAGGGTCGTCACTGAATGTTATGTCAGGATCAAGCGGAGTGCGTATCAGCTGATAATCGAGATCGCCAAGACCGTTATACGGGTCAATCAATTCCCCGAAATTTCCGGCATTGACCGAAACAGCCATCGCATTGATGGTGAAATCGCGCCGGGCGAGGTCATCGTCAAGAGTTCCGTCTTCAACGATGGGCTTGCGGCTGTCACGCTGATAGGACTCGCGNCGAGCTCCGACAAACTCCAGTTCATAATCATGGTTCTTTACCTGGGCAGTCCCGAAATTACGAAACACGTTGCACTTGGCTCGCAAATTCTTCGCCACTGCCTCGGCGACTTCAATCCCGCTCCCCACGGTCACAAAATCAATATCCTTGGAATGGCGGTGAAGGAAAAGGTCTCTTACATATCCCCCCACCACGTAGCACTCGCGGTCAAGACTGTCGGCAACCATGCCAACTTTATGAAATATAGGTTGATCTATCCTGTCGGAAAGGTTCATCGGAAAAGTTAAAGTTATAACAGGCTTACAATCTCCTCAGGAGCGTTGGTGAGCGATTTAAGACCGCCTTCAGTAACTACATACGTGTTTTCAATACCTACCGCCCCGACATGAGGAATCACAAACTTAGGCTCAATAGCGATCACATTGTTAAGAGCCAGAACATCACGACTGCGCGGAGCCAACACGGGCAACTCGTTGATTTCGATTCCAACGCCATGACCGATAAAGCCGGCTTTCTGAGCATAGCCCATGAAGTAACGCTCCAAATCGCGCTCCTTGACCATGTCAGCAGCTATCTCATATAGCTTCGACGCAGCGACTCCGGGCACAGCCTCATGCTCAAGACGGCGGCAAATGTCGATTGAGCACTGATGGGCGCGTGTTGCCAACTCGTCAAGCGGCGTCAACGCATAGACTCGGGTCATGTCGGTCATGTAGCCGGTGAAATTACCGTTTGAATCCACCATTACGCTCATTCCGGCTTTGATGACGGTGCCGTCGGCGCCTACAGGCAGTGAAGGGTCAAGCCCCCTCCCACCCATTGCGAAATCGTAGGGGGTCGGAGCGTCGGCATTGTCGCCCACAAGAATGTTGGACATGAACAGCTCCATCGACTCGCCCGCAATGCGGAATTGTCCGAGGCACCCTTCAAGGCGCGACACGCGCTCAATCTCAATCTGCAATTCGATATCAGTCATCCCCTCCCGGTAAATGTGGGGGATGCGACGATAAACGCGCTCGTGCTTCACGCCCGACTGTTTAAGCTTTTCAATCTCATAAGGGCTCTTGACCGCACGGACACGCCTCATCAACGGCGACGCATTGACTCCGCGGATATCCTCGAAAGCCTTGTCAAGCCGCCCGAAAGTGACGCAATCAAGCGCCCCCATTTCGTAGCCTAACGTCTTAGGGCGTTCCAGTCCAAGTTCATCGATCTTGCCAAGTATCTGTTCAGGCTTGTGAATATAGACCACATTCTCACCCTTGATACCGACCGGGCGCCTGATAAAATANATCGCAGGACCGGCTGACGGAATATAAACATAGCCGTTTATGACACGTCCCGTTGTATAATATATATTTGTATTGCTCGTGACAAGCAATGCATCGACACCTTCAGCCGCCATCTCGGACTGGATGCGGCATATGCGCTGCTCAATCTCTTCGGCAGGAGTGAAAGCAAATAACGGTTCCATTTTCAATTGAGATTATGTTATCTTTTTTCAGTAGCAACGAACGTGACTCCGATTTGTTCAATATCGGCGAGGTTATCAACCCTCATCACGTGTCTCACCACTATTGAAGAGTCCTTTATGACGCGGGTCAATCCCGGCAGAGTGTCGGCATACTGATATTCGGCTCCGAATCCTCGTCCGTGCCAACGTCCGTAACGGTCGCAAAGCTGCATGTTCACGGTGTCGACACGCAACTTTCCCGACGCGTCGTGGCGCGTCACCTCAAGCCACAGATTGCGGTAAGGATAGGAATTGTTATGTCTCACCGCCACCATGAGCGTTCCAACGGCTGTAGAATCAGCCGTTTCGGGAACGAATCGGATTGAGTCGTTATAGAGCCAGCCCGCTTCAGGCAAACGCTGAAACTCGCTGTAGTCATTGCCGCTCACTCCGCATGATTGAAACAGAGCAAGCAAGCCCGTCAACATCAATAGCAGATATTTACTCATTTGTAGGCTGCTGAGGCTGTTTCGGCTGATTGTTAGTGTCACCGTCNTTACGGTTGCGGTCGTTGCGATCCCGACGAGGACGATTGCCGTTGTTATTCCGGTTCTCGCCGCCTTGACGGGGCGGACGCTGGCGGTTGCCGCCTTCACCCTGGGGGCGCTGTCGCTGCTGCTGCTGAGTGTCGCCGCCCGGCTGTCGCTGCGATTTGGGCTGGTTGCCACCGTTGTTGCCCGATGATGACGATCCTTTCTTTTTCTTCTTTTTCGCCTTGTCGAAGCGGGTCAAGGAATCCTGCCCCACAAGATCGACAAATTCTTTGCGCTCTGATCTTTTATCACCGCTCTCCAGCCCAAGTTTATCGGGCTTCTCGCCGCGCTTGTTCATAGAGATAACCTCAAACGCCCGCTCAACCGGAATGGTGACCAGATTGGCAGGAACTGACTTATCGGTTGAATAAGTGATTTCACGCTTAAAGATATCGCTCTTGAAATGATAATAAGTTCCGTCGACTGTTTCAAGCGTAATGTCGCGCGACGGCATCCGCTTGACACTCTCAACATAGGTGTCGACTTCAAAATTCAGGCAGCACTTGAGCTTGGCGCACTGTCCGGCAAGTTTCTGGGGATTCAGAGAAATATCCTGGAAACGGGCGGCGCTTGTTGCCACCGACACAAAATTAGTCATCCAGCTCGAACAGCATAACGGACGGCCGCATGGACCTATCCCGCCTATTCGCCCGGCTTCCTGACGAGCGCCGATCTGCTTCATCTCGATNCGCACCTTGAAGGTNTCGGCAAGCACCTTGATGAGCTGGCGGAANTCNACNCNCTCGTCGGCAATGTAATAGAAAATGGCTTTGTTNCCGTCGCCNTGANACTCNACNTCGCCNATNTTCATNTTNAGNTTCAGATNCTTTCGGCTATCTTGCGCGAACGAATCATCGTGTCGTTCTCCTTTGCCTTGGCTTCTTCATATTTTTCGATGTCGGCAGGCTTGGCTTTCCTGAATATGCGCCTTATTTCTGCATCGGGCTTAATATTAGCCTTCTTCATCTGAGTCGCCACGAGCTGACCGGTCAAAGTGACGGTGCCTATGTCATGACCCGGCGATGCTTCTACTGCGACAAGGTCGCCGATCTCAAGCTTGATGTTAGTGCTGTTC
>WFLX011363037.1_pt1 | contig 10890 bp, 10 predicted proteins | sample 4967041 | NCBI WGS metagenome assembly WFLX01 (sample SAMN12857096, study PRJNA449069) | gut metagenome | isolation source: stool from male and female vole | host: Microtus ochrogaster | place: USA:Florida | collected 2017
ACGGTTTGACGGCTGCGCGGGGCGAGTTGATGTCCGAGCAGCAAATGGCCGACCTCAACAGCCAGCTCATCGTTGCCCAGGCCGACACGGCAAGTGCCTCCGCCCGCTACAATCAGTACAAGTCGATCGTCGACCAGGGGCCGGAAAACGCAGTGAAGAACGCCACCATCTCCTCCAAGGAGGGTGACAATTCGGTAATCCGCGACCTGAGGACGCGCTATCTCACCGTCGGTAAGCGCGAGCGCGAAGTCTCCGACAATTTCGGCGCCGACCACCCGCAAGCGGTCTCGCTCCGCACCGAACAGGAGGATGTGGCCCGTCAGATCTACCAGGAACTGCAGCAGCTCACTGCAAGCTATAAGAACGAATACGAGGTCGCTCAGTCGCGCGAGGCATCGCTCAGGAAAAGCATCCAGGGGATTGCCGGCAAAACCTCCGACTCGAGCGAGCAACTCGTGCAATTGAGAGAGCTGGAACAGAAAGCCGCGGCCCTGAAGACGCTCTACGAGTCTTATCTCGGACGCTACGAACAGGCGACTCAGCAGCAAACCTTCCCGATCGCCAAGGCTCGTGTCATTTCCGAAGCGGGCGTGCCCGTGTCACCGTCGAGCCCAAAAAAAACCATGACGCTGGCGCTTTCGGCGGTGCTCGGCCTGATGGTCGGCGGTGCATACGCGGCCTTCCTCGAATTCCGCGAACGGACCTTCCGCCTGGAGGGCGACGTACGCTCGATCCTCGGCCATCGTTCGTTCGGCTACGTTCCGCTTCTCGGCACGCGCATCAAGAAGAAGGCGCAACTCGTTCACGCACATTTCGGTTCGGTGAAGAGAGCCGACGAAGCGGTGGACAATACGATGCCGTTCCAGCGATTGTCGCGCATCGTGGTCGATGCGCCGCGGTCGACCTTCGCGGAGACCTTTCGCAACGCCAAGCTTGCCTGCGACCAGATGCTGGCGGGCAGTGAAAGCCGCGTGATCGCCATCGCATCGGCCCTTCCGGATGAGGGGAAATCGATCATTGCCGCAAACTTCGCCGCGCTTCTGGCCGCGAGCGGCAAGCGGACCCTGCTCATCGATGCCGACATACGCAAGCCTGGCCTGACGCAGATGATTACGCCTGCCCCGCGCACCGGGCTGGTGGAAACGCTGACCGGAGAAGCCACCTGGCCCGCCGGGATCAAGGTGGACCAGCGTACGAAACTGGCAATCCTTCCGGCCGGCGGTGCATCGCACCAGCGCCACCAGAGTAACGAGCTGCTTGCCTCGCCGGGCATGGCGAACCTGATCGAGAACGCGCGCAACGCCTTCGACTATGTCGTCGTCGACCTTGCGGCGCTCGCCCCCGTCGTCGACGCGAAAGCCTTTGCGCCGCTGGCCGACGGCATCCTCTTCGTGGTCGAGTGGGGAAGAACGCCTTCGCGCCTCGTGCGCGATCTGCTCAACTCGGAACCGCTGATCAATTCGAAAGTGCTAGGTGTGATCCTCAACAAGACGGACATGAACGAGCTGGGCAAATACAGCGATTTCGACGGGGCAGAAAAGTACCGCCACCGCTACGGCAAATACTACATAGAAAACAGTTTCACGGACAATCAGAACACCGCCGCTTGATCAAAGCGCAGTGCTCGCCTGAAGGTAGCCGACGCGCGGGTGCTTGGGTCTGCTCACACTAATCCTCCCACCAGTGGTGGAAATGGTGGACTGGCCCCCGCCCCTGCCCGATCTTCAATCGGCCGGACGCGGAAATTGCGGCATGCAGATAGGTTTTGGCGGCGTTTGCCGCTTCGACCAGCGGCGCACCTCTTGCAAGGCCGGCGGCAATTGCCGCCGACAGGGTGCAGCCGGTGCCATGGTCGTTCTGCGTCTCGACCCTTGCCGCCGGAAGACGGACAAAAGTCTGTCCGTCGAAGAAGAGGTCGGTTGCCTGGTCGTTCTTCAGGTGTCCGCCCTTGACCAGCACCGAATGTGCACCCGACCGCATGATCGCTTCCGCCTGGCGCGCCATCTCCGCCTCCTCCTCGGCAACCGCGCGCCCCGTTATGAGTGCGGCCTCGGCGAGATTGGGCGTGGCGACGATCGCCAGCGGTAGCAACTCGTCTATGAGCGCGGCAACGGCGTCCGGCCGAAGAAGCGTGTCGCCGGAAGTCGCAACCATCACCGGATCGACGACGGCCAGCTTCCCGAACCGGCGCAATCCATCGGCGATGGCGGCAATCGTTTCCCGACGCGAGACCATGCCGATCTTCACGGCGCCCACATCGAGATCGGAGAAGACGGCGTCGATCTGAGCGGACACGATCTCGGCCGAAACATCTTCGACCGCAGAAACGCCTTTGGTGTTCTGGGCCGTGATCGCGGTGATCACGCTGGCGCCGTAGACGCCGAGCGCAGAAAAGGTCTTGAGATCCGCCTGAATGCCGGCGCCTCCGCCCGAATCCGATCCGGCGATGGTAAGAGCGATCGCCGTCATGCCCGTCCATCCTTTTTACGAGAATGCGTCACGCTTGCTTTGAGTAGAGGGGGAAAGGACGTCATCGATCGGTCTCCGGACGGGATATCAAGAAACCCAGGCTGAGCGACGAAAGGCGAACTTGCCGCGGGCGGCCCTCAATCCGTTCCTACGCCGGCATGACCCGGATCAGGTTCAAGGGTCCGGTTCAACACCATCTCAGCACCGCCCGGTGCTCCCCTCGGAAAGCGCTATCTATGAGGTGCGGCAGCGCCATGTCAACGCGACCTCGCAAAAGCTATTGAGACTGGCGCTTCCCGCTGGCCGGGTCGTATTTTCCGCCAAGCGACAGACTACGATGCGCTTATTTCTCCTGTAGGCGCCAGCCGCTCGTTTCCTCCTCGAAATCGGTAGCAATTGCGCTATGGTTAGCGAAATTTTGCCTAACAAAGGAACGAGCCATGAGCCTGCGCATTAACGACACTGCCCCTGATTTCACTGCCGAGACAACGCAGGGTACGATCAACTTCCATGAATGGATCGGCGACGGCTGGGCTGTTCTCTTCTCCCATCCGAAGAATTTCACCCCCGTCTGCACGACGGAGCTCGGCGCGATGGCCGGGATCGAGCCGGAGTTCCGGAAGCGCGGCGTAAAGATCATCGGTATCTCGGTGGATCCGGTCGAAAGTCACACCAAATGGAAGAACGACATCAAGGTGGCAACCGGCTTCGATGTCGACTATCCGCTGATCGGCGACCGCGATCTGAAGGTGGCAAAGCTTTACGACATGCTGCCCGCCGGCGCCGGCGACACGTCCGAGGGCCGAACGCCTGCGGACAACGCCACGGTGCGTTCGGTCTATGTCATCGGCCCGGATAAGAAGATCAAGCTGATCCTCACCTATCCGATGACCACAGGCCGTAACTTCAACGAGATACTGCGCGCCATTGACTCGATCCAACTCACTGCCCGGCATCAGGTGGCAACGCCCGCCAACTGGCAGCAGGGCGACGACGTCATCATCACGGCGGCCGTTTCCAACGAAGATGCCGTTCAACGCTTCGGCTCCTTCGACACCGTGCTTCCCTACCTGCGGAAGACGAAACAACCGACGGCCTAAACATAGCCATCCAGGCCAGAAGGAAAAATGATGGGCGCACCGAATCTGCAAGATTGGTGCGCCCTTGCTCCATTTTACGAATGTATTGCCTTAACTCGCTTTGGCCACGCCGATGATCTCTGACAAAACCCCGTGTAACGCATCACGATAGCCATTGCGTGCCGACGGCCCGCTTTCATCCGAGGTCATGACTACAGTCAGACTCAAGGTCGGGACGACGTAGAGCATCTGGCCGCCATAGCCCCACCCATAATACACAGCCTCGTCGCCGATCCGGCGCATGAACCAACCATATCCATAACCGTCACCTGTGAAACGCGACTCCGTTCGCGGCTGCCACGAAAGCTCGATCCAATCGGCCGGGACGACCTGCCGTCCCTCGGGAGTGCGGCCGCGATTACGGTAGAGTTCGCCGAAGGCAAGGAGCGATCGCGCGCTCATCGCCATCTGGTTGCCACCCAAATAGATACCTTGCGGATCGCGATCCCAGGCCCCGATGCGGAAACCTTCCAATGGAGCGAGCCATTCGCGCGCAAGCTCCAGTGTCGACTTGCCGCCGACCTTGGTCAGTATTGCCGAAAGCAGATGCGTGGAAGCGGTCGAATAGAGCATCCGGCCTCCGGGCTCGTCGTCGAAGGGCTGTGCCAGGGCAAAACGTACCCAGTTGCGGCTCGAGACCCAACGGCCATAGTTCGGCCCCGACATCCGCCCCAGGCCCGCTTGCATCGAGAGCAGGTTGCCGATCGTGATCTCGTTGATCCGCGGGTCGGGCTGCGGCGGGAGTTCCGCCTTGAGGAGCGCCGCGATCTTCTGCTCGGGCCCGTCGAGCAGCCCCTTGTCGATCGCAATCCCCACCAGTGCGGATATGATCGACTTGGACGCCGATTTTATGTTGGTCGACTCCGATGTCGTGTGGCCTCGATAACCCTTTTCCGCGATCGTCTCGCCGTGCTGGGCAACGATAACCGCCCTCAGGGGCTTCAGCTCGTCCCTGGTCGCCAGGCTCGTCACCAGGGTCGCGACGGCCGACCGATCCTGCGCGGCTGCGACCGGGAGGAAACTGAGGAGTGCAAGGAAAATGACGACAAGCCTGATCATGCGTTCCACCTAGTGCGTGGTTTCCTTTGATCGTACGCGATTAAGGGACAAAAATCAGGCGGCAAGTCAAAGTGCTGCGGCGACGGTAGCGCCAAGGGAAACGAGCCCAGACCGACCCTAAAATGCGGATAAGGGTAGTTCGGCCTTTCGCTGCTGTTTTCCTACCTTTCGGTCTTGCCAACGAAATCGGCCGGGTTCTGGTACTTCACGGTTTGCAGGTGCTCGCAGTAGAGAACCAGTTCACCTTCGTTCTTGAAGACTTGGTAGCTGGCGCGAATGAGGCCGAGGTCTTTGTAACGGGGCACCTTCTCCATGTTGGTCCGGATCGTGTAAATCGTGTCACCGATGAAGACCGGCTTGATAAAGCGCAGCTTGTCGTAGCCGTAGGAAAAAGCGTTCACGCAGTTGGTCGCGACGAGGCCGAGACCGGCCGAGAACACGAAGGCGCCGGCGACGAGGCGACGGCCAAATATTCCTTCCCGTTCCGCGAACATCCGATCCTGAACATAAGGATGGATATCGATGACAAGTGTATTGAAGAGATGGCTATCGCTCTCGCCGATCGTCCGACGCAGCGACCGGATACGCTGACCGATGGGCCAATCTTCATAGAACCAGTTTTCCGCGTTCCACACGGGCAGAGCGGCGTGATCGTCCGGCATGTCGGCGGGATGCGTCGACGAAACTCCGACGGTGGGCATAAACTCATCCATAATCAGCACCTGCGTAAAAAGGTCGGTTGAAAAGCGGATCTCCCGGCCTCTGCGCCCATGGGGGGGAGAAGCCTGGTTTGGTGCTATTGGACCGCGGACGTCCCATAGACCAGATCAGGCAACCAAAGCGACAGTTGCGGAAACATGCTCAGCACGATGAGAAGGGCCATCATCATCGCCAGATAGGGCAGCACCTCGCGTGCATAGGCCATCATCGGCACCTTCAGCACCATGGACGAAATATACATCAGCCCCCCAACCGGCGGTGTAATACCGGCAATGGTCAGATTGGTGATGAAGACGATGCCGAAATGCACGCGATCGATGCCTACGCCGTCGATGAGAGGAATCAGCATCGGCGTGAGGATGATCAGCGCCGCCGATCCCTCGATTGCCGTCCCGATGACGATCAGCAGCACGTTGATGAGGAGCAGCATCAGGAGCGGGTTGTCCGTCGCTTCGCCGAGCCAGCCCGACATGGCCTGCGGCACCTGCTCCCAGGCGAGATAGAAACCGAAGGCTGCCGCCGCGCAGATCATGATCATCACCACGGCTGAATCGCGTACAGCTTCGGCCAAAACCTCCGGAATCTGGCGGACGGTGAACTCCCGGTAGCCGAACACAGCGACAAAGAGCACGTACACGACGACCACGGCACCGGCTTCGGTGGTCGTGAAAAGACCGTACCGCGTACCCGCGAAGATCACCACCGGGATCGACAGCGCCCAGAGGCCGTCGATCAGCGCCCGGGTCGCCTCCGCGCGGGTGGCGCGCTGCTTGCGCAGCGGTTTGTAGTCACGCTTGCGGGCGATGAAATAGGTGGTCACCATCAGCCCGGCTGCCAGAAGGAGGCCGGGCACCACCCCCGCCGCGAAGAGCCGGCCGATGGAAGTCTCCGCCAGAAAGCCATAAACGATCAGGCCGATGGAGGGCGGAATAAGGCTGGTGATGATGGCCGCCGAGGACGTGATGACCGCAGCGAAGGCGCGGCTATAGCCTCTTTCAGACATCTCGACGCCGAGCGTTTTGGCGAGCATCGCCGCATCGGCATTCGCAGACGCAGTAAGGCCGCCGAGCAAGGTGCCGAGTACCGTGCACATCTGCGCCAGCGCGCCGGTCATGTGGCCGACCAGCACGTCTGCAAGCGTCAACAAACGCCGGGTGATGCCGGATGCGTTCATGATACAGCCGGCAAGCACAAATAGCGGCAGGGCCAACAGGGATACGGATTGAGTGCCCTCCGCCACTTCTTGCGCGAAGTTGGCCAGCGGGATCATGTCCATATTGATGAGAAAGAAGGCCAGCGCCCCGATCGCCATGGCCCAGGTGATCGGCGTCGACAGCAAGAACAGCACGACGACCAGAAGCGAGGGGCCGGCGAGATGCAACAGGGTCATATCAGCGATTCCGGATTTCGATGCAGCCGGACAGACCAAGGCCTTTCGGCGATAAGGTGCTGGAAAAGCATTCCGGCAGAAGCGAGCGACAGCGGCGCGTAGGACAGGGCGCGCGACAGGTCGAGCGCGATCGTATGCACATGGCGGGACGTCCATGCCTGCCAGGCGAAAAGGATCGTCATGACCATGAAGAAGAGCGCCAGCAGCAGATAGTTGAACCAGGCGACTGCTTTCTGCCAGCCGTCAGGCAGGGCCGCGACAAGCACATCGATTGCGGCGTGGGTGCCGAGACGGACGCCAGCCACCGCGCCGAAGAACACGAGATAGGCAAAGGCCATCATAGCCAGTTCATAGGTCCAGAAGGCCGGCTGAGGGAATACGTAACGGCTGGCCACCCCCCAGAGGATCGAGAACACGACGACGATTAGCGCCACGACGCCGACCGCCTCATCGGCGCGGCGCAGGCTGATGAGGGGGATAGTCTCCTCCGGCGAGCGTGAGATTTCCATAATGCCTCGAACTGTTGAAGGGCTGACGGAGCGGGCCACGGCCGCGCAATCGAGAACGCGGCCGCGCCTGAACGGAACTTTTATTGCTTCATCGCCTTCTGTACCTGCTCGTAGATGCCGGGCGTTATATTCGGAACCTTGTCGTAGGCGGCCCGGGAGGCCTCGATGAAAGCCGGAATGTCGACATCGGTCACGATCTCGACGCCGGAGGCAGAGAGCTGCTTTGCATAGGCGTCATCCGTTTCCAGTGTCATCTGCGTCAATTCACTGGCGATCGCCCGCCCTTCCTCGAGGAGGATCTTTTGAAGGTCTTCGGGAAGGCCGTTGAAGAACTGGCTGGAGGCTACCCAGGCGGTGAACATGATCTGATGGCCGGTCTTCGAAATGACTTTGCGGGTCTCGTTCAATTTCGCCCCGGCTATTGAGCCGAAAGGCCCTTCGGCTGCGTCGACGACGCCGGTCTGAAGCGCATTGTAGACGTCCCCCCACGGCAATTCCGTCGGCCTTGCGCCGTAGTTGCCGAAGGTCGCCATCATGATCGGCGACGAGGGTACGCGAATGGTCACGCCGGCGAGATCAGCCGGCGAGCGAACCGGCTTGTTGGAAATGATGTGACGGTAGCCGAAGAGGCCGTTCGGCATGATGATCTTGATACCACGCGCTTCCAGCTTGCCGGAAAGTTCCTTGTAGAGATCCGATGCGAAGAGGCGCTCCGTCGCGGCCAGATCCGGATAGACATAGGGACCGGCAAGGATAGACAGATCCGGAACGAACTGGCCAAGCTGACCATAGTCGGTGGCACTGAGCAGACTCGCGCCGCTCATGACCATCTCGTTGACCTTCTTTTGCGCACCAAGCTGATCACCCGTCATCACGGTGATCGCGATTCGCCCGCCGGAGCGTTCACCAACACGCTCGGCGTAAGTCTTCATCGCTTTGATGATCGGCTCGTTCGGATTCACCTGCGAGGTCGAGAACCGCAGGCTGTATTCCTGCGCACTGGCAATGCCGCAGAACGACAGGGCAGCCATTGCGGCCGCAGCGATCAGGGTCTTCATGCTCTCCTCCTTCTTCCGGACTCCCTGCCGGAACGCACGATATGTGAATAATCTATTCACAAATGAACTTCTAACGTCAAGTGACGATTGTCTCTCAGGGCGCCGAGATACGGGAAACGGCACAATTTCACACCGCAACGGCCGTGGATGGTGCGGCGCTTACAGTGGTGCTGTGGCAGCGATTCTGTTTCGAACGTCCGTGAATGGATCCTCGGGTCAAGCCCGAGGATGACGGCGGGAGGGGTTGGCCCACGAACCAGCCGAGCGACGTACGTGTACCGAGCCGTCGATGATTTGCATTTTGCGCGGTCGCGGGTGGTCGCCCGTCGTGGAAAATTGCCGCAACGTACCTCTCTCTATCGTGCCCGGATCGCTCGCCTCGTCATCCTCGGGCAAGCCGAGGGTCAAGCCCTGGATAGCGGTGGGAGGGGTTGGCCCACGAAACCGGCCGAGCGAGGTACGTGTGCCGAGCCCTCGATCATTTGCATTGCAGCGCGGCCGGGGGCAGTCGCACGTCATGCGAAGATTGCCGCAACGTGCCTCTCTATCGTGCCCGGATTCCTCCCGTCGTCATCCACGGGGCGACTCCGGTCGTCATCCCCGGGCTCTTCCGTTGTCGTTCGCATACTCCTCCGGTCGTCATCCTCGGGCTTGACCCGAGGATCCACACGCAAGCATCACAACGACGGTTTTGCTCGCATCAGCCGCGAAACGTATAATCCTCAATCGACTTTTCCTTCATCTCAATCGAGAATCCGGGTCGGGACGGCGGCATATAGGCAGCGTCGCTGATGACGCACGGATCCAGGAAGTGCTCGTGCAGGTGGTCGACATATTCGATGACCCGGCCGTCTTTCGTACCGGAAACGGCGACGTAGTCGATCATCGACAGGTGCTGCACATATTCGCAGAGACCGACCCCACCGGCGTGCGGCCATACGGGAAGCCCGTATTTGGCAGCGATCAGAAGCACGGCCAGAACCTCGTTGAGCCCACCCATCCGGCAGGAATCGATCTGCACGATGTCGATCGCACCCTCGGCGATGAACTGCTTGAACATGATACGGTTCTGGCACATCTCACCGGTTGCGACCTTGACCGGCCCGATCGCCTCGCGGATCTTGCGATGCCCGGCTACGTCGTCGGGGCTCGTCGGCTCCTCGATGAAGAAGGGTTTGGCGAAAGCGAGCTTCTGCACCCAGTCGATCGCCTCGCCGACTTCCCAGACCTGGTTCGCGTCGATCATCAGATATCTGTCGGGGCCGATCACTTCACGGGCGATCCTCAACCGGCGCATATCGTCGGCGAGATCGCGGCCGACTTTCATCTTGATATGGTTGAAGCCTGCGTCGACTGCCTCCTGCGCAAGCCGCCGGAGCTTCTCGTCGTCATAACCGAGCCAACCCGCCGAGGTCGTGTAGCAGGGATAGCCCTCCTTCTCGAGCGCGGCGATCCGGTCGGCCTTGCCGGTTTCGGCCCGCCGCAAAATCTCGATCGCCTCGTCGCGGGTAAGCACATCCGTGATGTAACGGTAGTCGACGATGTCGGCGATCTCTTCCGCCGACATCTCGCTGACGAGCCGCCATACCGGCTTGCCGGCGTCCTTCGCAAGGAGGTCCCAGATCGCGTTGACGATTGCCCCGGTCGCAAGATGGATTGCGCCCTTTTCGGGTCCGATCCAGCGCAACTGGCTGTCGCTGGTCAGGTGCCGCCAGAAGCGACCGGGATGTTTCAGAATATCTCCAATGTCCTGACCGACGACGAGATGCCGCATGGCCTGGATAGCCATGCAGCAGACGTCATTGCCGCGCCCGATGGTGAAGGTGAGGCCGTGCCCCGCCAGCCCTGGGCGATCGGTATCGAGGATGACGTAGGCCGCCGAATAGTCCGGGTCCGGGTTCATGGCATCCGAGCCATCAAGGCTTGCGGAGGTCGGGAAGCGCAGGTCGAAGACGCGCAGGTCTGTTATGCGGGTCATATTTGCTCCGATGGTCCTGCAGCGCCGCGCGTCTGACAGACGTGCAAATGAGAGGCGCTGCAGGAATATGATGCTGCCGAATCAGTCGTCCGCGCGTACGCGTTGTTTCTGGCTGCCGAGGCCCTCGATGCCGAGCTCTACCACGTCGCCTGCCTTCAGATAGCGCGGTGGCTTCATGCCCATGCCGACGCCCGGCGGCGTGCCGGTGGAAATGACGTCACCAGGGTGCAGCGACATGAACTGGGAGAGGTAGGAGACGAGATAGGCGACGCCGTAGACCATCGTCTTCGTCGAGCCGTCCTGCATCGTCTCGCCATTGACCTTCAGCCACATTGCGAGGTTTTGCGGGTCCTCGACCTCGTCCTTGGTTACGAGCCACGGTCCGGTGGGCCCAAAGGTGTCGCAGGACTTGCCCTTCGTCCATTGACCATGACGCTCGGTCTGGAATGCGCTCTGGCTTCTCCCTCCAGTTCATGCTGGATACGAGCCTGTCGGACGAGGACAAGTTCCCCCTCAAGCTCAGCGATCTGATCGTCATGGGCCTGAACCCGAAGAAGGCTCCCCGCGA
>WFLX010163979.1_pt1 | contig 10887 bp, 9 predicted proteins | sample 4967041 | NCBI WGS metagenome assembly WFLX01 (sample SAMN12857096, study PRJNA449069) | gut metagenome | isolation source: stool from male and female vole | host: Microtus ochrogaster | place: USA:Florida | collected 2017
GCTGATACTCCTAAAATTTTTGAAAATTCATTGATAGAATAATACTTAATCATAATTGAAATCTCCTTATAAAGTTTATACTTTATTCTATCAATGAATCTTATAAAAGTTAACAATAGTTAATAACTATTTATAACTTATAGTAAACAGTTTCATCCCTCCATATTTATCCTTAAAATAGCCTTCTAAAATTAACCTAAAAATTTTTTAAAGAGATTTAAAATCTTTTGAGGAGACAGCCCTATTTTTAGTGTTTTTATCTTTCTTTTCTTCTATTTTCAAGTTATTTCATACGTTTTCAATTTTTTACTTCGAAAGTTTCAGGGAAAATCGCCCCTTCTAAAAAGAGAATGCTAGAATGAGACAAAACCAACCAAAAAAAACCGGTGAAGCGGAGATAACGGCAATGATGCCTTTACAGAGAGTCTGCGATGGTGCGAGGCAGGCATGAAACAAGTTGTCAAATGGACCGCTGAGGGCGCAGGGAAATAAGCTTGCTTAAAGTATTCTGCGACGTTGTAGGCAGACGTTATTGGCCGGGGATATGTTTGTATCCTGCTAAGCGCGCTTTTTTCTTGTCAAAAAAGCGAATTCAAGGTGGCACCGCGGATAATTTTGATTGTTCGTCCTTGACAGACTGTATTTGTCTGCCAAGGGCTTTTTTTTAAGCTTCATGGAAGACTTACAGGTTTCCATGAAGCTTTTTATTTTGGAGGAAATGTATGAACGTTTTACCCTCTTATGACGAAGTGCAAGCCATCGCNGCAACCCATCAATACGATGTAATGCCCTTGCGCTTGGAATTGCTTTCCGATTTCATTACCCCTATTGAAGCGCTACGCATTTTAAAACACGTCTCTACCCATTGCTTCTTGTTGGAATCAGCTCAAGCCAATGAAACATGGGGGCGTTATACCTTTTTAGGCTTTGATCCTAAACTTGAGATTACCTGTATGGATCAAGAAATGAAGATTGGAAATCTTTCGTTTACGACCAACAATCCTTCTCAAGTTTTGCGCCAAATTTTATCGGAGTGGAAAAGTCCTCGTCTTGCCTCTTTACCTCCTTTTACAGGAGGCTTAGTGGGTTACTTTGCTTATGACTATCTTGGCTATAGTGAGCCGAGTGCGAAGTGCCAAGTAGAGGATATGGAAGGCTTTAAAGATGTGGATTTAATGTTGTTTGACAAAGTGATCGTCTTTGATCATCTAAAACAAAAAATGATTCTCATTGCCAATATCTCATTAAAAAACGTAGAGACTTCCTATAATAAAGCGCTTTTGGATTTAACCAATCTTGCTCACTTGTTAAAAAATGGCCAAAAAGCCCAGAACTTAGGGGGAAAACTTTTAGGAGAGGTGAAACCTCTTTTTGATAAAGAACAATTTTGTGCCATGGTCGAAAAAGCGAAACATCACATTCATGAAGGAGATATTTTTCAAATTGTATTGTCTAATCGCCTTTGTGCTCCCTTTGAAGGCAGTTTATTCAATGCCTATCGACGCTTACGCACCATTAACCCTTCTCCTTATATGTTTTATTTGTCTGGTACGGATGTAGAAGTGGCCGGNGCTTCTCCAGAAACCTTAGTCAAACTTGAAAATGGAATTTTGCATACTTTTCCCCTGGCTGGAACCCGTCCTCGCGGAAAAACGATCGAGGAAGATCAAGCTTTAGAAGCTGAACTTTTACAAGACGAAAAGGAATTAGCTGAACACAATATGCTAGTCGATTTGGGTCGCAACGATTTGGGCAAGATTAGTGAATTTGGCAGCGTTCAAGTGGAAAAACTTCATAGCATTGAACGATTCTCTCATGTGATGCATATCGGCTCCACCGTACGAGGGCAAATTAAAGAACCTTATGATGCCTTGGATGCAATTGAAGCCGTCCTTCCAGCTGGCACCTTATCCGGGGCTCCAAAAATTCGGGCCTGCCAATTGATTGGTGAACTAGAAAACAACAAGCGAGGAATTTATGGCGGTGCCATTGGTTACATCGATTTTTCAGGAAATATGGATGTCTGCATTGCCATTCGAATCGCGTATAAAAAAAATGGCAAAGTATTTGTTCGCAGTGGCGCGGGCATTGTAGCGGATTCCATCGCAGAAAAGGAATTTCAAGAATGCCTCAATAAAGCCAAGGCCTCTCTTACGGCTTTAGAGATGGCTATGGAGGATNCATTGTGATCTTACTNGTAGACAATTATGACAGTTTTTCCTATAACCTCTATCAACTCATAGGGCAAATTAATCCCGATATTCAAGTCATTCGAAACGACGAAATGAGTGTAGAGGCGATTCGTACTTTAGCCCCCAGTCATATTATTTTATCCCCTGGTCCTGGTCGGCCCGAAGAGGCGGGAATTTTAATCGAACTCATTCAAACCCTAGGAAATGAAATTCCGATTCTAGGCGTTTGTTTAGGTCATCAAGCGATTTGTGCGGCTTTTGGCGCAACCGTTACCTATGCCAAAACACTCATGCATGGCAAGCAATCGGAAGTCCAATTGGATCCTAGCTGTCCTTTGTTTCAAGAAGTAGGGCCAACCGCTTCAGTGGCTCGCTATCATTCTTTAGCGGCCGATCCTAACACGATGCCAAGTTGCTTGCATGTAGTAGCGCACACCCAAGATGGCGAAATTATGGCGGTAGCCCATCAAGACTATCCCATTTATGGAGTCCAATTTCATCCTGAATCCATCATGACGCCAGATGGATATCAAATGGTAAAAAATTTTTTACAAACCACAGTTTAACGCTAAAAATAAGGAGGTTTTTATGATTCGAGAAGCCATTTTAAAAATTGTCAATAAAGGCGATTTAACCTATGACGAAGCCTATGCCGTCATGAATGAAATCATGAGTGGTCAAACTACCCCTACCCAAAATGCCGCCTTTTTAGCCGCCTTATCCACTAAAAGTGCTAGAGCGGAAACAACCGATGAAATTGCCGGATGTGCCCAAGCGATGCGCGAACATGCCATTGGTGTAGAGGCGGGAGAGGATGTGTTTGAAATTGTCGGAACGGGAGGCGACAATGCGCAAAGCTTTAATATTTCCACGACTTCGGCTTTAGTCGCCGCTGCTGGAGGCATGAAAGTAGCCAAACATGGAAACCGAGCCGCTTCTTCTCTATGTGGTACCGCAGATTGCTTAGAAGCCTTGGGAGTTAACATTCAACAAAGTCCCAAAAAATGTGTAGAACTTCTTGAAAAGGTAGGAATGTGCTTCTTCTTTGCGCAAAAATACCATACCTCGATGCGCTATGTCGGCCCCATTCGAAAAGAACTCGGCTTTCGCACGGTCTTCAATATCCTTGGTCCTTTAACCAATCCAGGAAAGCCTTCTATGCAACTGCTTGGCGTTTACGACGATTACTTGGTTAANCCCCTNGCGCAAGTCTTGATGGATCTTGGAGTCAAACGNGGCATGGTGGTCTATGGCCAAGATAAATTGGATGAAATTTCAATGAGTGCCCCGACCACCATTTGTGAATTTAAAGATGGTTGGTTTAAAACCTATGAAATCACTCCAGAACAATTTGGCTTTCCTCGATGTACGAAAGAGGATTTAAAAGGCGGAACGCCCCAAGAAAATGCGCAAATCACCTTGGACATTTTGCAGGGAAAAGAACGAGGCCCGAAGCGACATGCGGTGTTGTTAAATGCCGGAGCTGCTCTTTATATCGGCCAAAAAGCCGAGACCTTCCAAGAAGGAGTAGAATTAGCCGCTTGGCTGATTGATTCAAAAAAGGCACTTGAAACCCTTGAAAAACTCATTGAGGTCAGCAATGCGCCAGATCCTAGCGAAGGAATTTTAAGATGAGCATTTTAGATGAATTGGCCAATCATGCCAAAAAGCGTGTTCTTCAAGCTCAAGAAACCCGTTCCTTAGAAGAAATCAAAGCGCAAGCTTTGGCCCAACCCAAGGGTGATTTTGGCTTTGAAAAAGCCTTACGAAAACCTGGTCTTTCCTTTATTTGTGAATGTAAAAAAGCTTCCCCGTCTAAAGGCTTAATCGCCCAAGACTTTCCCTATGTTCAAATCGCGAAAGATTACCAAGACGCCGGAGCGGATTGCATTTCCGTATTAACGGAACCCAAATGGTTTTTAGGAAGCGATACCTATTTACAAGACATTGCGCAAACCGTCTCCATTCCTTGCCTACGAAAAGATTTTGTCGTGGATGAATACATGATTTATGAAGCCAAANTTTTNGGNGCGAGTGCAGTGTTNTTGATTTGTGCGATTTTAACCCCTCAACAACTTCAAGACTATTTAGCNCTTTGTGACCAACTTGGTCTTTCCGCTTTAGTGGAAGCTCACGATGAAGAAGAAATCGACATGGCTTTAAAAGCTGGAGCCCGCTTAATTGGTGTCAACAATCGCAATCTTAAGACTTTCCAAGTCGATACNCAAAATAGCCAACGCTTACGCTCTAAAGTCAATCGCAATGTACTTTTTGTTTCCGAAAGTGGCATTCAAAACGAGCATGATATTAAGACCTTGCATGATTTAGGAGTCGATGCCGTTTTAATTGGCGAAGCCTTGATGAAAGCTCCGAATAAAACCGAAAAATTGACTCAATTAAAAAGTCTACTTCCCTTGAAATCGCCCCTTCCCAAAATAAAACTGTGTGGCTTATCGCGATTAGAAGATATTGAAGCAGCCAATCGCTTAGCNCCTGATTTTGTGGGCTTTGTCTTTGCGCCTCAAAGTAAGCGAGCCATTGACTTGGAGACTGCCAAAAAATTAAAAGCCCACCTCAATTCNTCNATTCAAGCCGTAGGGGTCTTTGTNAATGAAGATCCAAGGAAAATTGCGGATTTGCTCAATCAAGGNCTCATTGATGTAGCGCAATTGCATGGACAAGAAAGCGAAAGCGATCTTCAAATTTTGCGTAGTTTAACGGATAAACCCATTTGGCAAGCCTTTAAGATGGAAAACGAAATGGCTTTGGATCAGGCTCTTCAAAGCCAAGCGGATTTGATTGTTTTGGATGCCGGGGCGGGATTTGGAAAAGTTTTTGATTGGCAACTCTTAGATCGTCCCCTTCCTCGCCCTTATTTTTTAGCTGGGGGACTTGGAGTCCACAATGTGGCTTTGGCCATTCAAACTTTGCATCCCTACGGTTTGGATGCAAGTTCTTACTTAGAAACCAATCATCAAAAAGATCCCAATAAAATGGCCGCTTTTGTAAAAGCCATTCGAAAAGAACAAGAGATAGAAATTTAGCCAAGAAAAAGAGAAAGAAGAGATCAGGCATGACCAATCCTAATGGACGCTTTGGCATTCATGGCGGGCAATACATCCCGGAAACTTTGATGAATGCCATTAACGAATTAGAAGAAGCGTATACGTTTTATAAAAATGATCCCACTTTTAATGAAGAGTTAACCACCTTGCTCAACGAATACGCAGGGCGCCCTTCTCGCTTGTATTACGCCAAAAAAATGACTGAGGATTTAGGGGGCGCCAAAATTTATCTTAAACGAGAAGATTTAAATCATACTGGAGCCCATAAAATCAACAATGTTCTCGGCCAAGCTTTACTCGCTAAAAAAATGGGGAAAACGCGCCTNANTGCCGAAACAGGAGCGGGTCAACATGGAGTNGCCACCGCGACAGCCGCCGCTCTTTTAGGGATGGATTGCGTAATCTTTATGGGTCAAGAAGATACCATCCGCCAAGCTTTGAACGTGTATCGCATGAAATTGCTTGGAGCGGAAGTTNTTCCGGTTACAAGTGGTACGGCTACTTTGAAAGATGCGGTCTCCGAAGCGATGCGGGAATGGAGTTCCCGCATTGAAGATACGCATTATTGCCTTGGTTCTGTAATGGGACCACATCCTTTTCCAACAATTGTCCGTGATTTTCAAGCGGTGATTTCCAAAGAAATTAAGGAACAAATATTGGAAAAAGAAGGACGCTTGCCCGATGCCGTTTTAGCCTGTGTAGGTGGAGGATCCAATGCGATTGGTAGTTTTTATCATTTTATTGATGATCCCCAAGTGCAATTGATTGGATGTGAAGCAGCGGGAAGAGGCATTGACACCTTTGAAACCGCCGCTACCATTTCAACGGGAAAGCTTGGGATCTTTCATGGAATGAAGTCCTATTTTTGTCAAGATGAAGATGGCCAAATTGCTCCCGTATATTCCTTTTCAGCGGGTTTAGATTATCCAGGAGTGGGTCCAAAACATGCCTATCTTTATGATATTGGACCCGCCCAATAAACGGGGATTACCGATTAGCAAGCGGTGGAGGCCTTTGAATATTTAGCCAAAACGGAAGGCATTATTCCCGCCATTGAATCCGCCCATGCCATTGCCTATGCGATGAAACTGGCTCCGACTATGGATCCTGAGCAAATTTTAGTCATCACGGTTTCTGGACGCGGCGATAAAGATTGTGCAGCGATTGCTCGCTATAAAGGAGAAGATTTGCATGAGTAAAATTGCTAAAGCCTTTGATCATGGCAAAGCCTTTATTCCCTTTGTTACGTGTGGGGATCCTGATCTCGAAACGACCAAAGCCATTGTAAAAGAAGCGGTAAAAAATGGAGCAGACTTAATTGAGCTTGGAATTCCCTTTTCCGATCCCACAGCTGAGGGACCTGTTATTCAAGCGGCTAGTTTGCGCGCTTTGCAAGGNGGGGTGCGGACGGATAAAATTTTTGATATGGTTCAAGAACTGCGCCAAGAGATTTCTGTCCCCATGGTTTTTATGACCTATGCCAACGTTGTGTTCTCGTATGGAGCGGAAAAATTTATTTCCACTTGTCAAAAGCTTGGCATCGATGGACTCATTTTGCCTGATTTGCCCTTTGAAGAAAAAGAGGAGTTTTTGCCCCTTTGTCAAAAATACGATGTGGATTTGATTTCTCTTATTGCCCCTACTTCCGATCAGCGTATCGCCAAGATCGCTCAGGAAGCCACCGGATTTTTGTATATTGTATCGAGTCTTGGGGTAACGGGAACTCGCCAAGAAATTCAAACCGATTTATCCTCCTTGGTTCAAACAGTCCGTGAAAATACCGATATCCCCTGTGCGATTGGGTTTGGTATTTCCACGCCCAAGCAAGCCCAAGATATGGCGGCTCTTTCCGATGGGGCTATTGTAGGATCAGCCATTGTAAAACTAGTGGCCCAGCATGGAAAAGAGGCCCCTTCCATTGTAGGCAACTACGTTCAAACGATGAAAAAGGCCATCCAAGCTTAAAATTTAACTTCTTGCGCAAAAAGCTAAGCCGTAAAAGGCGATACTTTTTTGCGCATTTTTTTACTATTTGGTTCATCCTAAAAGAGAAAAGAAGAAAATTAACTTCCTTTAGGCCTATTTCTTCTTTCGAATGCGCTCGCACAGCGTCAATTTTCCNCCTTATTGTCGGGAAAGAATTGGAAAGCATTAGGGAGTGTGGGAAAATGCAAAGGATTCGCTCTTTCTTTACTCTAAAGAAAGAGGCACTCTTAGTTTCTATATTTCATTTCTATAGGCTTTTTGGTGGATCAAAGTCTTTAAGACCTTAAAAACAACAAGAGAAAGGAGGGAATTACGATGCGCATTGCGCTTGTGACCGACACGTATTTACCCGATATCAATGGCGTAGTCAGTTCTACCGTGACATTAAAACATGCCCTTGAAAAGGCAGGTCATACCGTATTTGTAATTACCAATCATGCCGGAGCACGGATGGAATTTAAAGATGGAATTTTACGCTTACCTGGACTACCGCTTAAAGGCCTATATGGCTATAAATTAAGTTCTCCATTTAATATGGGAGCCTCTTCTTACATTGAAGAGATGAATTTGGATGTCATTCATCTTCAAACGAACTTTGGCGTCGGAATTTATGGACAATATATCGCTAAATCCTTAAATATTCCGCTCGTGGATACCTATCATACAATGTACACGGATTATACCCATTATATTAATCCGCATGGTTTTGATAGTTTCGATCGATTTTCGAAGGATGCCATTAAAGCCGCCAGTCGAGCGGTATGCAACAATGTCCAAGCTGTGGTCGCCCCTTCCCTTAAAACAAGAGAAGCTTTGATTGAATATGGGGTTCTAGCTCCCATTTATGTTGTGCCTACGGGACTTGATTTGGACAAGTTTTCTAANNCNANNGAAGAAGATCCNNAAGTNCAAGCCATTCGGGCTCGGGTAAGTGAGGATCCCCAAGCAACCATTTTGGTCTTTATTGGGCGCTTGGCCAAAGAAAAATCCTTAGAAATTCCCATTGCGGCTATTGCCGCCAATGAAGATCCCCATCTTCATTTAGCGATTGTGGGAAGTGGTCCCGATGAAGCGTTTTATCAAGATTTGACCAAAACGCTCAATGTTCAAGATCGCGTCCACTTTTTAGGCTTAGCCAAACCAGAGGAAATTGCCAATTACTATAAAGCCTTTGATGCTTTTGTCTCCGCCTCGCTTTCTGAAACCCAAGGAATGACCTATTTAGAAGCTATGGCGGCTGAGCGAATGGTCTTTGGTCGGCGAGATGAAGTTTTAGATAATTTAATCGAGGAAGGAATTACAGGGTTTTACTTTGATTCTCTTGAAGAACTCAATGAAAAAATTGCACAATTCCAAAATTTAAGCCAAGAAGATAAACAAAAAGCAGGCTTAGCCTGTGTCAGTAAAATTCGGCCTTTTACAGCGGAGAGTTTTGCCTATTCTATGGAGCGCGTATATGCCCATGCCATTGAAGATTATTCACATACCTATGTCGTGGAAAAAATTCAATATTCCGGTAACTTCGTCTTNTTNNCTTTATCGGTCGATTNTTNNAAGGAAGATACGAAAATATTGATGNCATTAGAAGATTTTTGGGAACTNAAAATCTCTTTGCAAACGAAATTAGATGCTTATTTGGTCCGCTCTCATCTTGACTTACAAGATTTTTATTGGTGTATGTACAAAACGGAGCAACGTTTAGCCTCTCGGGATATGACCCATAAACAAGTTATTGATTATTGTGTTCATAAACTCGAAGCCCCTTTGCCCGTCGCCACCCAATGTGCCGATGAACTGGCGAGTCTTGGGCGGATTAACGATCGGCAATACGCCTTGGAAAAAGCAGATTATTATCATTCGATTGGCTCAAGTAAGCGTCAAATTGAACAAAAGCTCTATAAAGCAGGGATTGGCCAAGAACTCATTCAAGAAGCCTGCCAAGAACTCTCTCAAGATCAAGAGCGGACCAATGCTAAGGTCCTGGCGAAGCGTTTGGCCAAATCCTTAAAAACCAAATCGGCTCGCTATAAACGGCAAGATATCGTCAATAAACTTATGGGCTATGGCTATTCACTGGAGGCGGCTAAAGAAGCAGCCGAAGAATTGCGCTTTGGAGAAGATCATGATGTTACAGCTTTGCATGATGCCTATGAAAAAGCGCGGCGATTGTATGCTGGAAAACCTGAGCAAGAGCGTTTGCGCAAAATGCGGGCCTATTGTCTACGACAAGGATTTTCCAATCAGGAAATCGACGAAACATTTGCTCAAGAAGCTCTAGAAGTGCATAAAGAGGAAGAAATCACCTTTTTAGAGCCAGAAGAAGCTCTACAAGAATAAAATGGCTTTTTCTTTTCCTTGTAAGATAAGAAGGATAAATCAAAAAAAAGGAAGAAAAGTGGAGTCAACATAGGAAAGGAGCGTTCGGGATTTCCTTCTATGTTGAAGCATAGGACTCCTACCCGAAATGAAATGATTCAAGATTTAAATCAAGAAGGTAAGACCATCTTGACTTGTTTGATTACCAAAGCAGATATCGGGCGCACTCTTAAAAATGCGCCCTATTTATCGCTTACTTTAGAAGATTCAAGCGGGGTTTTGGATGCCAAGTATTGGAATTTAACCGAAGAACAAGTCAAACAATATAAGCCTGGCATGATTGTGGAAGTCGTGGGCGATTTAATTCGTTATCGTAATGCTTGGCAATTGCGTGTCCGCTCTATTCAAGAAATTGAAGGGGGCGATCCAACCCAATACGTTCGCTCAGCCCCTTTAACCCGTCAAGAAATGGAAGACCAAATCAATGCGTTAGTGGAAGAAATGGAAAATCCGATTCTCAAAGACGTAACCAAAGAACTTCTGGAATTAAAAAAGAAGGATTATTTTACTTATCCCGCTGCGGTTCGCAATCATCATAATTTTCCAGGAGGGCTAGCTTGGCATTCTTTATCCATGGCTAAATTGGCCCAAGATGTGGTGAAGCATTATCCATGGCTCGATTTGGATTTGATGATTGCTGGNACAANNNTGCATNANATTGCCAAANCAGAGGAGTNTTCNGNAGNNATTTTGCCTNAATATACTCCAGAAGGAAATTTACTTGGCCANNTTTCGATGGGNGCGNNTCTTNTTGATCGCATTGCGGTGGCTTTGGATGTGGAAAAAAGTGAGGAAGTCATGTTATTGAAGCACATGATTCTCAGTCATCATGGTAAATATGAGTTTGGTTCTCCCGTCTTACCAATGATTCCAGAAGCAGAAGTATTGACTCTTTTAGATAATTTGGATTCCAGATTGTTTATGATTCATCAAATGTTAGACACCATTGAACCTGGTTGCTTTGGTCCCCGCAATTTTGCTCTTGATAATCGAATGTTTTATCGCAAAAAGTGGAATGAGTCTTCAGAAGTCTCTTCAAATGAAAGTCAAGATCATCTTCCAATTCCAAAAGACTGAAGCCTTCTTTCCTTAAAATTACAAGGGAAACGATAAAAGTTTTTCTATTTTAAGGAAAAAGACGAGAAAGGAATTTATGTATGAAAGTAGGATTTGTATCCCTTGGTTGTTCAAAAAACCTAGTGGATTCTGAACAAATGATGGGAATGTTAAAAGGAGCAGGCCATGTTTTGGTCTCAAACCCTCGTCAA
>WFLX010083872.1_pt1 | contig 10886 bp, 4 predicted proteins | sample 4967041 | NCBI WGS metagenome assembly WFLX01 (sample SAMN12857096, study PRJNA449069) | gut metagenome | isolation source: stool from male and female vole | host: Microtus ochrogaster | place: USA:Florida | collected 2017
GCAAAAGTAACAATTTTCCATGAGCCACACAAACAAAAAGCAAATTATTTTCGCAAAAACAACTTTTTTAACATCAAAGCATTACATTTCGTAGGTTTTACGATATAAAACAAGCCTCTGTTATCGTAAGATATACGATAACGGAGGCCACGAAAATGACTTACATCATATTATAATATAACCAAAAGTAAGGCAATCGACATTACCCTTAACCCTTTATAGTTTCAGATTGCTATATCCTGACATGACAGTTTCAATCATGATGCAGTCAGTCCTTTGCCTTGTTTACGCTTGTATGCGTTTAATCACTTAACTTTCATCATTTCCACCGGTTGCACTTTCACCTCATCCAACGGCGCCGACTGATGCTTTACCTTGCCGAAGTCTATAGTATTCAGGTCGAAACAGCGTATGGAACTGTTATACATGGTGCGGTAGTAGATGCAACGGTTAACAAGATCTGTTGCCACCGTCCACTGTGTTGCACTCGGAATGTCGGGCACTGGCTGTCCCTCCGTAAACTGTATGCCCGTCGGTATGTCAAAGTTGTTGAGGATATGAAAGGCCTGCTCAACGGTCTTCCGGGTATTATCAAACTTGGGTGCTGTCGCCTGAAAGAAGGCTGCACGGATAAAACGAGATGGAGGTGTCATGTCGCCCGGTATGCCATGCAGGCCACCGCCGCCGCCAAAAGCCGTAAGGGTTATATCACCCACTTTGCGCGTTTTGATAGGTCCGGCTGAAAGGTTGGTGTAGTTGTTGAGGTTTGTCAGATGCCAGTCGAAGTTTGGAGAGTTGGTAAGCACCCCAAGAGTGTTCTCATAGAACTTGGGAGTACGGTTTACAATCTCAAGTACCACCTGACGGCCGCTCTGTTCTGTAATGCGCCAGTGGACGGTGGAGGCACGAGAGTCTGTGGCTACGACATGTATATCCTTGATGGCTTGTTGCATCTCGTCGATAGACTTGAAGTTGCTCAGTATCCATGAAACAAGCTGGAAGTCGCTTACCGTGTGTTCTCTCTCTGCTTCTACATAAGGTTCGTACTCTCCATAGTCCGGGAAATAAAACAAGCCCGCGGCAAGTCCTGCCTCATTGATTCCCTCAACGACATAGTCTGACTGTTCTACTGCAAGACCTATATAGCCGTAGCGGGCCGTAAACTCCATGCCGTTCTTTTCTCCGTCGGGTGTGAGCGAACGTTGGCGATACCCACGTGGAACGATAGTGTATTTACTTCCAATGTCATTGCCTGCCCACTCAATGGTACGTGCTGTAACAGTACAACCATTGGTTGTTTTCAGTGTGATACCGGTACAGGCTTCTGCCTTTTGCAAAAAAGAAAAAATAACGGCAAAAGCAGCCATAAAAAACAGTCTTTTCATAAATACTTACTTTTAAATTATACAATACCATTATCTTAATGCTGCCGCAAAGATAGCCATAATTCTTTTACCTTGTATCAGTATTACACTTAATTTTTCTAAAATAGAGAATAATATTAATAACTATATGAATATTTAAGTAAGTCGTTTATATTAATTATAGTATAAATCGCAATTATTTTTGAAGTCGTATCCTAATTTATCGAAACGTGCATGCAACATTTCAGCAACATGACATGGCACATAAGACGATAGATCCTCGCCACGACGTAACATTGCACGCAACATGGTGCTGGTAATATTTATCAATGGTACACGCACAAAAGTGACGTTAGAGGGCAACGTTTCGGGCACGACTGCACCTTCACGTGGAAAAACGGCTATATGATGTGTGGCAAGAATGTCGTCGTGATGAGCCCAACAATGGAAATGTTCCCAATTATCACCGCCTATTATCAATACAAATTCATCATTAGGAAAATCACGATGCAGACACTGTAAGGTATTCCATGTATATGACGGGCGAGACAGAGAAAACTCATAATCAACGGCACGCAGTCCGTCCTCATTCCTTAAGGCCTCACGAACCATAGCAAAGCGAAACTGCTCATCCATCAGATCCGCTGACTTTTTAAGCGGATTCTGAGGCGAAACCATATACCACACCTCGTCAAGACACAGCTCCTTGAGCATTGTACGCCCTATTGCCAGATGGCCGTTGTGCGGCGGATTAAAAGAACCGCCGAATAATCCTATCTTCATAACACCTGCAAAGGTACAACTTTTTCATGACATAAAGAAACGGATATAAAAAAAGTGCAAGTGACTAATGTCGCCTGCACCAGAATAACCGCTAAAACCTATATCATGCAAGAAAAGCAATCTTCCTGAACCGCCTAAATATGCACCGGCTTTTCCGGCAAAGGTCTGGCCTGCCGCATCTAACATTTTACCGCCACTACCCTTTTTATTGAAATTCACACTAATCTCCTTGGCATCCCATATCGAACGGTCTACGCCACGTCCCATCTCACGGGAGGTAACGAAAGCGGCAAAGCGGGCACAGTTCTCTACAGCTCTGTTCATCAGGTCGAACTGTTCTTCAAGCAAACCCCATGCTTCTCGGCCAATTCCATGTTTCTTTAATTCTGATATTACGGCTTTTTTATGCCCCTCTATATCTTTTACATTTGTATATCCGGTTTCACCGCCGTTCTTCATAAACTGATAAAACATACTTTCAATGCCTGCGTCTGACAACGTGCCATTTTCCCATTTACCAAGAAGATAACGCATTACGGCAGGATTAAAACGTCCGAAGTTTTTATGGAACCTCATGGCATAACGTGGACTTTCTTTTACCCATGTCATACAATTTGAGTATAACATGTCACGCAGAAAGTTGCCGGCCACGAAGTCAGGATTACGTGTCGTATAGAATGCACTCAACTGACGGTTGACATATTCAGCACCTTTAAGGAAGTTTCCAACCACGCCACCGGTCTCCACATCGGGATTTGTCAGTCCGTTCAATGCCTGTGCTGCTCTCGGATTACCATTAATAGTCAATACGTACGTTCTTCCATTACGTTTTACAAGCACCTGATGCTCTTTCAAATTTCCACGGACAACCTTATATGGTATCTGCTTTGCGTCATCTCCTCGTTTATACTTATCCGGATTCTGCTCACTCAGTCTTTTCATATCCTCCTCAAACTGATTAACCTTGTGTTCAACTTCCTCCAGACTGTCATTGGGATTTATATCTGGGAATACAGGCACCCACTCGTCTGTAACATCATCATATTTGAGCCATAAGTCATTAACCGAGACAACATCACTCGGATTATTAAGAACGAAATTTAGAAAATGTTGCTTCATGATGTTACGGTTCGACTGCCTTATACCATCATCAGCCATCATGGCGATGGTTGCAATAGGGTCGTCCGCCTTACTGTTACGTCCCTTGGCTGTTTTCATGATTGAACCAACAAGAGGACCATCCTTACTTGTCATATATCCATACACCTCATCACTCGTAGTTTCATCCCATCCGCGAAGTGGAACATAGTATTTATACATATCACGTATCTCTTCGTAATGTTCCTTACTCAGAATGCCACCAAGGTACATTTTATACAATGTGCCTTTTGTCGNATCATTTANAGNATTCCACAGTGCTGTCTGTTTTATATTCCGCCTCNTACTCATTGACCATTCGCTGCNCTTCNGCTTCTGCGGNCTGNCAATCATCCATACCTGTAAGTGCGGTAAGACCGGCAAAATCCCTTTCTGTATCCTCGCCATTTTGTTTTGCCTGTTCACGCATATATTCATTGCGTTCAAGGCCATGTTTTGCTATAAGGTAGTCTGTCAATATACGGCGCTCTTCCTCTATTTCAGAATTGCGTCTTGCTCCGCTCTGTTTAATAATGTTGTTTACTTCATCTATCAGTGGCTTCATGTATTTCACATAATATTCCGACTGCTCTGCGGCATTTGTGCTGCTCATGCGATTCTCATAAAGATAGGCATTTTCAAATCCAGCAACATCCTCTATATGTGTCTCCTTACCAAGAACTGATTGGTATAGTGCTTTCAATCCCATCATAGAATCTTGCACGGCCTCAATAAACTGATATCGGCCGCTACTTAACATTCTTTCATACTCATCACGTGCCGTTACCCTGTCACGCTCGCTAAAGTCACCATCACGGAAAAGCACATCACTATCATCATTTTTTTCATCAAATATACTTGGATTTTCAAAATTTTCTATTACCTTTGCGGCAGAATCAAGTTCTTGATTGCTTTGTATCTCTGCGATTGGTGCGGAAATGCGTAAGTTGTCAGGGGCTTTTTCTTCCTCTCGATTATCTGAGGTTACCGCTTTGAGGGCGGAGTGATGCAGGTAATCGAGAGTTTTTTGTTTATTGATATAAGTAGCAAAGCCATTGTTAATCCAATCCACGATGTTGTCTTTACCTTTCCCGAATACGGAAGTGACAATATTGAAATCTATATCATTTCCCTTGCCAACAGATAACGTTACTAAGAAGTTGCCATGTTCGGTTTGAAGCTCCGTCAGTACGGAGCGGTTGCCCTCTTTCCCATAATTCTTAAACACGGCAATGGGATTGGCCACGGCACGAGGCAGGTCACGAAGCTCGTCAAGTTTGAAGCCGTGCTTCTTCATTTTCTTGATGACCTTGTTACCATAAAGTTTCATCGGCATGTCCGTAACGCCTGCGGCACGCAACACAGCCGATGGACGGCCAAGCGACAACATCACATTGTCCGAGTTCTCCTCTGTCAGTCCTGCCAACTCCTCATTGAACAGCTCATTCACATCACGCATAACTATCTCTTCGGCAACCTTTGTACCTTCATCAACAGACTCTGCATAATTATCCACTTTCAGTTTATCCTGCATCGCCACATCGGCGCCCTCACCCAATATGCTGCGGTAGCGCCCTGGCTCTGCAAGATTCTCATAACTGCGCCAAAGAATATAACGCAACTCATTATCCGACAATTCCAATCCCAAATCAGAATAACCGCTAAAACCTATATCATGCAAGAAATCCATAAACCAGCGTTTTATATCACGCCACCATGAGGCATTCATATCCTCAAAGTTCGTATCCTCAGCCAACGATGCAAGATATTCCTCTGTCGCCGTTCTGAAATCCCAACCATTCTTGGCGGCCATCTCCGCTATCTTCCTGCGTATACTCTCGTCTGCAGACGCATATACATTGTCGAGGAACGTATCAAACTGCTTACCGAATAGCTGCCGTAAGCCATAGTGCGCCACGGCCTCATGCAACAATGTCTGTTCTATATCTGCTATGCTTGAATGGTTGGACAACACTATCGTTATTTTACCGGTTTTCTTATTGTAAAAGCCTTTAGCCCGGGCACGCTTGCCGCTCAAAGAAGAAGAGTCCGTTATAATATCCACATTGTCAAGATGAAGCCTCTCGACCAATTTCTTGACATGCTCCGACATATTCCTGCGCTCACGTTCCGCAAAGGCCTTTTTCTGTTTCTTTGTCCTGAAACTCTCACCCCACATCTTTTGCCAAGGGTCATTAGCCAAAGAAACATCATCATCACTTTGCTCACCTGTGCCTACCCTCATTAAATCATCGGAGCTTTCCGCTTCATCAGACACAAGGGAGCTTGTAGAAGATACATTTTTTTCATTCTCGCCACCTTTGACGGCAGACATCTGCCGGCTCTTACCCGCCTCGATATTAGGGTTAACACCATCCAACAGGTCTTTCAATACCCTGTCGGCTACATCCTCGGCACTGTCATAACGAATATGGAGAAAGTCCGCCACATCATGCCAAAACCTGCCAAGAGCTTCCTTCACACGCTCAATCGCACTAACGGCAGCTGCCTTCTCCATAACATCGCCATCACCACTCAAAGCCTCCTCCTGAGCCTTACGCAAGCGCTCGGCACCACGCTTTCCGCTGTATTGGGCTATCACCTCATCGGCTATCTCGTCATCCGTCACCAACTCCGGATAATCACTCTTCACTTTCTCCCAAACTGAAGTACCCCTCATCAACTCAACGACACGCCTCCACTCCTCCACGTTGCCATGACGAAGAGCCTCCGCCCATAAGTGCGCATACTCATGTATCGGCGTGTCAGACATCGCTATCCTTGGGTCAATATAAATCTTACCGCCCTTGACAAAGCCGTAGGCCTCGCCGCCGGAAGTGCGGAAATAACGGACATTATCACTCTGTTCACGAACTTTAACATCATCACGGTTTACCTCCTGCCTCACACCAAGACCGGTTGTGTCAGTAAACTCACCACTATACAACGCCTGCTGTATAGAGCGCACAATATCAGCCAAAGGATTACCATTAGCCCTACGCAACTTGATAGCATCATAGTAGTATTCAACTACATGGGCTTCTCCATCATTTATTATACCATCATTCTTTTTAGGGCTTACCACAATGCTTATACCATCCAATTCTTCACGGTTGTCAAAGTTAGACACCCTCGCATTATGGTCGGCAAGGCGTATTGTTACTATTCTACCATTCTTTGTCTCAAACGTTGCATACTCGCTCATACTGTTATGGCGCTTAGCTCCAAGTGCCTTGGCAACAGAACCAATGAAAGTTTTTTCCTTGGTTTTTTCTGATTTTTCATACTCAGATGATAGTTTATCAAGATTTTTTAGTACCTTTGCACCATCAGCACTTGAGATGACGGTTTGTTGATACCCTTGTTCATTAAGGGAGGAGACGGTCTCAAGTGCTCTTTTTCTTGCCCGCACCTTACTATTCGCCTCATCCAACACACGCTGTCCCTCATCCACATCCGTCACAACCTCTATGCCGCTATCTCTCAGTCGGCCGACAAGCGCGTCACGAAGCGCAACATCAGAAGAGGCCAACGCTGCCGTATCGCTATCCTGAGATATTTTCTGGAGCTTTTCGCCATCACGCTCTTTCCCATCTACGGCTTTCACACTCTTATAATCCGCAAAAGCCTTTGTCTTGCGGTGACTGCTGTCAATCCACTTTCTGAACTCATCTTTGGGGACACCTGTGATAGAACCCAAACCTTGCCAACCATCCGAATAGTTGGAGAGATAGGCGGCACGGGCTTCCTCTTCAGAATTGAAGCCATACATAACCTTATGCTCATCAAACCCACCGTCCGCATTCACCTGGTCAACAACATAGACGGTCCCATTCCAATTGTCCAAATCATCTGACAGGAACACGTCTATATGGTCACCGTCTAAGCCCTCAGTTCGGCGGATATAGCCGTAGGTGTTGTTCATGGTGACACTCCAAGGCTTACCGTCGGCACCTGTGCCGTTACGCTCACTGCCTTTCGGATTTTCGATACTGATGTCAAAACCGTCTATCTTGACATGCCCTTTCTTGTAGTTGCCGGCTTCCTTTTGACCGGAAGTCGGATTTAGAGCCGTTTCAGACTCAGCAATGGCAAGAGAAGCATTTTTTTCACCTTTCTCTTGGTCGGGTGCAGAATTTTGTTTACCTTTGTTGCCTGATAGCTCCCGTTCGGCAGTATATTGATGGGGATTGTTCCCATTGAGAAGTGACTGTTGCTCGGGAGTAATCGTTTCTGATGTATATATCAGTTCATCATGAATGTCTGACAGGGCACTACGACCGAATATAGTGTTAATGGCATTCACATCTATATTACGCCCAGCATTCTTCACTGTTGCACTCACTACGACATAAGAACCATTAGCGAGTTGCAAAGTTGTATACAGTCTATATCCTTTTTGTTTCTGCTTGTTGGTATCTTCATAATATTTTGTGATAGCAAAAGGATTGAGCAATGCTTTCGGCAAGTGCTCCCATATCTCTTGTGGGAAAGTGTGTTCCTTATCCTTTCCAAAATGTCTGGCAATAACACCATATCGAATAGTGAACCTGTCGCCACTTAAACCAAGGCCATGCATAAACTTTGGAGTCTCAGCAACATCAAAGAATTTCATACTAAATAATTTAGACGCTACTTCTTTTCCACTTGTGTATAGGGTGTTAATAACATCTGTCAAAGTTTTTTTTCCATCTATTCCGCCTTCTGTATTGACATTGCCAGCAACGCCATCCTGTTGAACGCTTGCCGCTTTTCGTTNTTCGACGNCCGCGCTGACTGCTGACCNCTGTTCTTCTTCTGTTCCATTGTCTAATAATNTTTTTACAGTATTCAATATATCTTCTTTACTCTTAACGTCACCCGTAAACAAATCCATCTGACCGCCGGCACTGTCTTGCGCTTGGTGATTATAGACGGCAAGAACTTTTTTCAGCCTTGTCACACGGTTATCATTCAACACGTCAGAGAGCATCAGGATTGTGGCATTACGATAGTCCGCGACACTCTCCCCCTCATCAAATGGGAAGATGTTTAGTTGTCTCGCATAGCCACTAACACGCTCACCGGCCTTATATCCCGCCTGCCGCGCTTGATATACAAGGTCTATCGCCTGCGATAATTCACTCTCAAGACTGTATTCATCGCCCAACATCATGTTGTTGCTTATCTCTGTCAACGCACTGATTATGCTTTGCCTTACACTCTTGTAAGAAGTAATCTCACGAACGGCATCAGGATTACCATCAAAAGCCTTGCCTATAAGCATATTCTCAAGCATTTCCTTGCCTTGGGAGGAGATAGTGTCACCATCAAACATCTCCGCATACTGGGCTTGGCTTATAGCACCGGACTTTACCAATTCATTTATGGCATTAGTCGCCGATGTCGTGTCCCCATAGAAATCACCAAGTGTATCATAACCGTTGATAGTCTTTATTATCCTGCTGAAAGTGCCGTCATCAACTATCTTACCCAACTTGACAGCCTGTTCGGTTTTTGACTGGCTTTTCATCTCCTGCTGATTAAATTTGGCGAAAGTGTCAGCAGTGTAAGGCATAGTATCATCAGGAACAAACAACACCCTCGGATGCGACATGCTTTCCACCTGCTCGGAGGTAAAGCCAAACTGACCGCCATATTTCTTCAAATGCTCTATATATGCACCGTCAGTACTGTTCTTTGCGGCCAACTCTCCGGCCATCGTTCGCCCGTTCCCCGACAACACAACGCCATCATTGCTTACAACAACAGGACTCTGCAATGCTCGGCTGTCATAGTCCCCGGCTATCTGACGGGTAACCGACTGGGCATCCTTGTCACGCTCGTAGTCACGGTCGTTCACCGTATTACCATTCTCATCTACGGGGAATCCATCATTACGGGCGAACTCCATTTTAGGATTATGACTTGGTGTAGCCACACCGCTCTCAACAAGAACATACCTGCCTGCCACACGCTCACCATTGGCAAGAGTTATTTCATTCCTCGCTCCATCAACCTTGGGGGCGGCGTTCCATTTCTCTCTAATCTGCGGTGACACATTATGACTGCCAATCTTTGCCTGCTCCTCACGCTTACGCAATTCTTCCTCCTGCCGTTGCTCTTCCTCAATAGCTGCCTGTTTTTGGATCACAGCCTCACGTGCCCGCACCTCGGCGGCAGTGATTCTCCGTTGCTCATCCTTTACCTGTTGCCAATAATCCGCTTGTGACTGGGCTTCCGTCACTTTACGTTTCCAATTGGCCACATTCTCCTCAAACTCATCAAGGTCAGTACCCATCTTCGGTTGTTTCTTACGCAGTTTCTTCAGTTCACTCTCCGCAGCTTTACGATTGTTTTCCACAAAGGCATCAGCATTTTCACGACTCAACCCACGCTCATTATACAAATAGGCATGAGCACGGACAGGGGAAACATTGTTCCAGTCAGGTTTCATTTTCCCTTTCACCTTAACCATCGGCATAGGTTGATCCGTCTCATTATCTTCTATTTCTTTTTTATTCGCCGTGCTATCCGCCACATCCACACTGTCACTCTCACCCGGCTCAACAATCATGCCGTCGAATGCACCACGCTCCAACGCATTCATACGGTATGGTCTACCATCCCGTTCCGGGGTCTTATAATAATCAACCCAAACAATATCGCCATTATCTGTATTCGGCTCTTGGGCTATCACGCCATATACAATGTTGCCGTCCTCGTCAAGAAACTCTACATAATCATCCTTTTTATACTCCCGCCTCTTTTTGGGGGCTTCTGTGGTCTCAGCATTCCGGGCGCTTTCTTGCCCTGAGACATACTCGTTCAGACGCTCCTTGGCGGCAGCATTGAATAACATATCACTTAACGTTTCCGTCGCATACACACAAAAAAGTATCCCCGGCGTCATGCTTCATACATAACACCGNNGATAAACCTATNATGAAAGAAGGCGGCCTCCTACTCTCCCGCATTGCATTGCAGTACCATCGGCGCAAGTGGGCTTAACTTCTCTGTTCGGAATGGGAAGAGGTGGAACACCACCGCAATAACCACCTGATAATACCTCTTTCTATATAAGACAGAAATCCGTCAACAAAACAGACTTCCATATATAAGATATATCGCACAAGACAAAACGGTAGAAAACAATACCAAAAAAACACAACCGACAGTTACAATACAACTGAAAGCATAAGATAAAAAACATTACACATGAAAGCTTTCGGGCTATTAGTAAGGCTCGGCTTTGACGTCACCGTCTTTACACCTGCCTCCTATCAACGTCGTAGTCTGCGACGACCCTAAAAAGGAGCTCTAATCTCGCGGCCGGCTTCGCACTTAGATGCTTTCAGCGCTTATCCGATCCAGACTCAGATACCCGGCGGTGCACCTGGCGGCACAACCGGTAAACCGGAGGTCTGTCCATCACGGTCCTCTCGTACTAGTGACGGAACCACTCAAAACTCCAACGCCCACGATAGATAGAGACCGAACTGTCTCACGACGTTCTGAACCCCGCTCGCGTGCCACTTTAATGGGCGAACATCCCCACCCTTGGGACCCTCTCCACCCCCAGGATGTGACGAGCCGACATCCAGGTGCCAAACCCCCCCGTCG
>WFLX010379983.1_pt1 | contig 10884 bp, 9 predicted proteins | sample 4967041 | NCBI WGS metagenome assembly WFLX01 (sample SAMN12857096, study PRJNA449069) | gut metagenome | isolation source: stool from male and female vole | host: Microtus ochrogaster | place: USA:Florida | collected 2017
ACCATACGTAGTCGATATCGTACTGTTGTCTGCTACCGCCAAACCTATGCAACGCAAGCTCGACCTCATAGATGTATTGTTTGATGCACGTTCGATGCCCTATGCCCAGATACATTACCCGTTTCAGAACAAAGAGGCTTTCGATAAGGGCGAGCTCTTCCCTGCGGATTTCATCGCCGAAGGTGTGGATCAGACCCGCGGATGGTTCTTCACCCTGCATGCCATAGCATGTATGGTGTTTGATTCAGTCGCCTACAAGGCCGTGATGTCAAATGGTCTTGTGCTCGACAAGAACGGTAACAAGATGTCAAAACGTCTCGGCAATGCGGTGAATCCGTTTGAGACGATCGATAAGTACGGTTCTGATCCTGTACGTTGGTACATGATCGCCAACTCATCACCATGGGATAATCTCAAATTTGATGTAGCAGGTGTGCAGGAGGTAGCCCGTAAGCTCTTCTCCACACTCTATAATACATACTCATTCTTCGCATTGTATGCCAATGTCGACGGCTTCAACGCAAGCGAGCCTCAGGTACCAGTAGATGAGCGTCCCGAGATTGACCGCTGGATCCTGTCACTGCTCAATTCGCTCGTGAAGGAGGTGGAGAGCGCCTTTGATGATTACGAGCCCACCAAGGCCGCCCGTGCTATCAACGAGTTTGTCAGCGACAATCTCTCCAACTGGTTTGTGCGTCTTAACCGTAAGAGATTCTGGGGTGGCGGACTATCCGCCGACAAGCTCGCAGCTTATCAGACCCTCTATACATGTCTGGAGACACTTGCATTGCTGATGGCTCCCATCTCGCCATTCTATTCCGACCTGCTCTACCGCGATCTTCAGGCAGTCAGGAATGATAATCCTGCATCGGTGCATCTTGCTGATTTCCCTGTGGCTGACGAGAAATGTATCGACAAGAATCTCGAGGACCGTATGAAAGCGGCTCAGACATTATGCTCGCTTGTGCTGTCGCTGCGCCGTAAAGCCAATATCAAGGTGCGTCAGCCTCTCAATAAGATCATGATACCTGTAATTGACAATCATCAGCGCGAAATCATGGAGTCGATCCGCGGACTCGTGCTCAATGAAGTCAACGTAAAGGATATGCAGCTCGTGTCGGGAGAAGAAGGAGTACTTGTCAAGAAGGTTAAACCCGACTTCAAGAAGCTCGGTCCGAAATACGGCAAGCAGATGAAGGNTGTNNCGAAAGCNATANCAGAGATNAGCCAGNANNAGATCGGNACCNNCNAACGNGAAGGCCGTATAACCCTCCAGCTCGATACACCGGTGGAGGTGGATGCAGCCGATGTCACCATCATATCGGAAGATATACCCGGATGGCTTGTAGCCAACGAGGGCAATATCACTGTGGCTCTTGACATCACCATCGACGACGAACTCAAGGCTGAGGGTATCGCACGCGAGATCGTGAACCGTCTGCAGAACATCCGCAAAAATCGAGATTATGTAATCACTGACCGTATCAATCTTGTATTCAGCCACAATGATGATACAGATGCCGCTATAAGCAAATATGCCGACTATATCGCAAAGCAAGTACTTGCCAACGATATCAAGATAGAAGATACCGATGCCGAATCTGCTGATACAGAGGTGTTGGATCTTGACGGTATCACCCTCATAGTGAAAATGTCTCGCAACTGATATAAAATGAATGTCGCGCCCAACCATACGCGGCATTCATTTGTTTTTTTACAGGTATCCACCCTTGAATCATAATAAATCAGACTATAATTCATGAGCGAGAAGACGAGATATAGCGACGANGAGTTGCAGGAATTCAAACAGATCATACTGGCCAAACTTGAAAAGGCCACTAACGAGTACGAACAATTGCGCCAGCAGGTGATCGGCTCAGGTGATAACGGTGTGAGCGACACATCGCATACTTTCAAGGCTCTTGAAGAGGGTGCTGACACACTTGAAAAAGAACATGCAGCCAGGATGGCCGAGCGTCAACGCCAGTTTATCAAGCATCTTCAGGCAGCCCTTGTGAGAATAGAAAATAAAACCTACGGTATCTGCCGCGCTACAGGTAAGCTCATCCCCAAGGAGAGGCTGAGGGCTGTGCCGCACGCCACTCTTGGAATTGATGCCAAACAAAATAAGTAATAAGAAATGAAAACGAGCCGGTTCGCCTGGTCGATCATCATCATATTTGTCATAGTAATTATAGATCAGCTTACGAAGATCTGGATCAAAACCCATTTCTTCTGGGGCGAAAGTCTTGAGATATTACCCTTTTTTGAGCTCAGGTTCGTGCAGAATCCCGGTATGGCTTTCGGCTGGGAGCTCGGCAGCAAGTTGTTTCTGACCTTCTTCAGGATGCTCGCTGTCGGGGCGCTCCTTTGGTATCTCTTCAAACTCAGAACCACCAAGCTCATACCTATGGGCTATGTCGTGTGCATAGCCCTGATCACCGCCGGGGCTGCCGGCAATATATTCGACTGCCTGTTTTATGGTGAGATATTCAGTAATCCGTATCCTCCTCAGGTAGCTACCTTTGTGCCGTGGGGAGAGGGTTATGCACCGATCTTCGAGNGTATGGTANTGGATATGCTTTANTTCCCGCTGTTCTCNTTTGTATGGNCTGATTGGATGCCTTTTGTAGGAGGTACTGAATTTTNATTCTTCGACCCGGTATTCAATATCGCCGATGCTTCTATTTCTGTGGGTATGGCGCTTGTCATATTCTTTTATAACAAGTATATATTGATGACGAATGACGCACAGATAGAAGAAAAGGAGGGTAAGGAAAAATTTGATAACGAAAATAATAAAGCCTGAGATGAAAAAACTGCCGTTTCTGCTGCTTGCCCTCGGGCTAATGACAATATCGTGTAGGCGTACGCCATCAGGAGTGATATCACCTGATGACATGAGTGCGCTCCTTGCTGATATGCATGTTGCCGAAAGTGTGGTTGACCTTAATAACAGCGAATACAGCAGTGACTCCATGAAGCGTGTGCTCAAGGAGTCGGTGCTTGAGCATCATGGTGTGACGCAGGCTGAGTTTGATACCTCACTTGTGTGGTATGGCCATCATCTAGATATGTATATCAAGGTATATGATGATGTCATAGCCCGGCTGGAGGCCCGCAACAGCGAACTCGGCACCGCCATAATGCAGTCGGCCATNACAATGGCCGGAGATTCAGTGGATGTATGGCCAGGGCTAAGATACGCCATATTNGATAACCGGTCATTGTNGCGATATGTGACCTTTGATATAGAGCGTGATGAAAANTGGGAGAAAGGTGACGTGTACACCTGGCGCATGAAACTACTGGACAAAGACAATCTGAATATCAACTGGACAGTCCTGGCGGAGTATGATGACAATCAAATCGAGACACTCACCGCCTCATCAGGTAATTCAGACTGGAACGAAGTGATATTCGCCGCCGACAGCTCAAAGATACCCGTAAGGATAAAAGGATATGCAGAGGTGAGACCCGCTCGCGCATATAGCCAGCATCAGAAAGACAGGTTAAGCCGACTGGGTAATAATCTTACTGTCAATATTGACAGTCTCTCGCTCATACGCAAGAGATATAACGATGACTCTTACCGCTATCATTCGCGTGTGAGAGTACACAGTAAAATCTAATGCAGCGACATCTGGCCCATATTATCAACTTCGAGGGTCACAGATTCAGGATGAGTGTGGCCGAAATGAGCGATGACTGCAAGTCATGCAGGATCATGCCATATATTATAGAGATTCATTCCACCATATTTCACAACGGTGAGATATGGATAAGAAGAAACCGCTACGGTCAATATGAAGTTGTGAAGTGCAAAGAAGGCTAAAAAACTGTATTTTGAGGAAAAATTTCAAATAATCATTAAAAACGGGAGCTGATGTTTGGATAAGAAAAATATTGTCAGTAACTTTGCACCGCTTTTAAATAAATATATTATTCATTAAAAACTCTAAAGAATGCACTTAAGTTCTGAAGACAAAGTGAAGATCTTCGAGAAGTACGGACAGGGCAAGACTGACACTGGCTCACCTGAAGCGCAGATTGCATTATTCTCAATCCGTATCGCTCATTTGACTGAGCACCTCAAGTCAAATCGTAAAGATCATACAACCGCACGCGCTCTTAAAATGTTGGTAGGTAAACGTCGTCGTCTGCTCGATTACCTGATTCGCAAAGACATCAACCGTTATCGTGCCATCATCGCGCAAAAAGAGCTTGGTATCCGTAAGTAATACCGAATTTTACGCTACAACCTCACAAAGCCATTCTGAAGCTCTCAGAATGGCTTTTTTTGATTATACTCATGAATGGATATTCGATTGCGCTGCAAATGTGCGAATNNAAAAAATGAATGNNTANTGCTTTTGTTAAGNCAATAAAAATTAGTAAATTTGCACTCTCAAAANTGAGAAANACNNTANCATTTCCGCCATTAACATAATTGAGATATGGGATTTTTTGGAAAATTATTCTCAAGAGAGAAAAAGGATACCCTTGACAAGGGGTTGGAAAAGACCAAATCAGGCTTTTTTGACAAGATAAAGCACGCAATTGCCGGAAGGAAAACCATCGATGATGATTTTCTTGACGAGCTCGAAGATATATTGATTACCTCGGATGTAGGCACAGACACCACCATAAAGATTATCGACCGTATCCGCGACCGCGTGGCCCGGGATAAGTACGTAGGCACAGACGAACTCAACAATCTCTTGTATGAAGAGATAACAGACATGTTGGTGGGTGATGACAAAGACTCCACCGGTGATTTTGAGCTTGCTCCCGGACAAAGACGCCCGTATGTGATTATGGTCGTAGGTGTTAACGGAGCCGGTAAGACAACAACAATAGGCAAGATGGCCTATCAGTATAAGCTCGCCGGAAACAAAGTGATACTCGGGGCTGCCGATACCTTCAGGGCTGCAGCCATCGAGCAGCTAGAGGAGTGGGGGCGCAGGGCTGATGTGCCGGTAATCAAGCGTCAGCAGGGCTCGGCATCATCAGCTGTGGCCTTCGATACTCTTCGCGTAGCCGTAGAGGGCGGATATGATGTCGCCATCATTGATACTGCCGGGCGCCTGCACAACAAGAAGGGCCTGATGGACGAGCTTGCCAAGATCAAGAATTCAATGACCAGAATTGTCGAGGGTGCGCCAGACGAGGTACTGCTTGTGCTTGACGGTTCGACCGGACAGAATGCCTTTGAGCAGGCACGCCAGTTCTCAGCGGCTACCCAGGTTTCACATCTTGCTATAACAAAGCTTGACGGCACCGCAAAAGGCGGTGTGGTAATCGGCATAAGCGACAGCATGCAGATACCCGTAAAATACATCGGGCTTGGAGAGAAGATCGATCAGCTCCAGGTGTTTAACAAACGTGAATTCGTGGAGTCAATATTCGGCAATCGTTGACAAATGGGAAAAGAAAATACCGTTGACATCGTGACCATGGGATGCTCTAAGAATCTCGTTGATTCCGAGCGCCTCATCGGCAAATTTGAGAAGGCGGGGTTAGTGGCACACCATAATCCGGAAAAGCTTTCCGGAAGCACGGTGGTGATAAATACTTGCGGATTTATTGGCGATGCCAAACAGGAATCCATCGATATGATACTCCAGTGTTGCCGGGCCAAGGAGCGCGGTGAGGTAGAGCGCGTGGTGGTGATGGGATGCCTGTCCGAGAGATACCGCAAGGATCTGCCGGCCGAGATACCGGAGGTGGATTCGTGGTATGGAAAATATGACTGGGACGGCCTTGTCGAGAAACTTGGCGGAAAGCCCGGTGCGGAGACATCGGGATATGACCGTAAGCAGACCACACCAGGCCATTACGCCTACATCAAGATAGCCGAGGGCTGTAACAGGTTCTGTGCTTTCTGTGCCATTCCCCTTATAACGGGGAGGTATAAATCGCGTCCTATAGAAGAAATATGCGAGGAAGTGAGGATGCTCGTGGCTAATGGTGTGAAAGAATTCAATATAATAGCGCAGGATCTCACATATTATGGCGAGGATCTCTACGGGCGCAGGTGCATAGCTGATCTCGTGGATGCAATCGCCGGAATCGAGGGAGTAAGGTGGATCAGGTTGCATTATGCCTATCCTACAGAATTTCCATACGATCTGCTCGACTCGATGGCACGTCACGATAATGTATGCAAATATCTTGACATCGCACTGCAGCACGTCAGCGATAAGGTGTTGTCGAACATGCGCAGGCATATCACCGGGGCAGAGACAAGAGCATTGCTTGAACGCATCAGGGCTACCGTACCAGGCATACATATCCGCACCACGCTGATGGTCGGGTTCCCGGGTGAGGGCGAAGAAGAATTCGCACAGTTGCTTGAATTTGTCAGACAACAGAAATTCGAGCGGATGGGAGCATTTGCATACTGTGAGGAAGATGACACATATGCCGCCGATCATTACGAAGATTCGATACCACAGGAAGTAAAAGAAAGCCGACTGTCGCAACTTATGGCAGTGCAGGAAGATATATCACTTGCTGCCAACGAGAAGATGATCGGTGAGGAGTGCGATGTGATAATCGACTCTGAAAATGAAGACTATTATATCGGACGTACCCAGTATGATTCTCCTGAGGTAGATCTCGAAGTGCTCGTGGCCAAGCAANGTGANCTCANTCTCGGTGACATGATAAAAGTGAGAATAATAAAGGCATACNCGTTNGAGATAGAAGGAGTACCGGTATAACTTATCTTATTCACAAAATACGAAATAATGTCAGAAGAANCGAAAGATCACCTGAAGGCTGATTCTTACGCATCAGATGATATANAGACATACACGGANANNCACNAACNCACANCCGNGAGTATTCCGGCAACAGAGGNTGTCTCCTCAGNTNGGAAAAACNNNCCTGNANATGGTGCCGATGAGTTTATCTTTAACGAAATTGACATTGATGGGGATGATGCCGATGAAGCCTACTACGAGGATTGTGATACAGAGTATTCTGATGATACAGAGTATTCTCACGAAGCAGTGTGCTCTGATGATGGAGATTATCCGGATGATGAGAAACCAGACAAAGGGTATCCTTTTACCATCATATTAGTTGCTGTTGCTTTATTGGTATTCCTGTCGTTGATCCCATGGGGTGAAAAAACACAAAACTTCCTTAAGGATTACAATCTGATAGGTGATCTGCTGCCACAGCGTAATGACAGTATCCTGGAAAGCACGGAGATGCTGGATCCTGAGCTGCTCGCTCTTGACGAGGGAGCTGTCGAGCCGCAGCTCACTGACAGTGTACCCGTCGTGAGCGAAGAAAACACAGCACTCAGCGATAATCCGCCACTCGGACCCGTAATCGAGCGTGATGTGCCTGATTGTGTGGTGAAAGAGAATGGTATGGTAGTACTGGAAGATTATACGGAGGGAGGCTCAGGGCTCAGAAATCTGAAGAACGCCTTGGTGCGCCGTGAAAACAGACCTGTGCATATCGCGATGATGGGTGATTCATATATTGAGGGAGACATAATAACCATGGAGCTCCGTGACCGGCTGCAGGAGAAGTACGGCGGACGCGGAGTGGGGTATGTGGCCGCTCATAGTGCGGTGCAGGGATTCCGCACCACAGTGCGCCACAAAGACAGCGGCTGGAAACATCATCCGATCAAAGAAGCTGCCGGCACGCATTATTTTACAATCGCCGGTGAATATTATACAGGACAAAAGGGTGCGACAATCACGCTCAACGGTGTAGAAAAAAACGACAGGCTCTCAGGCTGGAACTCTACCCGCCTGTTGTTCATCGCCCCTAATTCAGGAATAATCACCCTCGCTGCCGGTGGCACAACCCATACCTTTGATATCACCGGTGAATCCGGCGTGCAGTCAATACTACTGCCTGCCGAGACATCATCAGTCAAGATCTCGAGCGATATTGCAGATCTGAAGATGCTCGGTGTATGGCTGGAAGATACCAACGGTGTGGTCGTGGACAATATGTCGATACGCGGTGACTCAGGTATAGGACGGCGTACCACCAATGTCTCGCTCGCGCATCAAATGCGTGACTTTATCGACTATGACCTGATTATCGTGGAGTTTGGAATCAATGCCCTCTCATCAAAACAGACCAACTATACAAAATACAGCAACACGATGACAGACGTGTTGCGTCGTCTCAAGCAGTGCTATCCAGCCGCTGACATCATACTGATGGGTATCGGAGACCGTGGGCAGAAGATACAGGGCGTGCCACGCTCTTTCCCCACAGCACAATACATGGTGGACGCCCAGCGGCAGGCGGCCAAAAATGCCGGTGTAATGTTCTGGGACACANGTGAAGCGATGGNNGNAGAGGNTGNGATCGTGCGATGGCGCGACGAGAAACTTGCCAACGGCGATTATATTCATCTCAACCATGCCGGAGGCAAGCGACTTGGCAACGCCCTTTATCAATCTATCGAAGCAGCGATTAATGGAAAATAGACTACGATATTATACTTTCCGGCGACTGATTATGTTAACATTACTGGGGCTGACGTTGCCTACGGTAATGGTCGCGTCTGTTGCCCTTCTCAGTAACCATGCAGATCCTGACGAAGATACGGATTTACGGACAGGACTGATAGACCTTGATGGTTTATCAAGCGATTATGCGCCTTTAGTAGCTATAGACATGTCACAATATCCTTTCCTGAATCTTAAGGATAATGAAATAAACCTTAACGGGGATGACTGGAGTGATCTGCGTGGCAGATTCGAGGCCATAGACGATACGATAGTGTCAATCGTGCATATCGGTGACTCGCATCTTCAGGCTGATTGCGCTACAGCCAGGACCCGCACGCTGCTGCAGAATCATTACGGATCTTCTGGGCGCGGTCTTGTCATTCCGTTTCGTCTGGCCGGCACTAACCAACCGCTCGACTATTCCATAACCACAGACAGCCGGATGGTGACAGCATCGATAATGCGTACTCCATATCCGACAACGATGGGATTCACTGGAATTTCACTGGAGCCTCGCTCACGTCGATTCGACATCACTGTCACTGCCAAGCCATGTTACGGAGCCACACAGGAATTCGACTGCATCAAGGTGTACGGAAGGGGAGCAATGCCCGATGTCATTGCCGCTAAATCCGCCGGAGGTGCGATAAAATTTGACCNGNACATANCCGGGGATNCCCTGCGGATCAANCTGCATNACNATNCCGACCATGTGACANTTGACTTTGNGTCAAAAGGAAAATGCAATATATTCGGATTCAAACTTGAAAACTCCATGATGGGTGTGGAGTATCATGTAATCGGTAATAACGGCGCCAGATACGATACATACAGCAAAGCGCTCAATATCGGTGCCTCACTGAGAGCTCTCAGTCCCNACCTCGTGATCATCAGTCTCGGGGCTAATGAGGCTTACGGACGCATCTCAGATGCCGCTTTCTACAGCAACATCGATGCCCTTGTCGAAGATATCCGATCAGGTAATCCTGATACGCATATAATGCTTGTGACACCGGGTCCCTGTCAGAAGAGGTATAATGGAGTTTACAGGGATAACACTGATATCTGGAGGCTGGGCAAAGTGATCAAGCAATACGGATCGGACAACAACGTCGCCGTCTACGATTGGTACCATGTGGCAGGCGGTACGGCCGGATCCGAGGCTATGCTCAGAGACGGACTTTTAAGTAAAGATCACATACATAACACCCTNGACGGNTATGTGCTGCAAGGCGAACTCTTTTATAATGCACTNATAAAAGCTATAGAAGACTAAAAATNAAGGATATCGAGTCATTGATAGATGGAGTGGATGTATCACTCCTGCGTGATGTGTTGCTTTTCGACAAGCAAAATCCTCTGTTGTTCAACACCGGATTGTTTCTGCTGCTGTTTGTCGGATTTCTGCTGATATATCAACTGATACGGCGATGGAAAAATGCCAAGATGATATTTGTGATACTGTTCTCAATGTATTTTTATTACAAATCCAGCGCACAGTATTGTTTCATACTGCTCGGTGTATGTGTCAGTGATTATGTGCTGGGACAGCTGATGGGAATGACACGTCGTAAATGGGCGCGCATTGCCATAATCTTTGTCAATGTCACGGTGAATGTGGGAATGTTGATATNTTTCAAGTATTTCAACCTTATTTATGAGNCCTTTNCCAACCTCACCANTACATCATTCGATCCTCTTGATATCATCTTGCCGGCAGGTATATCGTTCTTTACATTCCGGTCTATCAGCTATCTGGTGGATATATACAGGGGAGAGATCACGCCGGCGGATAATTTTCTGGAATATGTATTCTTCTTATCTTTCTTCCCTCCTTTGCTGGCGGGCCCTGTGGTAAGGGCCAAGGACATGTTGCCGCAGATCCGCGCCAATGAGCCTGCCACACGCATGATGGTGAGCGAAGGATTATTCCTGATAATGGCCGGACTGATTAAAAAAGTAATAGTTGCCGACTATATAAGAGAAAATTTTGTAGACCGTATATTCGAGAATCCGTCATTGTATACAGGATTCGAGAATCTGGCGGGATCATTCGGATACGTGTTACAGATTTATTGTGACTTCTCGGGATACAGCGACATGGCCATTGGTATAGCGCTCTTGCTCGGCTACCGATTTAAAGACAACTTCATGTCACCGTTTAAATCCCAGAGCCCCACTGAATTCTGGAAGAGATGGCATATATCATTGTCATCGTGGCTGATGGATTATGTATATATACCTCTCGGAGGCAACCGCAAGGGTAAATTCCGCCAATATGTTAATCTTATGTCGACAATGCTTATCGGCGGTATCTGGCATGGAGCGTCATGGATGTATCTGATATGGGGAGGATACAACGGAGCGTTGCTTGTGGGCCACAAAGCCA
>WFLX010045275.1_pt1 | contig 10882 bp, 7 predicted proteins | sample 4967041 | NCBI WGS metagenome assembly WFLX01 (sample SAMN12857096, study PRJNA449069) | gut metagenome | isolation source: stool from male and female vole | host: Microtus ochrogaster | place: USA:Florida | collected 2017
AATAAAGAACCTATTTTCAAGACCTCGGGTCTCCCCCGTTGGCTTGAAGGAGCAAGATATTGGCTTCAATGGGCAGGTTTCCCTGATTCTATATATGCTCCTTATGCCGGCACCGACGACTATAAAGATGACTATACAAGTCGGGGACTTTGGGTGAATTATTTGGCAGGAGGTTCGCGTGTGCTTCCAAATGAAAAAGGACTTGGAATTCCTATAGATGTCACAATGGCTTTGCACTCTGACGCTGGAAAGAGAGCAGACGATACTTTCATCGGTACTCTTGGCATATATTTTACAAATGGCAATGTAAACTATGCTGACGGCACTCCGAGAAAAAATTCAAGAACCTTGACCGACATGCTGATGCGTCAGATCACTGGTGACATTCGTGCTAAATATGAACCAGAATGGACGCGTCGCCCCATGTGGGATAAGTCATATGTAGAGGCAAGNATNCCTGAAGTNCCTACTACTCTTATAGAACTTTTGAGCCATCAGAACTTTGCTGATATGCAATATGGTAATGATCCTCGGTTTAGATTCACTGTAGGACGTGCCATTTATAAAGCCCTCGCCCGCTTTGTAGGAGAAAGAAAAGATCGGAATGTAGTGATTCAGCCACTCCCGGTAAAGAACTTTGCTATTACCAAGACAGGAAAAAATATATATCGACTTTCCTGGCAACCGACACCTGATGAACTTGAACCCACCGCTATGCCGTCAGGATATATCGTGATGGAAAGAAGTGGCGACGACATGAGTTTCCATAAAATTGGCGAGACATCAAAACCTCATTTTGAGATTCAGGCTACTGATGATGAGATCCATTCATTCCAGATAATTGCCTTCAATGATGGAGGGCGCTCTTTCCCGTCGGAGACATTGGCTTTCCGACATGAGGCTAAAGATAATAATCCCGTTTTGATAGTAAACGGATTTACAAGAGTGTCTGCTCCTTCTATAATTAAAGAAGATGATTATGCCGGTTTTGACACAGCAAATGACTTCGGCGTGCCTTATATTAAGGATGTGTCATTTACCGGAAATCAGACAGAGTTTCACCGGAGTGCCGGAGATGGCTTTGGAAAAAGCAGCGACAAATATGTCGCATCCGTAATTGCCGGAAACACCTTCGACTATCCTGCCCTTCATGGAGAAGCGATAGCCGATGCGGGACGTGGATTCATCAGCACAAGCGTAGGTGCCGTGGAGCAAGGAAGTGTTAATCTTTCTGACTTCAAGACAATCGACCTCATTCTTGGAAAACAGAAAGCAACGACTATGGGAAGAGGAAATAATGGAGCAGATTTCATCGCTTTTCCTAAAAAATTACGTAATGCTTTGACGGCATTCCTCGATAAGGGTGGCGACCTGATAGTGAGCGGACAATATATAGCCAGCGATTTAAGGGATACTCGCAACGACCTTGATGCTGCAAAATGGGGAGAAAATGTNCTNTGTATTACAGTTCCTGATTCTATCCAGCCTACTCTTGGCGGAAGGATTGACGGGATTGCTGCTCCACTCAAGTCATCTCTCGGAAGCAGACGATATGTTTACTCAAATACCTTGAATGCTGATCAATACATAGTGGAACATCCGGATGCCATCATCCCTACTCCAAAAGCAGATGAGGCAGCCACTTTCTTAAGATTTAGTGACACAGATGCAACCGCTGGGTTGCTTATAAGAGATGGCAAGTCGCGCAGAGCGGTTATGAGTGTTCCATTCGAGTCCATAAAGGATGAGAATCAACGAAATCTCCTTATGAAGGAACTGCTTGAGTGGATTGAGAAATAAAATTGATTGTTGAATTTTGAATGTTGAATTGAATATCAAATGATTCAGTTTGAGAATATTAGCCAACTTAGAGAGGAAATCTTCCGAAATGGGCTCGATCAGTTTATCTTTGTCAAGTTAGGCAATAAAGAAGTCAGGATGTATCCACATTCTGAAAAGAGAATGCGTGAACTCACTGAAATCTGCGACGTGCCCTTTGCCTATGCATGGTATAGGGAGGTGGCTGATGATGGCACTGTCAGCAATCATCCTACGATTGACTATCAATTAGGGTCGATGAGAGATGACTTTGATTTTGGCTCTGTAGTGCTTCTGAATGTTGCAGATGTGCTGAATGCCTCGGNAGATTTTGAAAAGGAATATGATGATCTNCCTGACGGAGGTTGGTATGCCCTTCGTCTTCGGTTGCTTACAGGTCGTGGCGCTCTGTGTGTCAANGAATATCTATATGAGCAGACAAAGACTGATTATCGAAAGAGNGGCGAGCAGNAACATGACTATGTAAACCCTCGCAATGCTGAATATCAGAAGGCAATGGAAATGGTTTTCCGTGCCCATCTTCGAGACATCAATGCGCTTGTCAGAGAACCAAAACCCGCAGAAGTTGGATCTGCTTATTTCCCAATAGAAGCAAGTGTGATAATACCTGTACGCAACAGAGTCTCTACTGTAATGGACGCTGTCAACTCAGCCCTTTCCCAGTTGACTGATTTCCCTTTCAATGTGATAGTTGTAGACAATGGAAGCACTGATGGAACTCGCCAGGCTTTACTCTCGGTTCCTGATCCTCGCCTTCATGTAATCCTGACTGAAGATGAGGANGGTCTTGGCATTGGTGGNTGTTGGAACAAAGCGATAGAATCCGAGATGTGCGGACGTTTTGCAGTTCAACTTGATTCAGACGACATTTATTCCGGCAACGATACNCTGCAGAAGATAGTCGATAAATTCTATGAGGAAAATTGTGGAATGGTGGTAGGAAGTTACACCCTTACTGACTTTGACCTTAATCCAATTCCTCCCGGGCTTATTGACCATTCTGAATGGACTGCAGAAAATGGCGCAAACAATGCCCTTAGGATAAATGGTTTTGGTGCTCCCAGAGCATTCTATACCCCTANCGTAAGAGANATCCTTTTTCCAAATGTCTCATATGGTGAGGACTATGCCATGGCATTGCGAATTTCCCGCACTTGGAAAGTAGGGAGAATATTTGATTCCATATATAATTGTAGAAGATGGGGAGGTAATAGTGATGCCGCATTATCAATAGAAAAAACCAACGAGAACAATATCTATAAGGATTTNCTTCGCACCATCGAATTGCTTGCCCGNATNCANGAGAATATGGATGATGAGAATTTGGAACTACCTTTTTAAGAGTCAATTTCTAAGTTTTAANAGTCAATTTCTAAGTTTTTAGGAGATGATTGAGTATATTGATGCGCAATTAGCGGAATGGCCTTTGGCAAGGNAGAATTATCAGGCATTGGGAAAGACTGAGANGCGAAGCATGCAGATTGGCGACCTCGTTGTTGGTATACAACATAATCCTGCAAGGATTGTGTCAACTGCCGCCAAGACAGATGCAAAGACTCTTTCGGANCGCCCNTGCTTTCTTTGTAAGGAAAACCGGCCTCCTCAACAAGTCGGAATAGAGATTGCTCAAGGGTGGGAACTTTTGCTTAATCCCTATCCTATTTTCCCAACTCATTTCACTATTGTAAGCAAAAAGCATCAACCTCAAGAAGGNNTTCCTCTCGATATGGTGACCATGGCGGAAAAACTTCCGGGGCACACCATTTTCTTTAATGGAAAGCATGCAGGAGCCTCTTGCCCTGACCATCTGCATTGTCAGGCTGTCAAGACACATGAATTGCCACTAATGCAGTTGATTGAAAAAACGCATGATTTGGGTATTGGAGCCGTCGCTAATCCAAAGAGCCTTAATTTGAGTGTTCCATTTAATTTTGTAAGCATAATAGTTACTCCTGATCTTGATGGAATGTCGCAGCTCGCAAATATTGAGAACACAATCGGAAAAGAATATATTGCAGAGGGGCTTTTGAATGCATTTGTGTGGATAGATAGTAAAGGACTCTTGAGAATATGTGCAATCCCAAGAAATCAACACCGTCCGTCGTGCTATGGCTCGAATGATGGTCAACATTTGATTTCTCCCGGTTGCATTGACATGGCAGGAGTAATTATAGCCCCTCTAAAGAAGGATTATGAAGCTTTAACAGAAGAAGACATTAGGGAAATATATAGGGAATGTGGAATCTGAAACATTATCTTAATTCTTTTTAATAATAAATATTTGTGGATTTGGAGGGAATTTGTTAATTTTGCGTGTTGAAATGGACTATAGGACTCACTCTCCCCTTTACCCCTATATCCTAATAACCCAATAACCCTCAATTTTCGACAGTGAAAATTGAATAATACATAAAAAAATGAGAAAGAATATTGTAGCTGGCAACTGGAAAATGAACACTACTCTCGACGAGGGTGTAGAACTTGCAGATGCAGTCAACAGTGCCCTTAAGGCAAAGAAAGCTAATTGCGAAGTAGTGATCTGTGTTCCTTTCACTCATCTTACTTCTGTACATGGTGTTATCGACGCTGACCTTCTCGGTCTCGGAGCNGAAAACTGCTCAGAGCACGAAAGCGGTGCTTACACCGGCGAAGTGAGCGCTCCTATGGTCAAGAGCACTGGTGCAACTCATGTTATCCTTGGTCACAGCGAACGCCGTCAATATTTCGGAGAAACCAACGAGCAGCTCCTTGCAAAGACTAAACTCGCACTTGCAAATGGTCTTACTCCTATCTTCTGTGTAGGTGAAGTGCTCGAACAGCGCGAGGATGGCTCTTACAATGACGTAGTAGCAGGACAGGTAGAAGCNCTNTTCAGCCTCTCACCCGAAGATTTCTCTAAGATTGTGATCGCTTACGAGCCGGTTTGGNCTATNGGTACAGGCAAGACAGCCANTGCTGANCAGGCACAAGACANGCATGCTCATATCCGCAACGTGATTGCTGCTAAATATGGAAAAGAAATAGCTGACAATACTTCAATCCTTTATGGCGGAAGCTGCAAACCTTCTAATGCAAAAGAACTCTTCGCTAAGCCTGACGTTGATGGCGGCCTGATTGGAGGCGCTGCTCTAAAGGCTGATTCCTTCATGGGTATTGTTGAAGCATTCGACTAATTATTATGGTTTTTAGATTCAGCACATATATTAAAATGCTCATATCGGCAGCCATTCTGTCGGTATGGGCATTCTCTGCTTTTGCCGATGGTCCGGAATATGAAAATATCGTAGAACGAATTCAAGCTGAATCTAATGGAAATGTTATCATCGAAATAGATGACGATCTTCTTGAAAAAATTCTGACCGACCCTGGCGTAGTCAAGAAAAAGGAGACTCGCGACCTGAATGCCTCAAGATCCGGATATAGGATTCAGGTTTTCAGCGATGGTCGCAATCAAAGTTCACTTGAGGCGCGGGCAAAAGCACGAGGAAATGCCATTGTGGCTCGCTTTCCTAAATATAGGGGGCAAGTATATACTTTTTCAAGTGCACCCAACTGGTATACAAGAATCGGAAACTTCCGTAATGAGGAAGAAGCCCAGAAAGCCCTTGATGAACTAAAACGCTCATTTCCGAGTTTCAGTTCGGAAATGCGTGTCGTGAAGTCTAAAATCAACCCAAGATGATGAAGATTGAGCATGACGAGAAACTGATAGAAGAAATTGCTGCTCACTATCGTGAAATTATTAGGCTGATTGGAGAAGATCCCGAAAGAGAGGGTCTTGTCAAAACTCCAATAAGAGCGGCTAAGGCTTTGGTCGATATCACTCATGGATACCGTCAGAATCCTCTTGAGATTGCCCAGAAGGCTATCTTCGAACATGCAGGCTCTAAAATTGTAATTGTCAAAGATATAGAATTCTACAGCATGTGTGAGCATCACATTCTTCCTTTCTTTGGCAAGGTGACTGTCGGATATATTCCAAAAGGAAAGATGATCGGCCTCTCTAAGTTGGCGCGTATCGTTGAGTCGTTTGCAAGAAGACTTCAAGTACAGGAAAGATTGACTGCCCAAGTCTGCCAACTTCTCGCTGAAGCAATGCCCAACGATGGCGTGATTGTGGCTTGCAATGCCCAGCATCTTTGCATGAAGATGAGGGGAGTTGAAAAGCAAGATAGCAGCACCACTACTTTTGACTATTGCGGAAGATTTGAAAAGGAACCGGCTCTTAGAGAAGAGTTTATCCGGCTCCTTACTTACTAATGTTTTAATTTATTTACTATGTTAAAGATTGTCAGTCTGGTGTTTGTATGTTTAGAACTTCTCTTGTTCTTGTTTGAGTCAGACCTCTTCTCTTGGAATAATCGTCCAACTGATCGGAACCGACACCATAACGATCAATGGTGAAATATCTTGCTTCCGGATTTGAAATATAAAGTCCGCTTACAGTGGATGTTGGATACATAGCACCATTTTCAGTGAGTTCTACCCTCTTTCCACTTTCCGGCTCAAGAATTTCAAATATTTCTTTGTTCAGAAGTTGGTCTGGAAGCATAGGATATCCCATAGCAGGGCGGATTCCTCTGAATTCGCCACGCAAAATACGCTCAACGTCAAATTCTTCATCAGCCGAGTATCCCCAATAATCTTTTCTTACAAGATAGTGCATCAATTCTGAGGATGCCTCTGCAAGGCGGTCGGCAAGCGACTGCAAAATAAGACCACGATAAGAATCCCCTTCTTCCTCATACTTGCTTCTNAGTCCTAAGATATACTTGCCAGCGCCAACCATAAANACTCCGACATAATCTNCTTTGGAATTAATATAATCAGATATGGAGCGACATTTGCTNTCAGCAGACTGTTGTCTTAAAGTTGGAATCTTATGGNCATCNACATAGATATCATCTCCATCAGAGTAAGATTTCANAATTCTAAGGAGGCCAAAACCATCATACTCCCCACTTTCAGATATCTGCTTGAGCATTTCGNGNGCATCAGATATTAGACGCNTTGACTCTGCGTCTGAATCGCATCCACATTTGCATCCTTGTCCATGAAGTCCCCATGCATGCAGAAGCATTTTCCAATTGATCAAAGGCAAAAGTTCTTCAATAGTAAAATTCTTTACTATCATCTTTCCCTCTCCACATTCCGGCTCAGGAGAAATATATGGGGTATTCTCATTATTCTTGCCTTTGAGTCGAGCTTCTTTCAATGGCAAAATCTTTTTGTCAGAATTTGAATATGAATCGCGAAGGGACTTTTGCTGTTCTTTTATAGAAGATATGAAATCTCCCTTTTCCGATTTATCAAGTAGTTTTGCTGCTGCAATAGGATTCTGAGAAGCATCTCTCATGTGCACCACCGGACCAGGATAAATTGGGGCAATCTTTAAAGCCGTATGAAGAGGTGATGTGGTGGCTCCTCCGATGAGGAGGGGAATATCGAGTCCTGCTGCCGCGAGTGCTTCAGCAGTAGATTTCATTTCTGCAAGTGATGGTGTGATTAGTCCCGACAGGCAAATGATGTCAGGATTCTCTTTAAGGGCTGTGGCAACAATATCTTCCGCCGGCACCATCACTCCGAGGTCAATCACCTCAAAATTATTGCATGATAGCACAATAGAAACAATATTTTTGCCTATGTCATGTACATCACCCTTTACCGTGGCAAGTAATACTTTTCCTGCTTTATTCTCTCCAATTTTTTTAGACTCTGCAATTAGTTTTGGCTGAAGAATATCTACCGCCATTTTCATTACTCTTGCTGTCTTGACCACTTGAGGAAGGAACATTTTTCCATCACCAAATAGTGCTCCTACCCTCTTCATCCCTTCCATCAATGGCCCCTCTACAATATCCACAGCCTTCATCTCAGAAGAAAGAAGATCAAGATCATCTTTAAGGAAATCGGCTTTGCCTGCTATAACCGCATCAGTAACTCGTTTTTTTACAGGAATTGACAAATCTCTTCCTTTATCTGATGAACTAATTTTTTCTACAGATTTGTCTGCCATTGCATAGTCAGCAAGAGAGTCTGAGGCCTCAGGACGGCGAGCAAGCACTACATCTTCAATCAGCATCCTCAATTCGGGGTCTATCTCATCATAAGTCATTGCAGAGGCAGGATTCATAATGGCCATGTCAAGACCAGCTGCTATGGCATGATATAGAAAGACAGTATGCATTGCTTCGCGTAGCGCATTCTTTCCTCTGAAAGCAAATGATAGGTTGCTGATGCCTCCACTTGTGCGGGCCCCCGGAAGATTATTCTTCACCCACCTTACAGCCTCGATAAAGTCAATTCCATAGCGTGAATGCTCCTCAAGGCCGGTGGCGACAGCCATCACATTGACATCGAAAATGATATCTTCCCCCTTGAATCCACACTTCTCTGTGAGAAGATGGTAAGCGCGGTCGCATACTTCAATCTTTCGCTCATAAGAGTCCGCTTGTCCTTCCTCATCGAAAGCCATTACAATTACAGCGGCTCCAAGTTCATGTATGCGTTTTGCTTTTAATATAAAGGCTTCCTCTCCTTCTTTCAGTGAAATTGAATTTACAATAGATTTGCCTTGGAGGTTCTTCAGAGCAGACTCTACCACTTCCCAGTTGGAAGAATCGACCATGACAGGAACTTTTGCTACTTCGGGATCAGACGCATAGAGCCGGAGGAAATGCTCCATCTCTTTGGGTGCATCAAGGAGGGGATCATCCATATTTACATCGATCACCATTGCACCATCCTCCACTTGCTTGGCTGCTATTGCGAGAGCCTCATCATAATTCTTTTCTTTTATCAATCGAAGGAATTTCCGAGATCCTGCAACATTGCATCTCTCACCAACAACGAGAAAATTATTCTCAGTGCGCACCTCTACCCTTTCAAGTCCGGAAATCCGCAAGGCAGGTTCCATTTTATGGGGATGATGTATGATTTTCTCACTTTTTTCAGCCTTATCTGATATATTTGACTTCTCTGAAAAATAGAAATTATCAATGAAAATTTTTAATGCAGCAATATGCTCTGGAGTAGTTCCACAGCATCCTCCTACAATATTGACAAGAGATTCAGAAAATATAGGCGTTAATTCCTCTACAAATTTTGCCGGGTCTACATCATACTCGCCTAAAGCATCGGGAAGGCCGGCATTCGGATGCACAGAAATAAATTTTGAAGTGCTTTTCTCCAGATCTCTAAGGTGAGGAATTATGTCTTTCGGACCGAAACTGCAATTAAGGCCAAGACTGACCANACATGGATATTCTTCTACTGATGTCGCAAATGCCGGCAGAGTCTGCCCGCTTAATGTGCGTCCGCTTTTGTCAGAGACTGTGGCTGAAACCATGATTGGGAGTTCTTTTCCACATTCTTTCATGGCTCTGTGAGCAGCATCAAGTCCCGCTTTCAAGTTGAGCGTGTCAAATACAGTTTCAAAAAGCAATAAGTCGACTCCTCCCTCAATTAGACCAATCACTTGATCCAAATATGCTGCAAAGAGTTCATCATATGTTATGTTTCTATCAGCGGGATCTGCCACATCCGGACTCATTGTGGCAGATTTATTTGTCGGGCCTATAGATCCTGCCACAAAGATCTTACGTTCTGATTCTGAAGATACCTTTTTTGCAATCTGAGCACCGGNTCGATTTATCTCACGGATAAGAGAAGAATCCTCATGCAGCGCATAGTCAGCCATTGAGATTGCATTCGCATTGAAAGTGTCGGTGCTGATAATATCGGCACCGGCATCTATATATGCCTTATGAATTTCGTTCAACACATCAGGACGGGTGAGGCATAAAATATCATTGCATCCGGATAAACGAGATGGATGATTCTCAAATCTTTTTCCTCGAAAATCTTCTTCTGATAGAGAAAAACGCTGAATCATCGTACCCATAGCGCCATCAAGCACTAACACCCTCTCCCTCAATATATCACAAAATTCCTTTATTCTCATCTTATTATATTTACTAAGGACCCGTTAACGCTCAATTTTTTGCTTGCAAAAATTGAATTAGAATATTTTTTCAGCAATGCGTGCTACGCCATCGCTAATACCCATTGTATAGAAATGAATTCCGGGAACTNCTCTTTCTAAAAGTTCCTCACACTGCTTGATGCCCCATTCAATTCCTATTTCCTTGGCTTCGGCATCGCTCTTGCAGTCGCGGATTTGAGATGCTAAAGCCTCCGGGATGTCGGTGCGGAATACTTTTGGAAGTACAGTCAATTGTTGCTTTCGGTATAGTGGCTTGATACCTGGAATTATTGGCACGTTGATTCCTTCAGCTCGGCAACGCTCTACAAAACTGAAATATTTATCATTGTCATAAAACATTTGAGTGATAAGATAGTCAGCGCCATTGTCTACTTTCATTTTAAGATAGTGGATATCCGATTCCATGTTGGGTGCTTCTTCGTGCTTTTCCGGATAGCAAGCCATTCCGTAGGAAAACGGAGTCTCTATTCCTTGGATTGCCATATCTTCCAGACCGATTCCCTTGTTGAAGAGGTTGATTTGATTCTGAAGGTCGGTGGCATGTTCGTGATAGTTTTCCTGTTCGGTATTGGAAATGAAATCACGTTTGTCGTCTCCGCGAAGCAGCATTAGATTGTTGATTCCAAGAAAATTCAGGTCAAGAAGAGCATACTCTGTTTCCTCTTTTGTAAATCCACGGCATATGATATGAGGCACCGGAATTAGACCATATTTGTTTTGAATTGCAGCAGCAATAGCTACTGTCCCGGGTCGCTTCACTACACTGACTCTTCGGAGAGTGCCATTAGGAAGGGGTTTATATATATATTCGCTGTGATGAGATGTGATATTGACAAACTGAGGATCAAATTTCTTCAGTCGGTCGATGATATCAAACACTTTATATATGCTGTTACCCTTCAAAGGAGGGAGAATCTCAATTGAGAACAGAGTTTTTTTTCTGTTTTCTATGACATCAATAATCTTTTTCATTTTCTACCCGTGTGAATTAGAGCGTGAAATTAATAAAAGTTTTCGATATTGGCAAATAAATAATCT
>WFLX010177837.1_pt1 | contig 10882 bp, 5 predicted proteins | sample 4967041 | NCBI WGS metagenome assembly WFLX01 (sample SAMN12857096, study PRJNA449069) | gut metagenome | isolation source: stool from male and female vole | host: Microtus ochrogaster | place: USA:Florida | collected 2017
GCTTTCTTGCCAAACCACCATCTGAGACCGATGTCTCCGCCGTATATTCTCCAATAGCGGTGACGCTGGTCGTTGTCCCACCAACCATACATCCATTCGCCATAGAGCGACAGGTTATTTCCGAGATAAAACTCCGCTCCGATGTTTGGAATAAGGAGCGCGTCAAAGAGCATATTGGTTTTCAAAGCGAAATAATATGGCTTGGGGCCGATCTGTCCGACCGATACGGCTGACGGCTGGGAAAGCGGCACTTGTTCTGCCAGATCTGACTTGTCTGATATTTCCGACTTGTCAGACTCTACGGATTTGGTTTGCTCTACAGGCTCTTGCTCAAGCTGTTTGGTTTGCTCGGGCTGAGGTTCTTTTTTTGAGGTAATATAGAGCGAGACGGCAACAGCATTTCTCAGTTCGGGGAACAGATTGGTGAGCATCCAGCGATAGGGAATGCCGCGACCAAGATCCATCAACAGTTTTTTGCGACTGTCTATGATTTTTCCGGCTGAATTGAAAATCCAGACAGGAGTATTGTCGAGAATATCAAGAATCTTCTCGCGTGAGGGAACATCAGGGGTTTCCACGACAAGCCGTCTGAGTTCATCCCAGGCAATCCCACCCGGTTCCGTCTTTATGAGTGTCGGACTGACACCGGTATGCTTTGCGATATAGTCGGCGATGACTTTACAGCGTCTGACAGACAACTGTTGGTTGGCTTTGTTCATACCGTCAGGCGAAGCATAGGCACGAACGACAATGTGTTCGAGGTCGCCGGCGGCTTCGGCCTCACGCACTTGTCCGACAAACCGTTCCATCTCGGCACGGTTGTCGCCCAACGATGGGTCGAACTGACGATGCCCCACATGGAAATAAACTTTCACCGAGTCGGAGCCGGTAGAGCCGAATACTGTGAAAGTAGTTATGACCGCAAGCGCAAGAGCTAGAAGCCTCATTTTTCGTGATTTGTTTTAAGATTTTCTCTAAAGAGAAATAGGTACATGGGTACAAAGTTAAGAAAAAAAAAAAAAAAAAAAAAAAAATTGCGAGAAAATTTTATTTTCAATGGCAATTTATTATATATCGACCAATTTTATCGGTCATTTCATTTAACTTTTTGTCTGTCAATACGCACTTATGGCATTAATAGACAATGTCCTATTCGCTCTCCTATTGGTTCATGTTTTGCAACAACCGGTAGTCAAAATACGTCTTGTTTTAATTTAATTATCGATAATTTCCCAATGACCGCCTTTTCTGGAACCTATATGTTTGATGAGAGAGGACATTTTCTGTATTTCTCTCTCAATTGTGCTTATAGAAACATTCAATGCTGAGGACATTTCCATCATGCTTATAGCGGGATTGGATTTTATTAAATTCATAATTGCTTGTTGTCTTTGAAGAATATTTTTACCTTCATTTATACCCTCACTTATACCCTCACTTATACCCTCACTTATACCCTCATTGACAGGGATATCATTATTTTCTGCCTTTCTTTGAATAGCTGATTTTAACGGGAATGAGACGGTTGCGATGGTGCGGTCGCTCTCTATGGTTGGGAGGCCTTGACAGGAACACTCCCAACCATAGAGCTTGTTCATTCCATATCCGGTGTTCTTGGCAATGCCTACGAAACTGAATATGAGTCTGTTTTTATCAATTCTTTTTAATGAAAATCAGTCTGTATGATGATGTTCTACTGCCGTATTACCGCTATGCGATTCACACTCTCGCCGGCTTTTCTATCCGCCTCACGCGGCAGATAGATTGGGGCGTCGGGTTGCAGGGGCAGTATTCGCAGCTCCAGTTCCGTGACATCTTCGGGCAGACGCCACAGACCGTAGAGGAACGGACGGCCGTAGTAGAAGTTGTCGGCAATGAGTTTGCCGTTGGCATAGAGACGCGCGCAGTCGCCTTGATAGTCTATTGTCAGCATGTGTGAGGCGTTTTTTACTGACTGTGACGGTAAGGTTATGTTATACACGGCGGCCTGCTGCCAGTCTTCTTCTGTCGGTGCCTCGGCCACTTTCGCCTTGCCTTTTACGATGGTGCGCAGTGTTCCCGCTTCCTTTACCTTGCGGTAGTCGGCCGTTATGGTTCCGGTCGTGCACGGCTGTTCATTGATAAACAGGTGCTCTGCCTCCTGTTGCGTCAGCAGGTATATGTTTTCGCATACGGGTTTCGCTGTTCCCTGTGGCTTGACGTTCTTCAGTGTCTTACCGTTTCGCATGGCTATGGTAACGGGAATGCCCTTCACCTGCATCAGATATACCTTGCCGTCGCGTCTTGCCACGGGCTGTGCGGTGGCGTAACGCATGCCGTCGGTGTTGACAGGGAATATAGCCATGCAGCCGGCCGGTATCGTAAGTTTCGGCAATGTGACGCCTGCTGCTGACAGATGCACGTTTTTCTTGGCCGAAAGGTTCTGTAAACGCTCGTAGTTGTTGATGAATATGAATGCGCTGTCGCCATTGGAGCGGATTGAATAGCGCAGTTCCGTGTCCTGCCCCTTCTTCAAATCTTGCGGAGCGGGGAATGTTGCTTCCATCGGAGCCAGTGTCTCGGCCCAGTCGTGCATGAACAAATGCAGCGGGCGCAGCATGTAATATTGCGGATATGTCTGCCCGAACTCGCCCAACGGAGCCTGAAAGTCATAGGTTTTCACGGGCAGATCGTTGTTGGCCGTACCCAGTGTGCGCTGGTTTTCGTTCAGTGTCGTGATGCCTTCGGGGTTTGTTCCGCCGTGATACATGTAATATCCCAACAGGTTTGAGCCTGAACCCAGTTTCACTATGGCCATTGAGTAGCTGTCTTCAGGGTATATGTACGGCCGGCGGTGATAGGCTGTGGCCATGCCGCCGCCCAGTTCGCATGTGAAGTAGGGATATTCCTGGTCGCCTTGCGTCATTGTCTCTTTCTGTTTGCCGAGAATGTCGGTGCCTATGGCCGTGGATGAGCGGAAGCCTTTGAAATTAAAGGCCTTGTAATAGTTGCCGCATGTCTCTGTGGTCTCTTTGTCCCAGAAGCCGTCGGCATAGTCGCCGTACAGCGGAATCATCTCGCCGAAGGGGACAGGCTTTGACAGTTCCGGCCATCCGGTGCGGGTATAGAACGGCAAGTCAAAGCCGATGTTGAGGGCTATTCTCTTCAACGCCATCAGATAGTCGCCTGAACCGCGGTACTCGTTGTCGAATTGGCATGCCATGATAGGGCCGCCGTCCTTCCATTGCAGGCATATTATCTGCGAGAATATCTGCCTGTACAGTTTGTCAACATACCCGAGAAACGCCTTGTCTGTTGAGCGTAGCTTGCAGCCCTTGGCAAATACCCAGTCCGGTATGCCTCCGTTTCGCACCTCGCCGTGGCAGAACGGCCCTATGCGCAGCACCACAGGCATATCCTGTTGCTTGCATATCTCGATGAAACGGCGCAGGTCTCGCTGCCCGTCCCAGCGGAATATGCCCTCCTGCTCTTCCACGTGGTTCCAGAATACGTATGTGGCTATGACGGTAACGCCCCCTTCCTTTATCTTGCGCACCTCGTCTTCCCACTCGTCGGCAGGAATGCGTGAGTAGTGTATCTCGCCCATTACGGGGCATACCCTATGACCATCGACGATGAGGCTCTGACTGTCCCATGTCACTTCTTTGCCAATGTCGGAAGCTGTTGCGGTAAGACTTCCCGCGGCTAACAGCGTGAGGCTGTAAAGCAGTTTTCTCATTGTTTTCATATTCTTGTTGTTTTTTCTAATATCCATGTGCGTTTGCGTGTGGCGGCCTGTCACAACACACAGCCGTCTTAGCGATTGTGTATTCGGCATTAAGTAAAATGTTGAAACACAAGTCATGATTGCCAAGTGCAAAGTTATAAAAAAAATCCGGACAACAGACTGTTTTCGTAAAAATTGTTTTCTTTCTGTTTTGTCTCCACACCGTTTTGTTCATTGCGGTGTCGGAGATGTTATCTCCTGTTGTCGATGCAAAGTGCTCATTACAATTAGAAGTGCAAAATCACCGGCAAGATGATTGCTGCACGGGTAATGCCTCCATTCCTTATTGCCATGTCCGGATGTGGATAACTGTATTTCTTTGCCTTTCCGCTATTTTTTTCGCAAAATCTGTCTGTGGTATGAAAAAAAGCAGTAATTTTGTGGCTGCTAACCATAGCGGGTATTTGTTGCGTACCCTGCGGATGGTTGTAGACAAACAGTTACATTGTTGCAGAATGGAGAATATCAGGCATTCAGGTTTGACTGACGCGGAGGTTTTGGAGAGCCGCGAAAAGCACGGCGCCAACGTGCTTACACCACCTGAAAAGGAGTCGTTGTGGAGATTGTTTCTGAAGAAGTTTGAGGATCCGCTCATCATTATCCTTATGATAGCGGGTGCGTTGTCAATAGGTATCTCGTTTTATGAATACCTTGGGCTGCATCATGGCGGCGAGGTGTTCTTTGAGCCTGTGGGCATTTTTGTGGCCATTCTGCTGGCTACGGGTCTTGCATTCTATTTTGAATTGCAGGCCGACAGGGAGTTTACCATTCTTAATAAGGTTAACGATAATGAGCCTGTGGAGGTTATACGCAACGGCAATGTCACCCGGATAGCGCGCAAGGATGTCGTTGTAGGCGACGTCGTTGTTCTGAATACCGGCGACGAGGTGGCTGCCGACGGTGAGCTGCTCAGTGCCACACGGCTTAGTATTGACGAGTCTTCTCTGACCGGTGAGCCCGTGTGCGGCAAGGGAGTTGGCGACAGCTGCCATGATGATGACGCCACATATCCGGCCTGTCATGTCATGAAAGGTACCAAGGTGATGGACGGTCACGGCGTGTTCAGGGTGTTTGCCGTGGGCGATGGCACCGAACAGGGCAAGGTGTTTGAGGCCGCCCGGATTGATGACAGCGTCAAGACACCGCTCGATGAGCAGCTGGCCGGATTGGGGATGTGGATAACATACGTCAGCTATGGCATTGCCGTACTGGTCATAGCGGGACGTCTCATAATGTACTTTGTCAGTGGTGGAGCAGTCGGTTTCGGCTCCGTTGAGCAGGCAGCCCCATTCCTGTCATACGTGTTGCAGACCCTGATGGTGGCCGTGACGCTTGTCGTTGTGGCCGTGCCCGAGGGTCTTCCTATGGCTGTCACGCTCTCGCTGGCGTACTCCATGCGCCGTATGCTCAAGACAAACAACCTTGTGCGCCGCATGCATGCTTGCGAGACCATAGGCGCGACTACTGTTATCTGTACTGACAAGACGGGCACTCTGACCTGTAACCGTATGACGGTCGACGAGATGAAAATCTATGCCCGTGACATTGCCGGGAATGTGATATACGAGGGGATGGCCGTGAACTCTACCGCTTCGGTCGACTTTACCGATATGGCAAGGCCGCAGGTGCTTGGCAATCCCACCGAGGGTGCGTTGCTCCTTTGGCTGCATGGCAAGGGTATCGACTATCGTGCGTTGCGTGATGCCGCTGTGGTTATAGACGAACTGCCGTTCTCTACCGAACGCAAATACATGGCTACCGTGGTGGAGTCTGCCGCCGTTGCAGGCCGAAAGGTAGTTTATGTGAAGGGTGCCCCGGAGATAATATATGCCATGTGTAGCACCTCCGATGCCGACAGGCAGACTGTTGACAGCCAACTCGCGGCCTATCAGGGGCGTGCCATGCGCACCTTGGGCTTCGCTTATTGCGTGCTTGGCAATGGCGAGAAAGCCATTGAAGACGGCAGGCTTGTTGTCTCATCGCTGCATTTTATAGGCATTGCGGCTGTCGCTGACCCTGTACGTCCCGATGTACCCGCCGCCGTCAGGGAATGTCTTGACGCCGGTATAGCCGTGAAGATTGTTACAGGCGACACCCCCGGCACCGCCATGGAGATAGGAAGGCAGATAGGTTTGTGGACGGCTGCGGACAATGACAGCAATATTATCACCGGTCCTGAGTTCGCGGCACTGTCTGACAAGGAGCTGCTCGCGCGTGTCAACGACCTTAAAATAATAGCCCGCGCCCGCCCAATGGACAAGAAACGGCTTGTGGAGGCACTGCAATCGAGTGGTAATGTGGTGGCGGTTACGGGCGACGGCACTAACGATGCCCCCGCCTTGAACGCCGCCCATGTGGGTCTTTCAATGGGCGACGGCACATCGGTGGCTAAAGAAGCGTCGGACATAACAATCATAGACAACTCCTTCTCGTCCATCTGCAAGGCCGTCATGTGGGGTCGTTCGCTATACCGTAACATACAGCGTTTCCTGCTGTTCCAGCTCACTGTTAACGTCACGGCCTGCCTGCTTGTGCTCTGCGGAGCGTTCATGGGCACCGAGTCGCCCCTGACCGTGACGCAAATGCTTTGGATAAACCTTATAATGGACACTTTCGCCGCCATGGCCTTAGCTTCGTTGCCGCCGTCAGAGAGCGTGATGAACGACCGGCCGCGCGACCGTAATGCGTTCATCCTAACCCGTCGCATGGTCTATAACATTGTCGGCATAGGCGGCTTTTTCTTCGTTATGCTGCTTGCGCTGCTTTATATCTTCCGTCATGCCGATGTGCGGCGGCTCACAGATCTGTTGTCCCTGCGTCTTGTCGGTAGCGGTTCCGTGACGACATACGAGCTGACCCTGCTCTTTACCATTTTTGTCATGACCCATTTCTTTTATCTTTTCAATGCAAGGGCATTTGAAACAGGCCGCAGCGCGCTGCATTTTAAGGGATGTGACGGCCTCCTCACCATTGTGGCTATAATCCTTATAGGGCAGATAGCGATGGTAGAGGTTCCCGGTTTGCAGCAGTTCTTCAATGTATGTGGCCTGACTCTTCAGGACTGGGTCATTATCATTGCTGGCTCATCGCTCGTCCTTTGGGTGCGCGAGGCATGGCATATAATAAGCAAGAAGAGGGTGACTTCTCAATTAGGGTGCTTTCGCTGAACGATCACATTGCTTTCGTTGTGCAATCGCAGTGCCTTCACAGCGTAATCGTATTGTTTTTGCAACATTCTGTTTTTNANNNNGTTANNNGAAGTGCCGGATATTTGGGGAATAAAAAATTGTTTTATTTGCCAATTTGAGATTTTTTATTACCTTTGCACCAAAACTGTGATTCATAAAAAATCAATGCAAGATCAAGGGAAATTTAACACACCGAACGAGAATTTTTCAAACATTATAAGTAACTTTGCAAACAAATGGCATTTGCCGGTTGCTTTGTTTTATAGGAGTGGGATAACAACCGGATTGCAAAATGCATAGGTGTTATAATATGAACTATCCCACTCTTATAGAACAAAATACTATTTGTTACTTTACATTCTCTTCCATAAGTGAGAGTTTATCGGTTTAGATCATTCGTTTTAATCTCCCCAAAGCCGTTCTTCTAAAGTGCAATTCAAAGTGCAAATATTGCACTTTGAATGCTTTGTGTAGAAGATTCTTGAACAAGCATTTCTTTGAATCATAACATGCATATCACATTGATGGAGTAATAATTAGTCTCCATGAATTATTTTTCTCTGTACGAGTTATATAGCCTTTGTCCGTAAGGAGTCGCAACTGCTTGTTCACTGCAGTGAGGCTAATGCCTGCAGCCTCTGCCAATTGAGGGATGGTACTATCGGGATACTCATACATGCGATTCAGGATCACACTGGTTGTAGCACTGCGGAATTTTACACGTTCGCCATCAAACCACCATACATTATTTCCTCGCTCTGTCAAGAACTGAATATCGTAAGATACCTCGTCAATAAAAAGGTTCGTAAAATAGGTAAGGAACTGCTGAATATCACGTTTCGAAGCATGTGCGCCAAGCGAAGGTGTTGCGCCGACAGTGAGATCTGTACGATGCAATGCCTCCAGATATTGCTTTTTCTTGCGGCTTCTAACTACAATCATTGGGTAATCATGACGAGTAAGGATATAATTGACCATCAATCGGGCAATGCGTCCATTACCATCCTCAAACGGATGAATACGGATGTACCGATAGTGGAACATCGCGGCAAGTTCTATTGGAGTGAATCTACCTGATCTTTCTGCATCATTGTACCAATTGACCAAATCGCTCATCAAGGCAGGTGTCTCCTCAGGTGTTGCATACTCAAATCGGTCGCCATATCGAGTGATGACAGAATTTGGTCGGGTCTTGTATTGTCCGGCATGAATCACATAGCTCGTCTGTACTCCTCCCGGTAGTGTACGATAGACTGTGTAATCTTCTCGCAGAAGTGTTTTGTGCAACGTGCGAATGAAATGTTGAGTCAGTGGAGTTTCCTTAAGTATGGCTTCCTCTTCCATCATCTTCAGACCTACATTGCTGGCTGTCATTTCGTGTACATCACGAACATCTGCCTCGCCAACAATTTTGCCGAATAGGAGCAAAATCTCCGTCTGTCCATAGGTCAGTGTATTACCCTCAATATGGTTACTGTTGTAGTTAAAATCAATGGTAAATCTACGGCTGAGCATTTCCCTATCTCTATCAGATAGAGGTTGCAGAGCATTCCATTGTTTCATTATGTCTTCTACTGTCTTCATAATTATTGATTTTGCGAGAAAGCTTATTAAAAGGTTATCGAAATACACCTTTTTCGGTTGTAAAGATACAAACTTTTTCTTATATATTTGCAAGGAAGTGTGCAAAAAGGTGCATTTCGATAACCTTTTTGAGAATTATTTTGCATTTAGAAGACAATTTAGTTAAGATAATCAATGTGTAATTCAGTGGTGTTTACATTTGAGGAAGTTAGTAGAAGTGCCGGATATTTGGGGAATAAAAAATTGTTTTATTTGCCAATTTGAGATTTTTTATTTTCTTTTTCTTAATATCAAATCAGCCAATAGTACAGCTGTTTCCGGTTCGTCTTTTGTAGCAGTCTTTGGTTTCCAGGCTACGATAAATCGTGTTATGGCAACTTCCACTTCATATCCGTTGTTTTTCCATTTATCCAATGTCTCCTGCATTTTTGTGGATAATTTGACAACGGGTTTGTTGGTTTTCGCATCATATAACATGTAGTCTTTATACAGCAGTGTGTCACCTCCTTTCAACGACAGTATGTCTTTTTTGCGGTTTTGAAAGAAATTTAGGTAAACATCCTTGTGTGATAATTGAATTATCACTTCTTCCGGCATTGAATATAGGTGTTGATCTGATACGTATTTATCTGCTCCGATATTGTCAAAACAATTTCCATTTGTATGAATGAATAAACGCTGCTTTGCGCGTGTCATGCCGACATATAAACATCTTGTGAGGTTGTCATTCCTAACGTGATTGTCAGTTATCAGCATATACACATCGTCAAACTCCCGTCCTTTAGCTTTATGTATTGTAGATACTACAACGTCAGAGGAGGAAAATTCACAGAAGTCTTCCACTGATGATTCAAATACAAATTCCTTGAAGTCATTAAGGTATTTTGTTTTGTTGGATTGCTCGAACAATTCCATACAACGCTTTACATACGGCANGCTGCTGCTTGNCGNATATTTATTGTATGTTTCATTTTTGGCTTTATTNCAAAGTTNGNNAGAAATNAGCGGGGATTGTAATNTATTNTNAATGTATTTTANGAAAAAGCGGGTTTCTGCAAGAGTCCAAAACCTGAAGCTGTCCATTGACTGAATTTGTTTGCTTTGAATGCCTTTCTTGCTCAACAATGCGACAAGGATTGCCGCTTCTTCGTTTGTTTGTGTAAGTACACATGTTGTGCCACAGTTACGATTTGCTGTCAGTTCATCAACAATCGGCTCATACATGATTTTTGACAGATGACGAGTAACGCTGACCCATCCCTTGCTCTTATTCATTGATATAATGGGGGAGTCTTTCATCCGCTGACTGATACGTTTGACAAACATGTTAGCAGAGTTTACTACATGTATAGAACTGCGATAATTCTCTGTCAGTTCAATCTTTGTGCATTCTGTTTCTTGAATGAATCGGTGCATGTATTGTGAGTCCGCCCCTCTGAACTCAAATATGTTTTGGTCGTCATCACCTACTGCGATAACCCTCATTGTCTCGTTGTTGTCCATCAAGGCTTTTACGAGTGCAAAATCATCAGCCCCCATATCTTGGGCTTCGTCAATTACGAGAACGGTTTTGCCAATCTTGTTAGGTTCCACCTCTCCCTGGTTAATCATTTCCGCAGCCTGTTTAACCACATCTTTTGCATCTGTCAGATTACCGATACGCCCAAGTAGATCGAAGCTGTAGGAATGAAAGGTCTTTATCTCTACGAAGTGTGCAGCATTACCTATTAGTTCCATTAACCTCTGTTTGAATTCTGTTGCCGCAGCCCGTGAGAACGTAAGCATTAGTAATTGCTCATGTTTCACGTCTTCAAGTAACAAGAGTGAAGCCAGTTTGTGCACAAGGACGCGTGTCTTGCCGCTACCCGGTCCTGCCGCAACCACTATGTAGCGGGAGGTATTGTCGGATATAATCTCTTTCTGACGCTTGGATAGTTGCCCGAATAACTGTTCGTATTTCTTTGGGGTCAGGTTGCGTTCAATTTCGTTTATTCTCTCTCCCTTAAAATATTTCGATATGAACTGTTTGTAATCCATCTGGAAGTAATCTTGCACATATTGCAGTGCAGCATTATAGTCTCTGACCATAAGGTTGGCATATTCACCGACTATATGTACTTGTTGTATCTTCTGCTTATAGAAATCGTTTAGTATACGATAGTCATTCTGCTTGTATCTTGTCTTGTTGTCTTTTATCCTGTGGATGTTCATTGCATTGTATAGAACAAGAAAACCTCCTTCAAGTTTAAGGGCATTTATTTTAGAGAGATACAGCAATGCCTCCTCTACATCTTCAAGTTGAATGTCGCTTTGTTTTGTGAAAAGCGTACCTACATCGGATTTT
>WFLX010005451.1_pt1 | contig 10878 bp, 7 predicted proteins | sample 4967041 | NCBI WGS metagenome assembly WFLX01 (sample SAMN12857096, study PRJNA449069) | gut metagenome | isolation source: stool from male and female vole | host: Microtus ochrogaster | place: USA:Florida | collected 2017
GTCGTGACGACGCCCGGGCCTTTTTTTTAACTCGCCTTTCGCTGTTTTGCTTTCGCTTCGCNAGCAAAANAGNGAAAGNCGANGGTTATNNGGTNATNGGGTTANGGGANTGGNTTGGGNGTCGGACTTGTCTGACTTGTCTGACCTGTCNGACTNNTCGGNCTTTTCTGNCCAGGNACCGGTATGTGTATNAGCTTGACGACGATGAAGGAGACNATGGCGCAGATGCAGATAGGAAGGATATATTCGGTGGCCCCAGTCATCTCCGAGATGAGGAAGATCGACATCACCGGGGCTTTCACTATCCCCGCAAACGCCCCTCCCATCGCTATCATCGCACACAACGGGGCCGGAAGGTCAATACCAAAGCAATGCTTCACCAGCAAAGCAAACAGTGTCCCCGCAACTGCCCCCGCAAACAATGTAGGCGCAAACGAACCAGCCACACCTCCTCCACTATTGGTGCAGACCGTTGCCAAAGCTTTCAATACCAATAATATCGTCAGCACCACAATAAACCGTGTGGAGTCTGCCGTGCTGACATCCAGCGGTCCCCCCGCCAATATGTCATGGTGTATGCCATTGATGAGCTTCGTCATCTCAGGATATCCCTCCCCATACATCGACGGAAAAAGCATCAATATCAAGCCGGCGATCAATCCACTGCTCACCCACGACACCCATTGACGCTTCCTGCTATTGAAAAACCGCTGCATAGCGGAAGTGATCCAATTATATATCAAGCTATAGCATCCGCAGAAAAGACCTAAAAGAATCACCCACAGCATCCCAAGTGTCTCCGTCTCTCCCAAATTATAAGGTAGATATAGATGGGTGCCTGTGAATGCATAGCAACTGACAGAGGCACAGACACACGAAAGGATAAGGGCAGTCACCGGGATCGCCGCCATATTCATGCGGAGCACCTCGAGAGTGTAGAGCACCCCGGCAATAGGCGACTTAAAGATACCGGCAATGCCGGCTCCCGCTCCAATGCCGATCATCACGCGGAGCATATTCTCATCGAAACCAAACACTCGGCCTAATTTATTGCCGATGGCAGCTCCGGAATAGGCGATAGGTCCCTCTGCACCTGCCGAACCTCCGAATCCCAATGTGATGCCGCAAGCGGCTATCGGGTCAAACGATAATCGGGCGGGGATATCGTAGTTTTTTGATGTCAGATAATCCTTTATGCGCTCGGTGCTATGCACCATATTGGCGCGTGCTATCCATTTTTGCCATGCCACAGCGATAAGGATACCGATGAGCGGCAGGATGAGATACCACCATTCGGCATGCTCCCAGTGCATNGGGGCTTTGTCGATGATCCAGTGGGCGAATACCGACACATAGTGGATGGCGCGTTTCAGAAGAAACGCGCCAAAGCCGGCGAGGATGCCCACGACGCATGCAAACCCAAGAATAAAAGGATTCGCATTCTCCGTCTTGGCGCCCCAAGTTTTTATTTTAGCCGCAATATCCTTAATCCAATTCATTTCAGAAGAGCTGATGCTTCTTTGATGCGGCGCATTGCTTCGCGGATCTTATCGTCGGAGGTAGCATAGCTGAGGCGCATATAGCCCGGAGCGCCGAAGGCTGCTCCATCTACGCATGCCACGTGTGCCTGCTCCAAGAGATACATCGTGTAGTCGCCGCTGCTCTCAATCTTCTTGCCATCAGGAGCCACAGTGCCGACATAAGCACTTACCTCGGGGAAGAGATAGAATGCACCTTCGGGTTTATTCACAATCCATCCCGGTATCTCCTTGGCCAACTCCACGATAAGGTCGCGGCGACGCTCGAATGCCTCGCGCATCTCATAGCGGAATTCTTGCGGTCCGTCGAGAGCAGCCTCTGCGGCCTTCTGGGCGATTGAAGACGGACCGGATGTGTATTGTCCCTGAAGTTTTGACACGGCTTTTGCCACCTCGAGCGGGCCAGCCATATAACCGATACGCCAACCTGTCATAGCATAAGCCTTTGACACGCCATTGATCACTACAGTCTGGTCGAACACCTCAGGACACTCAGCGATGCTATGCACGCGACCTGGAAGGAAATTGATATGCTCGTAGATGTCATCAGCAAGGATAGCAATCTCAGGATGNTTNNCNAGNACNGCTGCCAAGCCNTTCAGTTCNTCNNNAGAATANACGCTGCCTGTNGGGTTGGAAGGGTTGTTGAGGATTATGAGGCGGCTCTTCGGAGTGATGGCAGCCTCGAGTTGCTCGGGAGTGATCTTGAAATCCTGGTCGACGCCAGCCCAGATTTCCACTACCTTGCCTTCTGCAAGACGCACCATCTCCACATAGCTCACCCAAGCCGGCATTGGGATGATAACTTCATCGCCGGGGTTGACGAGAGCGAGGACGGCATTGCAGAGCTCCTGCTTTGCGCCGTTGCCCACTACGATCTGAGCTGGGGTATATTTGAGGCCATTTTCCTTCTCCAGTTTGCGGCAGATGGCCTCGCGGGTAGAAAGGTAGCCGGGAGCCGGGCTATACTTGGAGTAGTTTTCGTCGATAGCCTTTTTTGCTGCATCCTTCACGAAGTCTGGGGTATTGAAATCGGGTTCGCCGACGCTCATGGTTATTACGTCGATTCCCTGCGCACGAAGTTCGGCGCTTTTCGCTGTCATCGCCATTGTGGCGCTCTGCGCCATGGCCTTAATTCTATTGCTTATCTGTATCATAGTTGTCAGTTTATACGTTATAAGTTGTTTGGGAGCGGCTCTGAGTGTAGATAGCGCAGTCCTCTGCGCGTCGCCGGGCTAATGGTAACTTTATGGGTGCTGACTCTGCAAAGTCGCTACTTTAGTTACCGTTGGTCGCGCGCAAGACGGATGCAGGAGCATCCTATCTACATTGAAATGCAAAATAAGCAAAAATTTGGCGNATCNGCCAAATTTTTGCTTATTTTTATGTGTCATGCACTGCATCAGTGGAGGAGGCGCTCGATTTCGGCGGTCAGGCGGTCGGAGTTGATGGGCTTCGAGACGTAGCTGTTGAAGCCGCTNTCCATGATGCGGGTGCGGTCAGAGGCGAAGGCGTAGGCGGTGACGGCGATCACCGGGACCGTCTCCGACAGCTGGCGGATGTTCCTCGTCGACTCGTAGCCGTCCATCAGCGGCATGTTGATGTCCATCAGCACCAGGTCGGGCCTGTGCTCCGAGAACATCTCCACCGCCTCACGCCCGTTCCAGGCATGGAGCAGGTTGTAGTCGTCTTCCAGGAGCGAGGAGATCAGGAAGTAGTTGCTCTCGTTGTCCTCGGCCACGAGCAGCGTGCGCTTCTCGCCGCGCTCCTTCTTGGGGGCGGTGTAGAGGGCTATCTCGTCCTCCTCCCCGGCTGAGGCGGCGGGGGGGATGGCCACGGTCTCACGGTTCTTCTCGACGCGTGGGGAGGCCGGAGCCGCGCCCTGGCCGCTCTCGAGCATCTCCTCGATGAGGTTCTTCAGCAGGGCGCTGTTCGACTGGATGATGTCGGTGTACCTGCGTTTCTTCGCAGGGTCGTCCGTGCTGCAGAGCAGCTTGGAAAAACTCGTGATGGCATCCACGGGAGCCTTCAGCTCCATGGCTATGGTCGCTAAATCTACATTCATATATTGGTCTTATTAGGGTTGTCGTGATTATTCATGATTTATCAGGATTTATCANGATTTATCANGATTAATCATGATTAATCATGATTAATCATGAAAAATTCTCAATTCAAAATTCAAAATCACTCGCCGGGCCAGGGGAGCGTGAACCAGAAGAGGCTCCCTTTGCCGAGGCCCTCCGACTCCACCCCTATGCGGCCCCCGAGNAGCTCCACGATGCTCTTGCTGATCGAGAGCCCGAGCCCGTTGCCCTGCTTGAAGTTGTTCAGCTTCGTGAAGCGGGTGAAGAGCTGCCCGATGTTCTCCGGGGCGATCCCCAGGCCGGTGTCCCTGACATAGAAGTAAAGCTCGTGCCCGCGCTTCCTGTACCCGAACGTGATGCAGCCCGCCTCCGTGAACTTTATCGCGTTCGTCAGCAGGTTGACTATCACCTGCCGCAGCCTGACGGAGTCGGTGTAGATGATGCAGTCCGGCTCCCCGAGCTCCAGCACGAGCCCCACCCCCTTGCGGAGGCGGAAGCGCACCGTGCTCTCCGCCGACTCCAGCACCTTGTTGACGTCGGTCTGCTCCTTGTGCACATCGAGGGTGTTCGATTCTATCTTGGCGGTGTCGAGCACGTCGCCGATGAGCTTCAGCAGCAGGTCGTTGTTGACGTTGATCGTCTCCACGAACCGTGCCTGCTTCTCCGGGTCCCTGGTCTTGGGCAGCAGGCGCGAGAAACCCACTATGGCATTGAGCGGGGTGCGTATCTCGTGGCTCATGTTGGCCAGGAACGCCATCTTCAGGCGGTCGGACTCCATCGCCTTCTCGCGCGCCTGGTCGAGGATCTTCATCTTGCGGCGCTGGAACACCATCACCACTATGCCCACGATCGTCAGGGCCGCCACGGCTATCATGGCGAAGATGATGGTCATGTAATACTGCTCCCAGAGCGTCTTCGGCTTGTTGATGAACACGGTATCCTCAGGGCAATCCTTCGGGGAGAGCCCGCAGCGCTCGAGTTTCTCGTAGTTGATGATAGGCACTTTCGACTCCACGTTGCGGAACGGCACCTCCGACATGTCCTTGCCCGAGATGAGGTCGGAGAGACCCTCCTGCAGGTCCTCGTTGAACTCCTGCGGCGACGGGAACACCCCTCCTATGATGCCGTAGCTGAAGTAGGCCTCCCTGAGCCCGAACACCGGGTGGCGCACGCTCTTTATGAGGTGGGCGTCGCCCGCTATGAGCTGGCTGTAGCCGTGGATCGACATCCGCTCGTAAAACCATGTGGAGAGCAGCAGGCCCGTGTTGTAGTCCCTGCTCAGGAGGTACTGCTGCAGCTGCTCGCTGCTCTCGTCGCNGGCGACCAGCCACTCATACTCCAGGCTCCTGTAGTTTTCCTTTATGTAGTCGCGTATCTCATGGTTGAGATGCCGGTTGATGTAGAGGGCGTCGGCCACGAAGACGAGCTTGTCCATGTCCGGGAACATCCGGCGCATCAGGTCGATGGTCTCCTTGTAGAGGTTCGGTATGTGCACCACCGAGAAGTTATACCGCTTCTGCAGTTCCTGCAGCGGGCGGTGCTCCTCGCAGGCATCTTCCGCCGTCGGGTTGGTGTAGTAGAACTCCCTCGTCCCGTATTCCAGCGACTGGCAGATGAGGAGCATCGGCACGTCCCCCCATTCCTTCACGATCCGGTCGCGGAGCGTGAAGGAGAAGTTGCCCACCAATACGAGGTAGTCCGGCTTCTTGTTCTTGAACCGCTGGAATAGCCCGTCGGCCATTCTCTCCCAGTCCCCGTCGTCGTGGATCAGGGTGTTGCTGAGGTANATCACCTCCGGGGCGTAGAAGTTGTCGCGCCGTGAGATGTCGTAGAGGATGGGGTTGATGATGTCCTGCGCCCAGGGGGCGCCGTCATGGTAGCCGTTGATGATGAGGAGCCGCTTGCGGCCGGCGTCGCCGCCCGCGAGGGCCTGCACCGCCACGTTCACGAGCAGCCCCAGGAGGAGTATGATTTTTTTTAGATTCATCTATATAGTTGTCAGTTTTCGTCGTTGTCGTCGTTTTCCGTTATCAGTTATCAGTTCCAATGCCGCGCGGACTGTGTTGGTTAGGCGCAGATCTTTATCTCAGCAGCGCCTTCCTTGACAGAGACCGAGCCGGCATTTCCAGCGACAAAAAATTTTTTCTGTGCCAATCTGCCAGTTCTGCGCTGACCTTGAAGATCTGCGCCTAATTCCTTCGTTCGAGCCGACTTCCACTAACTGATGCGATTGCTTTGGGCTGTCTCTGCAAAGTCTCTGCTTTAGTTGCCGTTGGTCGGGTGACGGATGCAGGAGCATCCTGTCTACTCTCAGTGCCGCTCCGAACTATTCACTGTTCACTGTTCACTGTTCACTGTTCACTATTCGGTGGCGGGGGCGATCAGGGAGCACTCGACGCAGCCGGGGGCCTTCACGGGGGTGAAGTCGGTCTGCCTGAAGAGCGTGTGGCCTACGGCGTGCACCACCGCGTCATACGGGCCCTCTTCAACCACCCTCTCCCAGTCGCCCACCAGCGGCACGCCGCCGTACTCCCGCTCCACAGTCTCCGGGTCAACCCAGGGGTCGTAGACCACGACCTTCGAGCCGTACCGCTCCAGGCTCGTCACGGTGTCGTAGACCTTCGTGTTCCTGATGTCGGGGCAGTCCCTCTTGAAGGCAAAGCCCAGCACGAGTATCCGCGCCTCATGGAGCGGCCTGCCGGCCTTGTTGAGCGCGGCAAGCACCTTGTCGGAGAGGTAGAAGCCCATCGACTCGTTGACGTTCCTCGCCTCGGCGATGAGGCGCGGGTGCATCCCGTGCAGCTCCGCCTTGCGGATGAGGTAGTAGGGGTCCACCCCTATGCAGTGCCCCCCCACGAGCCCCGGCTCGAAGCGGAGGAAGTTCCACTTCGTGGAGGCGGCCTCTATGACGTCGGCGGTGTCGATGCCCAGGGCGTTGAACACCTTGGTCACCTCGTTGAAGAAGGCGATGTTCACGTCCCGCTGCGTGTTCTCGATCACCTTCGCCGCCTCCGCCACCTTGATGGTGGGGGCGCGGAACGTGCCGGCGGTGATGACGGATGAATATACGCCGTCGATCCTGTCCAGGGCCTCCGGGGTGGAACCGGACACGATCTTGCATATCTTGTCGACGGTGTGCACCTTGTCGCCCGGGTTGATGCGCTCCGGGGAGTAGCCGACGGTGAAGTCCTCGTTGACCTTCAGCCCCGACTCCTCCTCGATCAGCGGCACGCAGTGCTCCTCGGTGGTGCCGGGGTAGACGGTGCTCTCANACACCACCGTGTCGCCCCGCTTGATCACCGAGCCGATGAGCCGCGATGCCTCCTCGAGGGGGGTGAGGTCCGGCTCATGGTTGGCGGTGACGGGCGTCGGGACCGTCACCACGTAGAAGGTGCAGTCGCGNAGTGTCTCCGGGTCGTCCGAGACGGTGAAGCCGTTGCCGAAGGCCCGCCGCAGGTCGCCGCCGCCCAGCTCGAGGGTCGAGTCGTGGCCGCCGCGGATCTCGGCGAGGCGCTTGCCGGATATGTCGAAGCCCCTCACCTCATATTTCGAGGCGAGGAGGCACGCAAGCGGGAGTCCCACATATCCCAGTCCTATCACTCCTATCTTTTCGGGTGCCATTATATTTAGGTTTCAGGTTTCAGGTGTCAGGTTTCAGGTCTCAGGTGTCAGGGAGTGTAGATAGCGCAGTCCTCTGCGCGTCGCCGGGCTCACGGTAACTTTATGGGGGCTGGCCTCTGCAAAGTCGCTACTTTAGTTGCCGTTGGTCGGGCGACGGATGCGGAGCATCCTATCTACACTCAGTGCCGCTCCGAACTATTCACTCTNCNCATCTTCACTCTTCACTATTCACTATTCACTCTATAGCCCTTCGGCCATGGCGACCTCGGAGGTCTTCTTCGGGTTCCAGTTGTCGCGGTAGGAGGAGTAGAAGAAGAGCTCCACGGTGTGGCCTATCAGGCGGGCGATGCGCAGGAAATATCCCATGTAGAGGGTGTGGAAGATCAGCAGCGCCCCGAGCCGCCGCTCCTGCGGCGCACGCTCCGAGACCGCCTGCATCGACGCAAACGACAGGATCGAGAAGCAGAGCCTGATGATGTAGCCCACTATCATGATGTCNAGTATCCTGTCGGCGTTGCTCAGGAAGAGGGTGATGATGTAGAAGAGCCAGATGAAGTTGAACACGAAGTCGAACAGGATGCAGTCCAGGTTGGATATCATGTTGGAGAAGGAGAAGTTGCTGTTCGGGGTCAGGATGTCCCTGTGCTTCCTGACGCGGAANCGTATCAGCGACTTCGACCATCTCAGCCTCTGCATGAAGAGCCTGCTCCACTTCACCGGCACGTTGGTCAGGCAGATCGCCTTGTTGGCGAACCGCACGCGGTAGCCGGCCTTGCGTATCTTCTGCGTGATGTCGCCGTCGAGCCCNGGGCCTATGTCCCAGCCGCCGAGCTGGCGCAGNGTCTCGGTCTCGAACGCCCCGAAGGCGCCCGAGATGATGTGGAAGATCCCCATCATGTCGGTGGCCATGCGCCCAACCATGATGGTGCGCAGGTACTCGAGCGCCTGCATCGAGGCGCACATCGAGTCGTCGGCGTTGCGCACCTTGATGCAGCCCCCCACGCCGCGGGTGTCGCGGTCCATGTAGAAGGGGAGCAGGATCTCCTCGATCGCNTTGCGGTCGAGCGAGGAGTCGGCGTCGATGTGCACCAGGTATTTCCCCTTNGCATGCTCCAGGCCGTAGTTGGCGGCCGAGGCCTTGCCACCGCGGTCGGTCATGCGGAAGTAGTGCTTGATGAGCCCCGCNCGCTGCAGGTCGGCGCAGATGAAGGGGGTGGCGTCGTCAGAGCCGTCGTCCACGATGATGATCTCATAGTTTTGGTAGGTCTGCTCGCGGAGCGTCTCCAGCAGGTGGTAGAGGTTCTTGCCCTCGTTCTTGCCGGGGGCCATGATGGTGACAAGGGGCATCTCGGTGAAGAGCGCGCGGCGCGCTATCTCCTCGTCCTTGTGGCGCTGCTTCCAGGTCAGCCCGTATCTTGAGACCGCGATGATGTCGGTCAGGTAGTAGCGTGGGAACTCCACGAAGATCAGGAACCAATACGTCGTCACGAGATAATCCCACGAGAGATTAGCCGTAAAGCAAGCGATGATTCCGTCAATAATTCCAAATATATAGTCCATTCTTTTCGTTGTCGTCGTTGTCGTCGTTGTCGTCGTTTTCGTCGTTTTCGTCGTCGTTGTCGTTGAAGACGATGAAAACGATGAAGACGATGAAAACTTATTTTCTATCTTCCTCAATTCGGGTGATGAAGCTGTCGATGTCCTCGCCGGGGTGGTAGACGTAGGAGTCGACCATCTCGAAGTCAAAGCCGCGGTGCTTCTCCTGGTAGTCGCGGAGCTGCTCCTTGACCTCGAACTCCATGTCGGAGAGGGCCTTCGCCACCTCCCCCGCCGGCACGCGGCAGAGCAGGTAGTAGTTGTTGCCCCACATGGCCTGCTTGTAGTTGAAGAAGCGCTGCAGCACCTGCACCACGGGGGGCACCACGTCCTGGCTCAGCAGGTCGTCGGTGGCCGGGTCGAAGATGTAGTAGCGCCCCACGATGATCATCGAGTCGCCGAGCACATCCTGGCCGCTGAACTGCCGGAGGTAGGCGATGAAGTCGGTCATNGAGGAATACCCGTAGAAGCCGGTCAGGTTGAGCGTCTTCTCCACCTCGTTGCTGGCGAAGGCCTTGATGCCCTCGGCCGTGAACTCGTACTCCTCCACGTCGACGGGGCGCAGCTCGTCGGGGCGCCATGTCTTGCGGTTGTCGGTGCAGAGGGCCTTCATGTTGGGGTACATGAAGGTGTGCTCGCAGGCGCGGCAGGAGTAGATGGAGGAGGGGCGGTCGTAGTCGACCCCGATANGGCGGAGCTGCTTCTTGCACTTCGGGCAGANCAGCTCGCCGTCCTGCCGGTAGGTGTGCTCNGGCGANACGTTGGCGCAGCGGAAATGGTGGATCACCGGCTCCTCGTGTATGTCGGAGCTGCCGCACTCGGGGCAGGTCTCGAAGAAGAGCAGGTGGCTGCTGTTGCAGACGGGGCAGACGTGGATGCGGTCGATGAAGCGGGTGCGCCGGATGTAGCCCAGGCGCAGCAGCTGCCGGTGGAACCACTCGCGCTCCTCGGCCTGCATCGTCTGCTGGCCGGCGAACCACAGGGTGTAGTAGTAGAGGGCCATGTACCCCTCCGCCAGGCCCGGGGTGGGCTCGGAGGAGAAGGTGTAGCGGCCGCGGGAGATGGCGTAGCGGCAGAGNCGNATCACTTCCTCGGCGTGGGTGACGACGGGCTGCGTGCCGAGCAGGAAGTTCTGGCGCCGCATGTTGGCGTAGATGTCCTCGATGGTGCGGGCCATCGCGTCGTCGGTGGGGCTCGTGGCGTAGCCGTCCACGATCACCTCCGCCTTGCCNAGCCAGCCCTCGAGNCGCCGGGTGACGAAGCAGGGCTTGAAGCGGCATTTCTCGGAGAGCAGGGGGGAGGCCAGGCGGATNGCGAGCATNTTGCGGTCCATCACGTTGTCGATGACNTTGATGAACANCGCGTCAAAATCCTCAAACTGNAGCTCCGGCGTCTGGTCNACGTTGACCGGCTCATTGATGACGAGTATCCGGTGCTGGTTTCGGTTAGTGACTATTTCGTATTTTTGATTCATGTATGTAGTGTCTGAGTTGTCAGTTATCAGTTGTCAGTTATAAGGTGTCAGGTGTCAGGTGTCAGGTGGCAGGTGGCAGGTGGCAGTTAGCGCGGCTCGGAGTGTAGATAGCGCAGTCCTCTGCGCGTCACCGGGCTTATGGTAACTTTATGGGTGCTGACACTGCAAAGTCTCTGCTTTAGTTACCGAAAGACGGTGACGGATGCAGGAGCATCCTATCTACTCTCAGTGCCGCCCGTTGATTTCTGATCCTTGGTCTTTGGTCGTTGATCGTTGATCGTTGATCGTTGCTCCTTGATCGTTAATCGTTGGTCGTTGATCGTCGTGCGCAGGGTGTCGGAGATGGGGATCAGGCGGCCGTCCTTCTCTTCCGTCATCACCCCCTTGCCGGTCGTGAACCAGAGGTAGTCGGGCTTCGTCTTGACGGTGTCCTCCTCCTCACGGAACCACCGGTAGTTCTTGATCCTCACCGACACCGGCATACCCGATGCCAGCGACCAGAGCGGCAGCGTCTGGTCCTTGTCGATGTCGAAGAGCGCGATCACCGCAGTGTTCTTCTTCG
>WFLX010008544.1_pt1 | contig 10873 bp, 4 predicted proteins | sample 4967041 | NCBI WGS metagenome assembly WFLX01 (sample SAMN12857096, study PRJNA449069) | gut metagenome | isolation source: stool from male and female vole | host: Microtus ochrogaster | place: USA:Florida | collected 2017
AATTCAAGAGCCCCTATGCTTATGGAATTCCAAAAATCTATTGTTCTGCGCTTTCTCTCTCTTCTTGCAATCGTTTTCCTGACGCTGGCGACGACTGCGTGCAAGGAGGAAAAGAAATTCCGGATCGGTGTGTCGCAGTGCAGCGATGACGACTGGAGAAAAAAGATGAATGAAGAGATCAACCGAGAGATTCTTTTCCATGAAGATGCTGAGGTTGAGATCATTTCGGCAGATGACGACCCGGCGAAACAGGCCGAGGACATACGCTATTTCGCCGACAGCGGCTTTGACATCATCATAGCCTCTCCCGTCGAAGCGGAGGCGCTGACTCCGGTTATAAAGGAAGTTTACGACCGGGGCGTTCCGGTGATTCTCTTCGACAGGGAGATAAACGGCGACTCTTATACGGCCAAGATAACCGCCGACAATGAAGGAATCGGAGCCTCGGCGGCCAGATACGGTCTCCAGATGGAGGGTAAGCCCCGGAAGGCGATCGAACTCCGCGGACTGAAGGGGTCTACCCCGGCGACCGGACGCCATGAGGGTTTCGTCAGGGAATTCACCGCCGGTGGAGGTACGGTCGTCGCTGAGGATTACGGCAACTGGAAGATGGAGGAATCCATGCCCGCGGCCGAANGGCTGCTCCGCGAGCATCCCGAGGCTGACCTTATATATGCNCATAATGACAGAATGGCGATCGGAGCAGCCGAAGCGGCNCGGAAACTCGGACGCAATGACATCCGCATCATNGGAATCGATGCCGCCCCCTCAATCGGAATAAAGGCTGTGATCGACAGCGTGATCGACGCGACGTTCCTCTACCCCACTGAAGGACAGAGAGTTGTAAACACCGCCCTTAATATCCTGAAAGGGAAAGACTTCAAGCGAAACGAAGTGTTACCTGCCACATCGGCTGTCGATCTCACGAATGCTGACATCCTCCAGCTTCAGGACGAGACTCTTGCCCACGAGACATCAAAGATAAGGATTCTTAAGGAACAGGTCGATGACTATTGGTCCAAGCATACGGTCCAGACAATCCTGTTCTATACTTTGCTCGCCTTCCTTCTGATGATCTTTGTTTTCCTCTTCCTGACCCTGAAGGCCTATTGGATTAGGAAAAAGAACCAGGCGATTCTCGAAGACCAGAANCATGAGCTCGAAAAACAGCGGGACCTCCAGAAAAAGCTGAATGAACAGCTGAACGAGGCGACTCAGTCAAAGCTGATGTTCTTCACAAATGTCTCCCACGACCTGAGAACCCCTCTGACCCTGATCGCCGAGCCGGTCGAACAGCTTCAGAAAGCAGGCAACCTGACCCCGCAGCAGCAGACGCTCATGAAGATCGCCGACAAGAATGTCAAGATCCTCAAACGTCTGATCAACCAGATACTTGATTTCCGCAAATATGAGAACGGCAAGCTGAAACTCAACCTGACGGAGACGGATCTTGTCGAGTGTGTCAGGGAATGGATAGATGCTTTCCGCGCCCTCGCCCGGAAGCGCGACATCAAGATTATCGTCGATCTACCCGATGAGCCGATACAGATGGCCATAGACGGCGAGAAATTTGAGCGCGTTTTCTTCAATCTCGTCTCGAATGCCTTCAAATATACTCCGGACAACGGGACGATCCGTCTAAGCCTGAGGAAAGAGGGGGATAAGGCGATATTCCGGCTCTCGGACACCGGCGAGGGAATCTCGAAAGAGGATCTCGGACATATTTTCGACCGTTTCTTCCAGGTAGACCGTGTCCGTCCGAAAGGTTCGGGCATCGGACTTTCCCTGACAAAGGCATTTGTCGAGCTTCATGACGGAACGATCAGTGTGGAGAGTGAGAAAGGAAAGGGCACTGAGTTCACCGTCACCCTGAAGATAAGGCACGTCGAAGGAACAGAGGCACGCAAGTATGAATCGACGATTACAGATGAGGATGTAACAGCCGAACTGGAGAACATTGTCAGCACGGCAGATATCTCCGATGAGTCGAAACCGCTTGTGCTCGTGATAGATGACAACGCAGATATGCTCCGTCTGATCAGCGAACTGATGAGCGACACCTATAGNATTATTACNGCCCCCGACGGCAAGGAGGGAGTNNGGCTCGCAGCGAAATATGTACCCGACGCGGTTATCTGTGACGTGATGATGCCGGTCATGGATGGTCTCGAATGTTGCCGTCTGATCAAGGATGAAGTCTCGACATCACACATACCCGTCCTGATGCTGACAGCCTGCTCGATGGATGAACAGAAGGTGCAGGGCTTCGATTCGGGAGCCGACGGNTATATCTCCAAACCATTCAATTCAGGAGTACTGCGTTCAAATATCGATTCTCTGATAGCCAACCGAAGGACNATCAGGAATCTGTGGCTCAGTGGCAACGAAAGAATCTCGCGCAGGTTGACCGGCGATTCAGACCGTCAGTCTCCGGCGAAGGCCCCGGTGGCATCNCCCGCAGGAGANATTGACTCGGACTTCTATCGCCGCTTCCTCGAAATATTCGAGAAGGAAATGGGCAACGCTGACCTGAACATCGANCATATCGCCTCACAGATGGGTCTGGGCCATTCACAGTTCTACAGGAAGATCAAGGCTCTGACAAACTACACCCCCGTCGAACTGATGAGACGGCTGCGACTCGAAAAAGCGAGGACATTGCTGACGACGACCGAAAAGGCCATTTCCGAAATAGCATACGAGGTCGGATTCTCCACCCCCGCCTACTTCACCAAATGTTACCGTACGGCCTTCGGAGAGACACCGACCGAGCTCCGCGAGAGACTCGGCGCCCGCTAATCTGATTTTTTTCTCCGCTATATTTCAAGCAAATAGGGCGAATTTCTGCGAAAATTTCTGCAACGACTATAAAAATTTGTGACGTTCACGATTTTTATAGTCGTTGCAGAATTGTTAATATACCTTAATATAATAAGGTTCTACTTTTGCCACCGAAACAAATTCAAACCAAAAAAATCTCATGAAAAGATCACTCCTTAGTGCAATCATGATTCTGGTGGCCACGATCGCCGGCTTTGCCCAGAACATCACCGTGCACGGGTCTGTCATTTCAAAGGCCGACAACGAGCCCCTGATCGGCGCCACAGTCTACTGTGAAGCCACACACAAGGGTATCTCTACCGACATTGGCGGTGCTTTTGAAATCACGGTTCCGGCAGGTTCAGAACTTCGTTTCTCCTATGTAGGCTACAATTCACAGACTCTCGCTGCCGCTCCGGACATGCAGGTCTATATGACCGAGGACAACGCGGTCCTCGACGAAGTAGTCGTCATCGGTTATCAGACAGTCCGCAAGGCTGACTTGACAGGTGCGGTTTCTGTTATGGACATGAAGGAACCTCTTTCCGAGAACTCCGGTAACATCATGTCTTCAATGGCAGGCAAGATGCCTGGCGTCAATGTGGTTCCCTCTGCCGAACCCGGCGCCACAGGTTCAATCAGAATCCGCGGTATGTCTACGGCAAACTCTTCGAACGACCCGCTCTATGTAGTGGACGGCGTTCCCGTTGACAACATCAACATCATCACCCCCGCCGATATCGAGACAATGCAGGTCCTCAAGGATGCCGCTTCCGCCTCTATCTATGGTTCGCGCGCCGCAAACGGTGTTGTCATCATCACCACGAAGCATGGCAAGGGTGACCGTCTCTCAATCAACGTCAACTATGCCATCTCTGCCCAGACAGTCGCAAAAAGATATAAACTTCTGAATGCCGACCAGTGGGGCCGCACATTCTGGCAGGCTTCTTCAAACGCCGGAATCCCGGCAGGCCTNGTTCCCGGTGCGGCTGCAATCTATGGCACCGGTGAGACTCCGGTGATCCAGCCNTTCATCAACGGAAACACTAACTATCCCTCGGCCAGCACAGACTGGCAGGATGAGATCTACCGCACGGCTTGGGTGAACAACCTGACTGCTTCTGTCTCAAACAACACAGACAAGGGTTCCGCCCTCCTCTCGCTGAACTTCATCGACCAGACCGGTAACCTCAAAACTTCTTTCTACCGTCGATTCTCCGGCCGCGTGAACTCCCGCTACGACTTCAACAAGTATATTTCAATAGGTGAAAACCTTTTGGTCGCTAACTGGAAAAACCAGGGTGCGGACGTTTACGGCACACGCGGTATTCCGGCCCTCGCAATCCAGGCTCATCCCGCTCTCCCCGTGAAGGGACTTAACGGTGACTGGACAGTTCCTTTCCAGCTCGTTTCCTGTGACAAGAACAACCCGGTCCAGATGCTTGAAAACGCGAAGGACAACAACCACAGCANCTGGCGCATCCTCGGCAACGCCTTCCTCGAGGTCCGTCCTATCGNCGGTCTGACCCTCAAATCGAACNTCNGTATCGNGCACAGCCAGTATTNCAATCTCGACCTCAACCGCAAGGTGATGTCAAATTCGCCCAACTCAGTNAGCAGCGAANATGCCCAGGGCGACCAGTGGACATGGACAAACACCGCGAACTATGTGAAGACTTTCGCCGAAAAGCACAACATCAACGTCCTTCTCGGTACCGAGGCTATCAGCTACACATTCCGTAACCTGACCGGAAGCCGCCAGGACTACATGTTCGAAGACACAGACTTCATGCAGGTCGGCGCCGGCGCAGGTCTTCAGAACTCGGGCGGCGGCAAGGAACAGTGGAGCGTATTCTCTCTGTTCGCGAAGGCTGACTACAACTTCGATGACCGTTATCTGGTTTCATTCACGATCCGCCGCGACGAAAACTCACGCTTCGCGAAGAAGAACCGCGCAGGTGTCTTCCCCGCAGCCTCAGTAGCTTGGCGTCCGACAGCCGAACCTTTCTGGCCCGTCAACGACGCAGTCAGTGACATCAAGGTCCGCTACTCATGGGGTCAGAACGGTAACGCAAACATTCCCCCGCTCTATCCTACTTATTCCACATACGCATATCGCGAAGGAAATGCAGGCTATGACATCATGGGCACGAACAACCAGACCACTCCGGGCATCATCCTCGTCTCTACCGGTAACCCGGATCTCAAATGGGAGACCACGACCCAGAACAACATCGGTCTCGATGTGATGTTCCTCAACGGAGCCCTGAACCTCTCGGCTGACTACTACATCAAGACTACATACGACATGCTGACCGAACCGCCGGCACTCGCAGTGGCAGGTGAGAGCGCAACGATCTGGATGAACACCGGTAAGATGCGCAACACCNGCTGGGAGGTATCTCTCGGCTACCGCAGCCCCAATTACGGTGACTTCTCCTGGAATGCCAACGTGAACATCGCTCAGTATCGCAACAAACTCATCAAGCTCAACAACCGTCAGGAATTTGTCGATGGCGACTACGGCGCACGTCTGATTCCCGGACAGGCAATGGGTGTCATCTGGGGTTATGTATGTGACGGTATCTTCCAGAACGAGAAGGAAGTCGCCAACCACGCACAGCAGCCAGGCGCAGGCTTAGGCCGTCTGAAATACCGCGACCTCAACGGCGACGGTATCATCAACGACCAGGACCGTTGCATCATCGGCAATCCGAACCCCGATCTCACTCTCGGTCTGAACATCGCCCTGAAATACAAGGCCTTCACTCTCGACATGTTCTTCTCCGGCGAATTCGGTTATGACATCGTCAACGACATGCGCAACCAGCTCTGCCTGATGAGCTCCTCAAATGCAGTGACAAACCGCGGTGAGGATATCCTGAACGCATGGACTCCTCAGAACACATCGACAAACATCCCGATGGTGACTACTGACGACACCAACAATGAGGCCCGCATCTCTTCCTGGAACGTAGACAACGGCTCTTACTTCAAGATGAAATACATCAAGCTCTCCTATCAGCTTCCCGAGCGCGTAGCTAAGGCAATCGGCGGCAAGAGCATCGATGTCTTCGGTCAGGTTGAAAACGTCTTCACCGCGACCAAGTTCAAAGGTCTTGATCCCGAACTCCTTCCCGGAAAATTCGGTGTCCGTGTTGAAGATGGCGGCTGGATCCGTCCCCGCACATTCACTCTCGGCGTAAACCTTGCCTTCTAACCTCTCAGACTAATCAAAATGAAAAATTTCAAATCATATATCAGGAATACTGTTCATGCCGTGGTTTTCGGATCGCTCGCCTTCGGATCCGTTTCCTGCAACGACATGCTTGATACAAAGCCTAACGGAACATTCTCCGAGGCGCAGATCGGCAACAAAGAGGCCGTTGACCTGATGACCTCTGCATACGCCACTCTGCTTTGCCACTATTTCGGAAACAACGAGTCATTCGCCGGCCCGATCAACAACTGGGTGATCGACCTCCGCTCNGACGACGCTCTGAAAGGTGGTGACAACATCACGATGGAGGCNTATATGCACCAGCTCGAGATCGGCAACGTCATGAACGATTCGCCTATTCTCGACTTCAAGTGGAGAAACGATTTCTTCTCTATTTCACGATGCAACTCCGCAATCCGCGCCCTGAAGGCCGCAAGCAACCTTTCAGAGAAGGATCAGGCTTCGTTCATCGCCGAGATGAAGACCCTGCGTGCATACTACTACTTCGACCTCTACCGTCTTTTCCAGAAGTTCCCTTATATCGACGAGAACGACAATGCGTCTGAAGTATCGGCAAGCCGNTATAACCGCGATCAGATCCTCAGCTTCATCCTCGATGATCTGCGCGACGCCTANACCAAGCTTCCCGAAAGCCAGCCTGAAGTAGGCCGCTTCAACAAGTACGTCGCCGCCGCNGTCATGGCAAAGGTTTCTCTCTTCGTCGGAAACTGGAAGGACGTTGAGGANTATGCCGGCTATGTCATTGACTCCGGAAAGTATGAGCTCTATCCCAACTTCCTCGACATCTCGAANCCGGAACTCAACAATCAGTATGAGTCTGTGATGGCCGTTCAGTTCTCTTCGGCTGACTCGCCTAACCAGTACAACTACAACAACTGTCTGAACCTGACCTATAACTTCAAGGATGACGACCACCTCGAGACTTATTATGGCAACGGTGACGACTTCTATCTCGCTTCGCAGGACCTCGTGAACGCTTTCCGCACGGATGCCAACGGTCTCCCCTATCTCGACGGAACCCAGAATTCGGAGAACATCGACAAAGCCGACTATGCAGGCAACGTCGACCCCCGTCTGGACTTCACNCTCGGACGTATCGGAATGCCCTGGCGCGGAATAGAATACACCGAGAACTGGTGCCGAAGCCTCGCTCTCTACGGCCAGTATTCAGGCAAGAAGCCTTATCCCTCGCCCGACAGCCCCTATGTCGAGACAGGTATCGTACCCTGGGGTGCTTCTTCGCTCAACTACATCATCATCCGTTATGCCGACGTGCTCCTGATGAAAGCCGAAGCGCTGATCGAGCAGAATAAAGATCTCGAGCAGGCCCGCCAGCTNATCAACAGCGTCCGCACGAAAGCTGCCCGCTCTGTCGATCCCTCCTACACTCCGGTCGATATCAACCCGATGAAGGCCCACTATGCCGTCAGCAATTATCCCGCGACCGGCTGGTCTCAGGACTACGCCCGCAAGGCTCTCCGCCATGAGCGCCGAATCGAGCTCGCAATGGAGGGTCACCGCTGGTTCGACCTTCTCCGCTGGGGAACAGCTGTCGAGACTGTCAACAAATACTATCAGTTCGAGACTCAGTTCCAGCCTTATTACAGCGGTGCTCACCTTTCGGAATCTGACCTCTATTTCCCGATTCCGCTCAATCAGGTCGAGAACGCAGGTGATCTTTACAAATAATCNCACTCAGCAGAAATAANTAAGAGACAATGAAAAAGATACTCATATATGGCCTCTTCTTCCTGATGGCTTCGGCAGGTGCATCGGTTCTCACCGGCTGTTCCGAATATGAGNCCACGGGCTATACCGAAGTGGCAGGACTGGCAAAAGTTTCAGACCTCAAGGCCGAAGTTTCAGACCGTGTCGTCAAGCTGACATGGAATCTTCCCAATGCGGCCGACATCACCGGTGTTCAGGTCTTCAAGAACAATAACCGGGAAAACCCGGTTACTCTCGATGCAACCGCAACATCATACGATTACATCCACCAGCCGATGGGCGAGGAAAACCTCTACACGGTCCGCGTTCTCTACACCGACAATCACGTCTCGCAGGGTGAATCAGTCTATGCGACTGTTCCCGTCGAGACTCTCCCCGGTGTGACGGATCTGACATCGTCTGTCGATGGGCGCACAGTGACTCTGAAGTGGAAACTGCCTGAGGCTGAGAAAAGCCAGATCACCGGCATCCGCGTGATTGCCGACGGCGAAGTCGACAACGCCACAATCATCGAGGGCGCAGTCGACGGATGCGAACTCAAGGGTCAGCCCATCGACCGCACGATCGAATATACCGTCGAAGCGATGTATGACGAGGTTTATGCTTCTGAAGCCGCTAATATCAAGGCAACCATTCCTTATATCGCTCCGAAGCTCTGCTATCTGATGACAGAACAGTCGATCGCAGGTCTCCCCTCTGACGACGAAATGGCGGCAGCGACATGGTTTGTCTCTCAGCCCGACACGGAGCTGATCTATCCCGACCAGATCAACGACCTCGACGCCGACATCTATTCCGTAATCTGGATTGAGATCGACCGCAACGGTCTCGAACTCGGTTGGCAGAATCTCCCCGCCTCACTCGTTTCTGAGGAGACTATCGCCGCTCTCAAGGCATATTCCGCACGTGGCGGCTCGCTCTTCCTCGCTAACATGGCCACTCAGCTGACAGTTCCTCTCGGAATCGTTCCTGAGAATATGGCTCCGACAGTCTACGGAAATGGAGACGGTGGCTCAGGTGACGACATCTGGACAATCAACCCCTATCTGGGATGGATGTTCAAGGACAACAACGAGCAGGGCTTCTATGACCGCACAGCACACGCTATCTTTAAAGATTGTGTCTTCGAAGTGCTCAACGGCTATCCCTACGCTTCGCTTCCTCTGATCGGCCCCGGCCAGCGTGAAGACCACAACTGTCTGTGGGACTGCAACCTCTACGGTCGCGGTGATTATGCTGATGTTATCCGCAATTTTGAAATGACGACCAACTCTCTTGTTCTCGCGACATGGGGTCAGGTTCAGGACCACTGTATCGCAGGTCTGGTTGACTTCAACGCCAACAGCGAGCATGGCCGTTGCGTAGCGATGGGTCTCGCGGCCTACGAATGGAATCAGAATTCCGGACCAAACATCTATCAGCACAACATCGAACAGCTGACAACGAACATTCTGAATTATCTGAAATAAGTGCAATTGACATAAGTGCCCATCGTCGGTACTTATAGGATTAGGTCTACAATAGGTTATATAAGTTGAGACACGGGTATGCCGGACGATGGCATACCCGTGTTTTTTGACCCATAGGTCATATTTTTGGGGCGTGTAGGCGGGCGCTTATGAATTCTTGACAGACGTTGACGAATTTTTTATAGGAAAGTCAAATTTTATCAACTAATTTTGCACCGTTCGATCCCGCCAAAACAATGAAAAACAAAAATTTCCTTACTTACTTTTTATTATTGTCTATCGCCTTGGCAGGCCACTCGGAACGGATCCTTCATATCCCGATGGATCTCAAGACCGGAGGCCTGCTCGAGGAGAAGGCATCCGGAAAAAAACTGGCCGTAAACGGCTCCCGGGATCCGGAAAATTTACCCGGTGCAAAAGGACAGGCTCTGCGCCTCGACGGCTTTTCGTCTTTCGCAAAAGGCAATGCGGCTTCAGATCTCGATCTTCAGAAAGCAACCTTCGGACTGTGGGTTGCTCCGGAAACATATCCTATCGTGAAACATGACACCCCCGACCGCGGCCGGATCCTCATGGGAGGTACGCTCTCCAATTCGGCCAAGAAAGGATGGGGGTTCACTTTGGGATACACCGGCGACTACGCCTTCGAAGCATATTCGGGTGGCTGGAAAGTCGAAATTGTCGCGAAAGATCTCCTGCCGACATATTCATGGAGTCACCTCGTCGCCGTCTGTGACGGCCAGGCAGGTACCGCCAAGCTATACAGAAACGGCACACTCGTCGGCGAAGGAAGATGTATGGCTATCAGCAACGGCCAGGGTCAGGTCTTCATCGGCAAGGGCGAGGAAGACGAGAAAAGCGGCCCGTTCTATCTCAACACGTTCAATGGACTCGTCGATGAGCTCGAAGCATTCGACACCCTTCTCAGCGAAAACGATATAAAAGTTTATCAGGCTGAAAATCCTGCCGACCTTTCCATTCCACGCTCCCGCTTCTCGGGCCAGCGTCAGAGACCGGTGTTTCACGGAATGCCTGCGGCCAACTGGACCAACGAAAGCCACGGAATGCTCTATTCCGNCGGTAAATTCCACCTTTTCTTCCAGAAAAATGCGAACGGCCCCTATATGTCCCGTCTGCATTGGGGTCATCTTTCCTCAGAAAATCTATATGACTGGAACGAGGAGAAGATTGCGATAATGCCGGGAGAGGCCTACGACATNAAGGGATGCTGGAGCGGCCACGTCTTCGTTGACCCGACTGTCGGCGAGGGAAAGCCGACCGCAATTTATACCGGGGTGGATTATGTGCGTGCCTACATCGCGAGCGCCACAGCCGGCGACGCTGACCTTTCGGAATGGACAAAGAATACATCGAACCCCATCATCAACGGCAAGCCTGCCGGTCTCTCTGACGATTTCCGCGATCCGTTTTTCTTCCGTAGCGGAGACAAGGCCTTCATAATCGTGGGCTCATCCAAAAACGGTGTGGGAACGACGACGCTCCACGAATATAACCCGACAAGCGGGACATGGAGCAATGACGGGCGCCTGTTCTTCACAGGCACCGACAGCGAAAGCTGCGGAACATTCTGGGAAATGCCGAATGTCACAAAGAT
>WFLX010050514.1_pt1 | contig 10868 bp, 13 predicted proteins | sample 4967041 | NCBI WGS metagenome assembly WFLX01 (sample SAMN12857096, study PRJNA449069) | gut metagenome | isolation source: stool from male and female vole | host: Microtus ochrogaster | place: USA:Florida | collected 2017
CGGGAGGAAGGCGGCCGAGGNAACCTCNGCCNCCTTTTTTATATTTTCATTAATTATCAATACTTTGCCACAAAAACATTTCTAAACAAAACTTAAAAAAGCCTAAAAAATGTTAAAAATGAGATAGATTCTGTTCACCCAAGAAAAAACATGCTTAATTTCGAAACGCAAATGTTCAACTGAAATTGAAATTATGGATAAAAATTTTACAGACGAAGAAGGCTTGGAAACCTTCCTGCAGAACAAGATTCCGCAACAGCTCGACACGAACGCCCTCCGTATGTTAGCCGGAATGGCGAAGGAACATCATCAACGGCTTCAACGCTATGTGTACACCCTGTGCCATGATGAGGCNCTCTGCAACGACCTTGTGCAGGACACTTTCCTCGCGGCCCAGCAGCAGATGGAGCGGGGCACCTACATCGAAAGCGGCAAGGCTTACGCCTGGCTTTGCGCCATTGCGAAGAATCTGCTGATGGACCACTATCGCCGGGACATCCGCTGCAATGAGCAACTGTCGCTCCACCACACGCAGATTTGCGAGAATTTAGGTTGGTCGTCCGATAATTGGGGCGATGTGGCNATCTACAAGATGTTTGATCGCGACCTACCTGTGGCGTCCGAGAAGCGACGGAAACGGATTTCCGACAATATCGGCATTCTGATGAAGACAAGATTCAAAGCCTTGTCGTTGAGCGATGAAGAACGCGANCTGCTGTGTCTGCGCTATTGCAACGAAAAGATATTCAGGGATCTTTCAGCGCGGAGCGGGGAGCCTCTTTCTACGGTGATGAGCCGTTATTACACCACCTTGAGGAAAGTGCGTAAACANCTTATGGACATGGACGCACAAGGGCTCTTTGAGAAAGAGTTGTCTTTGCCTCAGATGAACGCCTATATCCGGCGGAAAGAAAGCTGCATCGCACCCGATGTGAAAGAAGCGCGGCAACGCGACCGTCTGCAGAAGATAGTCGCCTATGCCCGTCGGAACAACCGGCGCGACGATCCGGAGGAGGGTGTGTTGGAGGTGGCCCGCTAACGGTAGATTTGCGGAGAGACGCTCCTGTCGGNGTCTTTGGGCAACGTGCCGAAAAGGTAATAGGTCTTTCCCTCGAAAAGCAGGGTCGGAACCGTGTCGGGAATACCGTCGGCCGTTCCGTCCGTCTTTTCGGCAAGCGCCACGGCGGGGAGGATNTAGTCGGGATGAACCACCAGTATGGCGGGAATATCTAAAATCCGGTTGCAGATCTGAAAGAAGAGCACCGCCCGGTCTTGAATGTCGCCGGAGCCTTTGCGGTGGAACATAAGGTCGGCGGGCAGGGTTCTGCCCGCCAGTTTGGCCGATTGCTTGTTTTGCGCCCCTATATGTTTCTCGATGAAATCGGCCAGGGCGAGCAGTTGGATTTCCTGTCGCTCGCGCTCGGAAAGCGTGTGCTGCACGTCGGCATCCTGCTTCTGTTGTACCTGATTGTCCAAATCCACCTTGAAACGATAGAGCAAGGTCTTGGACATCGGCTCGCTGAAAGGCGCTTCGGCGCACAGCCAGAAATCGCCCGCGGGGAATGCGCTTTCGATTTCGGCGATACGTTCGTTGTAGACATAGGTCTGGAACTGGCCGTATAAGGGCGCGAGGCGCAGTCCGGCAGGATTGAACACCAGCGAAAGCGGGAGGGTGGCCGTGGCGAACGCCTGCTTATAGCAGAACACCTGCGAGCCCATCTCCTTCTTGGAAAGCTTGACATCGGCCAGATAATAGTCGTTGTTGCCGATGGTGACGAAAGGCATATCGTATATCTTCTCGTAGAAAGGAAGCAGAACCACCAGGCGCTCGCCCTTTTCGCCTTTCAGCCGTGCCAGACGCGCGTCGTAGCCGGTCTGNTTGAGCATGAACACCGTGAAACCCAAGTCTTCCCCATGTTTGGATTTGACGAAGAGACGTTCGGCGAACTCCTTTATCAGTTGATAGTAAAGCCAGTCGTTGAGACCCAATTCTTCCTTGTATTGATAGAACTGAAACAAGACGGGATTGAAATCTTCCTGCGCCAGATATTCCCAGAATTTGGCCACGTTCTTCTCTTTCCCTTTTCCCAAGGTNGTGGCCCGNANCGAAGAGGCGTAGTAGATGCGGATTTCGGTTCCGTAGAACTTGTAGGCGATATATTGTTTGGTGACGGATTGCGCCACGGCCTCGGTTCCCGCGCCCTCGAAATAGGTGTAGGGTCTGGGGGCGGGGATAGGGTTGGGACGGGCGAACACCGCGGGGTCTTGCAGCGTGAACGCNGAGTCTCCNGCATACGGGNGGCNGCGGTTNTGGAGCAGAGGAGCCCGCATTCGGTAAAGGACGGGCGGGTGCGTATCGTCAAGGGGTATTCCGACCATTCCTTGCTCACCATTACCGAGAAATCGTGATTGTTCTGCCGTTGCATCTCCTCGAAATCGCCCACGGTGTTGGCCTTGATGTTCTCGTTGAACCAATCGGTGACCGTTTCTTTCACATTGAGAAAGCTTTCCTTGAGCGCTCCCGCTTTCTCCTTGGCTTGTTCCTTCAAGCCTTTCCCTTGGTCGATGATCTCGTCCTTGAGGTCGATGGCGGCGTCTTTGATCTGTTCTTTGACGGCCTCGNTTTTGTCTTTTAAATCTTGTCTGTTTTCTTCTTTGCGTGCCTGACGGACACTGTCTTCCACGGGCGTCTGCATGGAGGCATAGGCGCCGGCGGGGATGCCTGCGGCGAGCAGGGTGGTGAAGAGGAGGGTGAGGATTCGTTTCATAATGTGCGAAGATAGGGAAAAAGATGTAAATTTGGGCGTAAATATACGTGCGATGAAGCGCAAAATTTTTAAAATTATAGCGGGGACGGCGGTGTTGGCGGGACTTTTGTTCCTGTCGGGTTGCGGTGCCCAGCGCAATCTGTGTCCGGCCTACGACCGGCCCTACAAGGTGGAGCCACTGCCGTATTGAGCCTATGTTTCGATTGGAGCGGAAATATCTTCGGCATGTTCTTGTCGTTCTTATAGCCCTTCTTGGCGGCAGGGTCTGCGCCCAGGTGCAGGTCTACGAGGATTATGTGCCCGAGAAGCAGGTGCTTTACATGAAGCATAGGTTCTTCTATGCGCAAATCCATACGGGAGGAGGCACCCTCGGCTATGAGCAGGGGCGATTGAACCGCAAGTTCAATTATTCGGGTTGGAATGTGGAGGTGGCCACGCAGATAAATCCCAAGACCAAGGCGGTGAACTGGTATCGTGCGGGACGTTCGTATAAATATGGTATGCTCAACAGTTTCATGATATTGCGGGGCGGTTATGGCGGTCTGTGGGTGTTGAACGACAAGCCCTATTGGGGCGGGGTGCAGGTGTCTTTGTCGTATCGGGGCGGATTTTCGTTGGGGCTGGCCTTTCCGCAGTGGGTGTATGTGATATATGACAGCGAAGGTCAGGATATACGTCTGGAAAAGATGTCCGCCGACAATCCCCGTCACAAGGATGTGGCCTATGTCTTGGCGCGGAGTTCTATATTGAAAGGCTTTTCGGGACTGCGACCCTATCCCGGCGCCTATGCGAANGTGGGGCTGGATTTTGAGTTCGGCAAGGTGGAGGAACGCAGTCACACGCTGGGTTTCGGCGTGCTCTACGATTGCTATTTCACGCGCATTCCGTTGATGATGGAACGGAAAAATCCTTTCGGCTTCCTCAATTTCTACATCGAGTATAAATTCGGTATGCGCTACGGCGCACGGTAAAAGAAACGACAGACTATGGCAGACGGAACGACTTTGGCGAACGGGGTGAGGCCGCGGATAGAGGCCTCCTGGCTGGAGGTGCTCGCGCACGAGTTCGAGAGCCCTTATTTTGCAGAACTGAAAGCTTTTTTGGTGGAGGAGAAGAGACATTATGCCGTGTATCCTCCGGGAAACCTCATTTTCAACGCTTTCAACACCACGCCTTTCGACAAGGTCAAAGTGGTGCTGATAGGGCAGGATCCCTATCACGAACCCGGGCAGGCCGAGGGACTTTGTTTCTCCGTGCCCGACGGCTGTCCTTTCCCGCCGTCGTTGGTCAATATCCTCAAAGAGCTGGAAAGCGATCTGGGATTTCCCTTTCCTGCGAGCGGACATCTGGGCAAATGGGCGGAACAGGGCGTGTTCATGCTCAACGCCACCCTCACCGTGCGCGCGCATCAGGCCGGATCACACCAAAGACGAGGCTGGGAAACCTTTACCGATGCCGTCATCCGAACGCTTTCCGAAAAGAAAACCGGTTTGGTGTTCTTGTTGTGGGGCAGTTACGCCCAAGCCAAATCCGCGTTGATAGACACGAGCAAGCATCATATCCTCAAAGCGGTGCACCCGTCGCCCCTCTCCGCCTACCGGGGCTTTTTCGGTTGCAAGGCTTTCTCGAAGACCAACGAGATTCTCCNCGCGCAAGGAATGACCCCTATCGATTGGCGGCTCTGAAAGGGCACCGCTTTCAACATGGTTTTGTTTATTACTTGCCGAAGGGGTAGGGCGGGCATCGCGACAAAAGCGATATTTTCGCAAACAGCAAGGGTTTTGTGGAAACAAGACCGAAAACGATAAGAAACAAGAAACGTTATGTTGTTACAAATCACATCGGCCATCGACACGATGGTCTCCTTGCCTGAAACGGGAACGGCTTTGGCGCAGACACAGGAAAAAATCCCCATTCTCGAGTTGGCCATGAAAGGCGGCTGGATTATGATTCCTATCCTCGTGCTGCTTTTCGTGAGCATCTATGTATTTGTGGAGAGGCTCATCGTCATCAACAAGGCTTCGAGAAACGAGAACGGCCTGGTGGATTCGGTGCGCGACTACGTGCTGGGCAACCGTCTGGATTCCGCCAAAACGCTCTGCCACAACACCAATACGCCCACCGCGCGCATTATGGAAAAAGGCATCGACCGCATCGGCAAGCCCGTGGAGAATATCAAGTCGGCTATGGAAGACGCGGGCAACCTCGAGGTGGCGCGTCTGGAAAGGAACATCGGCTGGCTCTCCACCACGGCNGGCGCGGCGCCCATGATAGGCTTCTTAGGTACGGTGACGGGTATGGTGCGCGTTTTCTTCGATATGGCCTCCCGCGGCAGCAANATAGAAGTGGATACCTTGGCTCACGGTATGTATCAGGCTATGGTGACCACGGTGGCGGGGCTTATAGTGGGCATCATCGCCTATATCTGCTACAATTTCATCGTGGCGCGCATCGGTCGGGCGACCCATGTGTTCGAACGCCGCTCGTCCGAGTTCATGGATTTGTTGAACGAACCTGTAAAGTAGCAGGATTATGGCACTGAAATCGCGCTATAAGCAGGATTTGAATTTCAGTTCGGCCTCCATGTCCGACCTGGTGTTCCTGCTGCTTATCTTTTTCATTCTGCTTTCGACCATGGTGAGTCCCAACGCCATCAAACTGCTNNTGCCCAACAGCAACAGCCGCACGATGGCCAAGCAGAACTACACCGTGTATATCAACGACCAGTATCAGTATTTTGTGGANCAGACCTATGTGGAGGGCGCGGATCTGGAAGCCGAGATTCATGCCTTGACCCGGGAAAATCCCGACGCCACGATTGTGCTGCGGGTGGACAAGACCGTTCCCGTGCAATATGTGGTGCGGGTGATGGACGCCGTCAACACGGTGAACGAGCGTACGGGCCACAAACTGAAAACCATTTTGGCAACCGCGCCCCATGAATAACGAAGAGAAAAACGAACGGAAAGCCCGCCTTTGGGCGTGGACGGTGAGTTTGCTTTCGGCGGGCGCCTTGTTCTGCGTCCTGTATTTCTGCGGCATGTACCGGCCTTTTCCGCCTCCTCCCGAATATGGCATGGAGGTGAATCTGGGCTATTCGGACGTGGGAATGGGCGACAGGCAGGAGATGAATCCTATGGCCGAACCGATAGAACCGGTGGAGGCCTCCGAACCCGAGGTAGACGAAGAAACGGTGCTGACGCAGACTGAGGAAGAGGCGCCCGCCTTGCCCAAGGTGACCCCCAAGCCCAAACCCCAGCCGGCGGTGAAGCCCGTGCAGGACAAGCCCGTGGCACCAGAGCGGGTGCGGGAGGAAAAGGAACCCGAGTTGAACCCGCTGGCCCTGTATCCTGGAAAACGCAAGGGCACCGACAATTCCGCCCAGGGCGAGACCTCGCAGAACGGCGATCAGGGCAAGCCTACGGGCGATGTGAACGCCACGGGCTACGAGGGCAACGGCGGCAGCGGAGGCATTTCGTTCTCGCTCAACGGNCGNACNTTGAAATCTTTGGTAAAACCCACGTATAATTCGGAAGAAGAAGGTGTTGTGGTCGTGAGGATTTGGGTGAACCCCGCCGGAACGGTCACGCGCGTGCAGGCAGGAGTGAAAGGAACCACCACTTTCGATCAGAAACTCTGGCAGACCGCCGAGAGCGCCGCCCGGCAATCCCGTTTCGTGCCGAAAGAAAGCGCGCCCGCCGAACAGGTGGGCACCATCAGCTACCGATTCGTAAGAGGCGCGTAAACGCGTCTAACTTCTTCTCTGCCGCACGGCTTCGTAGAGCATCACGCCGTTGGCCACCGACACATTGAGCGATTCGATACTTCCCAAGAGCGGAATGCGCAGCTGTCTGTCGCAGAGTTTGAGATATTCGGGACTCACGCCGTCTTCTTCCGAACCCAAGATAAAAGCGGTGGGAAGCGAGAAGTCGGCCTGGGTGTATTCGAGGGAAGCCTTTTCGGAGGCGGCGTAGACCTGCACGCCCGAAGCTTTGAGGTAGTGGATGACGGTTTTCAGGTTTTCTTCGCGGCACACGGGCACGCTCATCAACGCGCCCGCCGAGGTCTTGATAGCGTCTTCGTTCACGGGGGCGGAGTTCTGCATGGGCACAATCACCGCATCCACGCCCGCACATTCGGCGGTGCGCACCATAGCCCCGAAGTTGCGCACATCGGTCACACGGTCAAAAATCAGCAGCAGAGGCGTTTTGCCCTGTTCGAAAAGACCGGGAAGAAGGTCCTCTATATGCGTGTATTCCACGAGCGAAAGATAGGCCACCACGCCTTGATGATTGCTGTTGCAGAGAAAGTCGAGCCGCTGCCGGGGCACATAGACGGCATGCAGGTGCCTTTCGCGGATGAGGGCGTCGAGCGTTTTGGCGATATCGCTTTGCAGACCTTTCTGAATGATGATTCTTTCGAATTCCTTGCCGGCTTTGAGCGCCTCGATGACGGGACGCAGGCCGTAGATCATGTTCTTGGGCTGCTTGGGACGTTTATACATAAATCGCGGTTTCGTGCCTTGCGGGCTTTTATTACCTTTGCGCGGCGTGATTAATAGGTTGCAAAGATAAACGAAAAGTGCCGAAAATAGCTTTTTATACATTGGGATGCCGCTTGAATTTTGCCGAAAGCTCGGGGCTGGCGCGCGAATTCGCCGCCCAAGGCTTCGAGGTGGTGGAGTTCGGGCAGGCGGCCGATGTGTATGTGGTGAACACATGCACCGTGACGGCCGCCGCCGAAAAGAAATGCCGGCAGATTATCCACCAGGCGCACCGTCTCAATCCGCAGGCCAGGATTGCCGTGGTGGGGTGTTTTTCGCAGCTGCGGCCCGAGGAGGTGGCGGGATTGGAGGGCGTGGACTGGGTTTTGGGGACGCACGACAAGCACCTGCTGCCCGATTATGTGCGGGGTGTGAAGTCTATGGAAACGGGCGTTGGCGTGGGCGCTTTTGTTCCCACCTATTCGTCGGTGGGGCGCACCCGCTCGTTCTTTAAGGTGCAGGACGGTTGCAACAATTTCTGTTCGTACTGCGCCATTCCCTATGCACGGGGCAGGAGCAGGAGCGACACCGTGGTGCGCACCCTGCGCACCGCGGAAGAAATCGCCGCGTCGGGAGTCAGGGAAATCGTGCTGACGGGCGTGAACATAGGCGATTTCGGCCACGTGCATAACGAAAGTTTTTTGGATCTGCTCAAAGCCTTGGATACGCTCGCAGGTGTGGAGAGAATCCGCATAGGCTCGGTGGAACCCGATTTGCTCTCGGACGAAATCATNGATCTGGTGGCGGGTTCGCGCAGACTCATGCCCCATTTCCATATTCCCTTGCAGGCGGGCAACGACGAGGTGTTGAAGCAGATGCGCCGTCACTATACCCGCGCTTTCTATGCCGGGAGAGTGGAAAGAATCCGCAAGGTGCTGCCCGATGCCTTCATCGCCTGCGATTTGATTGTGGGTTTCCCCACCGAGACCGACGCCTGTTTCGAAGACGCCTACCGCTTTGTGGAAGGGCTGGATCTGAGCGCCTTGCACGTTTTCAGCTATTCGCACCGCAAGGAGGCCGCCTCGTCCCTGCTCAAAGAAGACTACGAACCGGCGCGCAAGGCCGAGCGCAGCGCGCGNATGCACGCGCTGTCCGATATGAAAAAACAGCGTTTTTATGCGCGCTTCCTCCACAGCGTGCAGCCCGTGCTGTGGGAATCGGACGAGCAGAACGGCAACATGTTCGGCTACACGCCCAACTACCTGCGGGTGGCGGGCGCGTTCCGTCCCGAAAGAATCAATACCGTGGAGGAGGTACGATTGGAAGAACTGTTCAAGGACGGAAACAAGGATTGGTGCCTGAAAGCAGGTTGTTGAAAACTTTTGCTTTTGTAAGTNTNTCAGAAAGAATGCTCTATATTTATATCTTTCAAAAAGAAAGGCTTAGCGTTTTCAACATGGAAAAAACTGAGCGAAAGAAAGATAGATAGGTTATCAACAGAATTAACAGTTAATAAAGTCCTGCCTTTCGGAGAGGGGGAAGCCTTGCCNCGGTTGTATTTTTGCAACCTATGATGAACGATATAACCAACCAGAAAAAACGGGCGGCTTTCCGAAACGCTCTTTCCGACAGTTCGATTTTGGAACAGGGTAAGTTGCCGCCGCAGGCCCTCGATGTGGAGCAGGCCGTTTTGGGCGCGCTGATGATAGACCCCGAGGCGGTGACCAACTCGATAGACACCCTGCGTCCCGAATACTTCTACGACCCCAAGCACAAGGTCATCTATGCGGCTATCAACAACCTCTTCAACCGTTCGGAAGCGATAGACATCCTCACGGTGACCAACGAGCTCAAAGCCACGGGGCAGCTGGAGGTGGCGGGCGGCGCCTATTATGTGGCCAACCTCACCAACAAGGTGGCTTCGTCGGCGCATATCGAGGAACACACCAAAATCGTTCAGCAGAAATANATCCAGCGCGAGTTGATTCACATCGGTTCGGATATCACGAAGAACGCCTACGAAGACACCTCCGACCCCCTGGATTTGCTCGACGAGGCCGAGTCGAAGCTTCTGACCATAGGCGAGAACAATTTCCGCAGCGACTACACCGACATGAAACTGCTGGTGAACGAGGCGATCAAGGAGGTGGAGGCCATTTCGAAAGTGGAGGGCGGCATGAGCGGTCTTCCCTCGGGTTTCCCGGATTTGGACAGCATGACCAGCGGCTGGCAGAAAGGCACCTTGTTGATTATGGCGGCCCGTCCCGGTATGGGTAAGACGGCCCTGGCGCTGACTATGGCCCGCAATATCGCCGTGGATTTCAAGAAGCCCGTGGCCGTTTTCTCGCTCGAAATGTCGTCGGTGGAACTGGTCACCCGTCTGATTTCGGCCGAGACCCGCATCAACGGAAAGAAACTCAAGCAGGGNGATNTGAAAGACTACGAATGGCAGTGGCTTTACAGCAAGGTGGGGCCGCTTACCGAAGCCCCTCTCTATATAGACGATACGCCGGCGCTTTCGATGTTCGAGCTCCGCGCCAAATGCCGCCGCCTCAAACAGCAGCACGATATACAAATGGTGTTTATCGACTACTTGCAGTTGATGCGGGGCGGGNATGNCTACAAANGCAACCGCGAGCAGNAANNCAGTCAGANTNCACNNCAGNTGANAGGNTTGGTCCAAGGAGTTGAAGATTCCTATCCTGGCCCTTTCGCAGCTGAGCCGTGCGGTGGAGACCCGNGGCGGCGACAAGAGGCCGCAGCTGTCGGACTTGCGCGAATCGGGCGCTATCGAACAGGANGCCGATATGGTGATGTTCATCTATCGNCCCGACTACTACGGACAGGAGCAGGAGGGCATGGTGGACGGCGAGTCGGAATTGGACATCGCCAAGCACCGCAGCGGCAAGACGGGCAAGGTGAAGTTGCGTTTCATCAAGGAATTCGCCAAGTTCGAGAATATGGTCACCTCCGATCTGGGGGGCGATGCGTCGTCGGCCTATCAGAATATGATGCCGAACACGAGTTTCGACAATCCTGCCGGTATGGGGGCGGGTCCCTCGGTGGTCACGATGCCTTCGTCGATCAATTCCGATATTCCCGTCGACAACGGCGAGGCGCCTTTCTGTCTCACGCGTCCGTCCCGAAGAGGTTTTTAGACGATAAGGGTGATGAGCAAACGCGGTCTGCTTTCGGTTCTGTTGACGGCGCTCCTGTGCTTCGGCGCGGGAGGTTTCTGCCGCGCCTCGCAGTTGCTGCTGCCTATGGACCGCGACCAGAGCAATCATCTCAAAGCCTATGGCGTGGCCTATTGGGTGTTGGCCAACGGAGGCGAGATCAGTTGGTTGCTCAACTATCGGGGCGGAAGTTTCCTTTTGCCTTACAGCCGTGAAATCGAGAACGAATGCGCCTTGCGCGACGTGCGGGCGCAGGTGCTTTCGGACGTGCAGGTGCGCGCCTTGCGCGAGCAGATTGCGTCCGCTTCGTCGAATATGGACGAGGTTCCCTTGCAGAAAGCCCCGCGTATCGCGGTCTATTCCCCCAAGAACAAACTGCCGTGGGACGATGCCGTGACCTTGGTGCTCACCTACGCCGAGATTCCCTACGATGTGGTCTAC
>WFLX010051420.1_pt1 | contig 10868 bp, 12 predicted proteins | sample 4967041 | NCBI WGS metagenome assembly WFLX01 (sample SAMN12857096, study PRJNA449069) | gut metagenome | isolation source: stool from male and female vole | host: Microtus ochrogaster | place: USA:Florida | collected 2017
TTACGACCCTCTTCAGCCACTAGCGGTGCATATAGTAGGTCATCGTCTTGATGGGCATCGAGCCGCGCATCACATACATCGGCGCACGGCTCACAAAGCCGCCCGACAGCACCAGGGCGTCGGCGCCCAGCTGCTCCAGCTCCTGAGCCACGCGGATGCAGTCGTCGATTTCCATGCCGCCGCGGAAACCGTCGCGCATGTTGGTCTTGACCAATACGCCAACCCGGCCGTTGGCGGCTTTCATAACTTCTTCCATACACATGCGCATGAACTTCATGCGGTTATCGAGCGAGCCGCCGAATTCGTCGCGGCGCCGGTTGGTGTAGGGCGACAGGAATTGCGAAATCAGGTATCCGTGGCCGGCGTGGATTTCAACGCAGTCGAAGCCTGAGTCTATAGCCAGACGAACGGCATTGCCGAAGTTTTCGGCCATCGGCTTGAGTTCGTCGCGACGCATGCCGCGAACCAGCGTGGGCGAATAGAGGTTGAAGCCCGAAGATGCTCCTAAAGGAATCTGGCCGGCGGTTGATTTATGCGACATGTTGCCGCAGTGGCCAAGCTGAATCGAGGCTTTGGCGCCGGCGGCATGAATATCGTCGGTAATCGCGCGCAGGTCGGGAACTATTTCCGGACGCATGAGCAGTTGCGATTTAAACGACAGGCCCGACGGACACACCGAAGCGTAGGCGAGGGTTGTCATGCCCACACCGCCGCGGGCAACGCTTACATGATAGTCGCGCAGCATCTGCGACGGATTGTTGTCGGTGGCCATGCCTTCGAAGGCTGCCGAGCGGATGGTGCGGTTGCGCAGTTCTACCGGACCGATTTTATAGGGGGTAAAGAGCATATTACAGAATTGTTAGGGCTTTTTTAATAGCGGTTTCAACATTTGAGTCGGGGGCGTCGGTAAATACCTTGGCCAGGGCTTTTTGGGCAGCGGCTTTCTGGTAGCCGAGCATAATGAGGGCGGCCAGAGCTTCCTCACGGGCGGCGGAATTGCCCGGAGCAATGGCTGCGGCCTTGGAGTCACCGGCCAGGGCGGCGAGTTCCGCGGCGTGGATTTTATCCTTGAGGTCAACTATTATGCGTTGGGCGGTTTTCAAGCCTATGCCTTTAACCGATTTCAGCTTGTCGGCATCGCCGGCGGTAATGGTCATTTGCAGCTGAGCCGGGGTTAGCGACGAAAGTATAATGCGTGCGGTGTTTGGCCCCACTCCGTTTACACTGATCAGCATTCGGAACACCGCGCGCTCTTCTTCAGTCAAAAAGCCATAAAGATCATGGGCGTCCTCGCGGATAATCTCGTGAATCAGAAGTTTGACCTCGCCAAGGGCCGAAATCGCTGAATATGTGTTAACCGAAATATTCAGCAGATAGCCGAGTCCGGCAGCTTCAATAACCGCCTCGGTCGGCGCCACACGCGCTAATTTTCCGGAAATATAGTCAAGCATCGGTTAGTGAATAAATATGGGTTAAAATATCTACGTCGGCCGCCGTCAGCGTTTGGTTGCGGTGGCTCATGGCGATTTCGGCAACCTGCAGAACCTGCTTCAGCGGGGTGCGGCCGGTCGTTTGCAGCCCTCCGTCGGTAAAGGAGGCCACAAAGGGCCGCGGATAGCCGAAACCATGAATATTGCAGCCCACCCCAACAACGGTTGCGGTGTTGAAAGTGGTGCAGATTGCACATTTGGAGTGGTCGCCCATAATCAGTCCGCAAAACATCAGGCCGGTGCGCTCGAAACGGCGCGAGCCGTAGTTCCACAGACGGATTTCGGCATAGTTGTTCTTGAGATTGGAACTTACGGTGCCTCCGCCAATGTTGACCCATTGGCCGATTACAGCGTCGCCCAGGTAGCCGTCGTGTTGCTTATTGGAGTAGCCGAGAAACACCGAGTTGCCGATTTCGCCGCCAACGCGGTTGACCGGTCCGAGGTTGACTCCCGGAAGCAAGAGCGCGCCGGCGCGCACCCGACAGTTGCGTGCAATCGAAATCGGACCGCGCAGAACAACCGCCTCCTGAACTTCGGCGTCGCGGCCAATATATACCGGGCCCTCCTTGGTGTTGATAAAAGCCCCTTCGACCTGCGCCCCTTCTTCGATAAACAGGCGGTCGGCCGGCCCTATGAGAGTTGACGAGGCGGGCAGAGGCTGCGACTTGCGCCCGGCGGTAATCAGGGCGAAGTCCTCGGCAATGCGCTCTTTCGAAAGCCTGAAAATATCGGTTAGCCGACGATATTGGGGGCAGTCAAAACTGCCGCGAAGAGTTTGCGCATCGCCGTTGCGGGCAATAATTTCGCCGTTGGCGTCGGTGAGATATTCGCCGTCGGCCAGATTGGCCGCCGCCATGGCAAATTCCGCGGTAGGGATTACATGGGCTGCCACAATCAGCGTTGTTTCAACCGCGGGATATTTGCATGATAGATAAGATTCGGTCAGATAGCCGACCCGCGCCTCGCCGAGCAGGCGCTGCCAGCGCTGGGCAATAGTGTCTTCTATGCCACACAGCAGGTCGCCTACAGGCCGGGTCAGGGTCAGCGGCATCAGGTTTGTGCGCACCGATTCTATATCTTCGAGGTTAAGGCTTATCATAAGTATTGGTCGGGTCGATGAACGACATAGTGTCGTCATTCTTTACGTTTTGTTCCGGAAAGAGAATAATAAAGTTCGCTNGCNTGAAGTATTTTTTTATGAACGTTNCNATANCCTTGATTTCCGGCGAATATGAAATCGCTCCCGGACGGGAAGACACGGCCAGCAGCAGGTCATCGTCGGCAATACGGTTTGACATCGCAACGAAGTCATCCCATTGTTCAACGGCCCTGAAGTCGAGGCGAAGGTCTATGCGTTCGCGGTTGTAGATTCCGGAAATCAGGCGCGAAACGTTGAGCTNNCATAAGAANATTGCGCGGCAACCAAGGCGCGNAGCCAATCGGCCTATAGTGGTGACCCACAGTCTGAAACCGCTCTCGAACTCTGCTTTCGGGGGCACGAAAATAATCATGCGCCGCAGGGTGCTGACCGGGTTGAAAAGGCGGCATGTGAGAATCATGCGGTTAGTCGACTCCAGAATATGGTCCATCTTCGAGCCCAAAAATGAGTCAACGAGCGATGACCTGCGGTGTAGTCCCATAACCACGCAGTTGATGTCGCGCTCGTTGATTGTGTTGACCAATCCTGCGGCAACATTGGTGTCGTAGCGCTCAATCGTAACCACCGGGAGGTCGAGTGTGGCCGAAGCCTCGCGGGCCAAACGCAGCGATGCGTCGGAGTTATTTCTTGCGGCGGCGGAATTGGAAGTGCGAACGTGAACTGCCATCAGTTCCCCGCGTGAACCCTGGCCGGCATGGAGCAGCAGGGCAACCTCCATCAAAGCTACTGAGGTTATAGGATTGTTGACCGGCACAAGAGTGTTGTCGGGGTGGTCACTGTCGGTAATCGGGGTGTCTTCGAGCATCTTCAGGCGGATGCGGGCCGCGGAGCCTGACGTTGCCATGGGGGCAATGGCGCAGGTTATCAGAATCATAACCACGGTTGCGTTAAGCATCGACGTGTCAAACAATCCGAAGTTGTAGCCAACGGAAACCACGGCCAGGGCAACGGCCGTGTGGGCGGTAGTGAGTCCGAACATAACCCTGGTGGCGTCGCCCCCCATTTTGTAGAGCTTCGACGTTATTACCGCGGGCAGCCATTTACCAACCAGGGCAACTGCCAGCATTATAGCCGCCAGGCGCAGAGTCTCGGCNGAGGCGNTAACCCTTACNNCGNTCATCATGCCAATGCCAATCAGAAAGTAAGGGATAAACAGGGCATTGCCAACGAATTCGAGGCGCGCCATCAGCGGCGAACTGTTGGGCACGAAGCGGTTCAGCACCAGTCCAGCGAAGAACGCGCCCAGCACCCCTTCGAGGCCTATGGCTTTTGCCACCCAGGCAGCGAAAAACACCAGTGCAAGAATAAACACGAACTGAGTTACGCGGTCGGAGTAGTTGCGCAGAAAATGTCGGCAAAGCCAGCGGTAGCCCAGGCCTATTATCAGACAGAATGCGCCGAGTTTCAGCAGCAGAATGGTAATTTCCGCCGGTGAAAAGTAGCCGTTGATGTGAACGTTAACGGCAGTTGCCAGCGTAAGTAGCGCACCGATAACCGCAATAATGGTGCCGACAATGGCCATGAGCACCGGCGGAGCTTTGGTTATGCCGAACCGAACGGCAACCGGATAGCTGATCAGGGTGTGGGAGGCATACATCGACGCCAGCAGCAGGGCGGTAACCAGGTCGCAGTCAAAAAAGTAGATGGCCGACAAGAAGCCGACAACAAGGGGAATAAACAGCGTAAGCAGCCCGAAAACCGCACCGCGCCGCAAGTTTTTGCGCAAGTGAACAAGGTCGATTTCAATTGCGGCCAAAAACATAAGGTAGAGCAGCCCTACCTGGCCGAANATTTTAAACGANGCGTCGTTGTCGAGCANNTGGAANCCGNANGGCCCNACNGCNACNCCGGCAACAATCATGCCGATNATGTGNGGNATNTTCAGNCGGTTNAGCAGCAGNGGCGCAAGCAGAATAATCGCCAGCACAACGAAAAAAATCAGTGTGGGGTCGGTTATCAATGCTGGAGCCATAGCGTGATGAAGATTATTTTATGTGCCAGGTAATATTGCCGCTTTGTGAGGGTCGGGTAGGGTCGGCGGAATAGAGCAACTGTCTGGAGGCGTTGACGCAGGCCTGTCTGACCTCGGCCTCGCGCGAGCCGAAGCCGCTTGACTTTACGAATGAGGCGTTGGTAACGTGCCCGTCGGCATTGACGGTAACACGCACTGTAACCGTGCCCTGGGCGTTTTTAATGCCCGGGTCGGGGCGGTTTCGGAGTTTGCGGCCGTCGAGCCCAAGTCCGGTCGACTGCGCATTGTTGCCAGTTGAGGCATTGCCCGATTCGGCAGCGCCGGCAGCCTGCTCTTCGGTGGCTTTCAGGCCGGTTGCTTTGCCGAATTTCGCCCTTATGGCGGCGCGTTTCTGTTCTTCGATTTCCTCTTTGGTCGGACCCGCGGGCTTTTTCTCTTCGGGTTTTACAACCTGAGTGTTGTCGGGCTGAGGAGTGGTTGATGCAACAATGTCGGCAACGGTCTCACCCTGACCGGCATCGTCGATGTCCAGTCCGCCGTCGTCGCTCGCGGCAGCCGAAGCCACTTCGCCGTCGACCATCGGGGTTGGGTTTGAAAGAATCTGCCGGTAGTCGATGTCGGCAAAAAATATCTCCGCCTCCTCGGCCTGCGGGGCATTCGGAATCTGAGGCATTGATGAGGAAATGACCGTGAACCGCAGCCACAAAAACAGCAGCAACGCCGTCAGTGCGGTAACGCAGAGTGCTATGAGCCGGTCTCTGTTCATTTCTCGGGTGCGGTAGTCGCCAATACTATTTTAATGTTGTTTTCGGTGCCGGCGTTGAGCATCTCAACCACGCGGCCATAGGTTACTTCCTTGTCGGCATACAGGGCCACGAACGAAGTTGGATTTTCTTCATTTTCCTGCTGACGCACAAGGCTGAAGAAGTTTTTCAGCTGTTTACCGGGATTCACCGAGTCGAGCATTTGCCAGTCCTGGCCTTCGCCGTTCATGGTGGCTATGCGTCCCCGGGCGTCGAGATAGATGCGTGCCGAGGGCTTGAGAGTGGTCTGGGTGGCGCTTTCCGGAAGATTCACCTCCAGAGCGTTTGGAAACACGAAAGTGCTGGTCACCATAAAAAAGATGAGCAGCAGAAATATAATGTCGGTCATTGAAGCCATCGAAAAGGTGGCCGACATGTCGAATTGTCGTTTCAGAGCCATAATTCTCAGGCGGGTTCGTTGAGCAGGTCCATGAATTCCATGGTTTTTCCTTCTAGCATNGTCATTACCGANTTGATGCGGGCTACCAGATANTTGTAGGCAAACAAGGCGGCCACGCCGACAACCAGGCCGGCAACCGTAGTTACCAGCGCCGTGTAGATGCCGTTGGCAAAAGTTGCGAGAGTAGCGGCAGACCCGGCGGTGGCCATTGCGTGGAATGCTTCGACCATGCCTATAACTGTGCCCAGGAAGCCGAGCATCGGGGCGCCGGCGGCAGTCGTTGCCAGCCAGGGCAGGCTCTTTCCGAGACGGGCAATTTCGATGTTGCCCATGTTTTCAACGGTAACCAATATGTCTTGCATCGGACGTCCGATACGCGAAATGCCCTTGGCAATCAGTGCTGAATATGCCGTCGGGGTAGTGCGGCAAAGATTCAGCGCACTCTCAATTTCGCCTTCGTGGATATAGTCTTTAATGCGGTTCATGAAAGTGGGGTCCTGATGACCGGCGCGGTTAACCACAATAAGCCTTTCAATGAAAATATAAATACAAATCAGGGCGAGCAAAGCCAGCGGAATCATAATGAAACCGCCTTGCAGACAGAGTGACCAGAGCGAAAGTCCTTCCATAACTTTTTTATGAGTGATGATTATTTTAAGAGTGAGCGATAGCGTTTGATTGTTTCTTCCAGACCGAGATAAAGCGCATCGCAAATCAGGGCGTGGCCGATAGATACTTCATTGAGGTGGGTTACGCGCTCGGCGAAGAATCCGAGATTTTCGAGCGAAAGGTCATGGCCGGCGTTAACCCCGATGCCCGATTTGCGGGCTTGAATGGAGGCCTCGACGTAGGGGGCCACGGCGGCTTCGCGGTCGGCGGCATAGCCGTCGGCATAAGGTTTTGTGTATAGCTCAACGCGGTCGGCGCCGGCTTTGGCGGCGGCAATTACCTGAGCCGGGTCAGCAGCAATGAAAATGCTGGAGCGTATGCCGGCTTCGCGCAGGGTGTCGATAACCTCAGTTAGAAATTCCATGTTGTTTTCAACGTCCCATCCTGCCGATGAGGTAATAGCGTCGGGCGCGTCGGGCACCAGAGTTACCTGTTCGGGCTTCACGCGAACAACAAGATCAATAAATTCTTTCGAGGGATATCCTTCGATATTGAACTCGGTTTTCAAGGCCGGACGCAGCTGCAACACGTCGGCGCGACGGATATGGCGTTCGTCGGGTCGGGGATGAACGGTAATTCCCTGGGCTCCGAAACGCTCAATGTCGAGCGCTGTTTCCAGCAGGTTAGGGCGGTTTTCGCCGCGGGCATTGCGCAGGGTAGCGATTTTATTTATGTTTACGCTGAGCTGTGTCATTTGTTTTTTTATCGGAAATTTCGTATCTTTGCATTTGAAAAGAGTAGCCCAAAGGGCAACTGCAAATTTACGAATTTATTTTTAGAAAGGAAAATTATATTGGACAACGTTGATAACTTTTTGCCTGCCGAAGCATTTCAAGGTAAGCCCGATCTGGAAATGCTGATGCCGCCGTTGCAGGAGTCGTCGCGCCTTGTAGTCGCCTGTTATCCGGCAAATTTCAGCGCGTCGGTGCTCGCCAGGGCAATCGAGGATACGAATGCCCATCTGGTAAACCTGAACGTTACCGCCCGGCGCCTCGACGACGGCCGTCTGACTGTTGAACTCCGCACCAATCAGCGCAATTCATCGGCTGCCGCGCGTTCGCTCGAACGTTATGGCTATGAAGTTATAGCCACCGACGGCGGCGAGTCGCCCGAAGCCGAAAGTCATCTGCGCGACCGTGCGGCCGAACTCCTTCACATACTTGAACTGTAATCACTGAATCCGCTCATGCAAAAAACAATGACATTGTTTGTTCATGCCTCGCGCCGTAAGGTTTCGATGCTGCCGCCCGGCCTGTTTGACCGGGTGTGGAACCACCTTTTGGATTTAAGCGGCGGCAGGCTGCAGCTTTCGCGCCCGTTGTTCGATATGCTCAGTAGCGAAAAATTATTGCCGTCGTCGGTGTTGGCGGTTGACCGCGGACAGCCGGTTTCGGCCGATCTGGCAATCTCGCTCGGGGGCGACGGCTCTTTTCTGCGATGTGCGCAATGGGTCGGAGCATCGCAAGTTGCTATTCTCGGGGTAAATGCCGGTCATTTGGGTTTTTTGACTGATTTTACCATTGATGATTTTCTTGGCTCCGATGTGGCCCTGCTCAGCTCGCTGAAACTTCAGCCCCGCAGCCTTTTGCAGGTAGAGGTTGAAGGCGTTGAGGCCGAAGGGTTCTGGCCGTATGCGCTGAACGACATTGCCATGCTCAAAACCGACTCCGCCTCGATGATTTCGGTTGAAACCACTGTCAACGGTTCGCCGCTTACCACCTACCAGGCCGACGGACTGATAGTTGCTACTCCAACCGGCTCTACGGGCTATAGCCTTTCGGTCGGTGGCCCGATAGTGGACACGGCGGTTTCGGCGTTGCTGCTCTCGCCTGTGGCTCCGCATTTGCTGGCAATGCGCCCGCTGGTGATTGACGGTTCGGCGGTGCTGGAATTTACGGTGCGCACGCGTGCCGACNACTNTATGCTGAGTGNCNANGGCCGGTCGCTGGCTCTTCCTGCCGATACTCGCCTGCGAATATCTGCAGCAAAGTTCCCGATTATTGTTGCCCAGAATCCTGATCATGATTTCGCCGAAACTTTAAGGTCAAAATTGTTGTGGGGAGAACGCCCTGTCAGACAGTGAGTTGCTGTTTGGTGATAAACTTTTTTGAAAAATTTTTCGCAAAATATTTGCACAGTTCAAAATTCCTTCATAACTTTGCACTCGCAAACGGGACGCAACGGCGCTCCCGATAATACCAAAAACGGTGTGGTAGTTCAGCTGGTTAGAATACCTGCCTGTCACGCAGGGGGTCGCGGGTTCGAGTCCCGTCCATACCGCCGAGGAGAGAGGAGAATGAGTTTCTAAGGACTNCGGTCCTGGTTACTCATTCTTTTTTTTGTATCCCTGTTTCACCGGGCGCTTCTGATTCTCCGGTGTTCTGTTAAAAATTTTGGGCAGCAGGTGGTAAGTGTTCGGAAAATTTCGTAACTTTGTGGCTTAAAAATTCATTGCAATGGCTATACCCAAATTTTTGCGCACTGTTTTCGGGGCTCCCGACACCCCCGGCGACGTTGACTTCGACGATATGGAACGGACAGAGGCCGAGATTGCCCCTAAAACCGCGGCAGCCGAGTCGCGCCCCGAGAATATTCCGGTTGAATTGCTCGATGCCATAGCGTCCGTTATAAACGCTCAGCTGCCCCCTTTTGTGGCGCAATGTGTCGACCCGGAGGCCCAGCGCAACTTCCTGGCCCGCGAACTGGGCGACGCACTGGCCGATTACGCGGAGACCCTCAATGCCCGCCAGCGCGAATTCTCCGGGAAGCGAGATGCTCAGAAAGCCGCCCTGCTCAGCGAGCAGCGTCAGCGCCGCGCGCTGACCGACCGTAATCACGACCTTGAGGCCCAGATTGACGAGCTCAGCGCTGAAATCGACCAGCATAAGCTGACTATTTCGTCGATGATGAATAAAATCAGGGTTGCCGAGGTTAACGATGCCGACAACTCGGCGTTGCGCGATGATTATGAAGCTCTGACTTCAGAACTTTCGATGAAAAACGCTGAAATTGCCAAACTCCGCGACAGCGTTGAAGAACTTACCAGAAAACTTTCCGAGGCCGAGGCTGCAAAGGCCGAAGCCGCAAAAGCCGAAACACCTAAGCGTAAGCGCTCGCCGCGTAAACAACGCACTCCGGCCTATGATCCGGCTAATGATTCAACGGCCGACCTCGACAATATTGATTGGCTGCTTCCGGGCGGAGTACCTGCCGGACACACCCCCATGGCATCCGATCCTGAATTCGGCTATCAGCCCCCTAAACACACTCCCGTTCCGGACTCCGACGCTCAACTAACACTTTTTTAATGAAGAAAATTCTTTTAGCTTCCCTGATAGGGATATTTGCATTGTCAGCTTCCGCCAAGGTCGATATTCATGCCCTGGGCGAATATGTTTATCCGAATAACATTGCCGCGTCGGCCGCCATGGACTTTATGCCCGACGGCAACAGCTACCTTCAAATGAGTGCCGACGGCAAGACCATCGGACGCTACGAAACCGGTTCAGGCAAACTGATGGAAACCATTCTCGACTGCGCTAAAACCCGCGGTGACCAAAAGTTAGATCGCATTTCATCCTATTCCGTCAGCCCCGACGGTTCGCTGCTGCTGGTTTATAAGGAACGGCAGCAGATTTATCGCCGAACTTTTCGCGCAGCGTATTATATCTTCGACATAAAGCGCAACACCCTCAAGCCGCTATCAACCGCCCATCACATGCAGCAGTCGCCGGTAGTGAGCCCCGACGGCCGCATGATTGCGTTTATGGCCGCCGACAACAATATTTACATCCACAAGGTCGACTACGGCTCGGAAGTGGCCGTTACCACCGACGGTAAAATCAACTCGATAATCAACGGTATTCCCGACTGGGTTTACGAAGAAGAATTCTCGACCAACCGCTCTATGGAGTGCGCCCCCGACAATTCAATGCTCTGCTATTATCGCAGATGGAATTACCGCTGTTCTGCCAAATATGACGGCTATGCTTGTGAAAATTGCAGGAGCTGCAATTGTTCTTTTTATGCTGGATATACGTTTTGCATCAGTGTTTATTACGGGCGGTATTCTGCTGATTTTCGTTACATATTCGTTCCGAAAAATAATGAAAAAACTTCATAAGCAAGTACAGTCCGCCGACGGTGAAGTACGTTCCTATTTGCAGGAAACAATTGAAAATCTGCTTGTAATACGATGCTTCGGAGGTGAAAAAAAGTCCGCAGATATGGCAGAAAATAAAATGAAGTCTCACCAGAATATACGTCTGAAACGGAATATGTTTTCAAATTTATGCAATATTGGTTTTGGAATTGTTATGAACGGCGGCTATTTTTTCGGACTTATATGGTGCGGTACGGGAATACTTTACGGCAA
>WFLX010128890.1_pt1 | contig 10868 bp, 12 predicted proteins | sample 4967041 | NCBI WGS metagenome assembly WFLX01 (sample SAMN12857096, study PRJNA449069) | gut metagenome | isolation source: stool from male and female vole | host: Microtus ochrogaster | place: USA:Florida | collected 2017
GTCCCGCCGCTGCGACAGGTGCAGGGGCCTGGACGTTGACCAACGTCCTCAAATCCACCCAGGTATACCAGTTTTCTTCACTGTGGAACCACTGGTGGATATTCCTATGGAGCGTCTCGCCAAAATCAGGCAGCTTGGTGAAATCATAACCGTCTATAACGGCAGCCTCAAACTCGTCCAAACTGCTGTGAAATTCTTTGGCAAGGACACGGCTGGCATTGTTGCCAATCATGGGAATATCCATCGCAATCAGATACCGCTCAAAGGTGGTATTACGACTGCGCTGGATTGCGTCCCAGAGATTTTGCCAGGACTTTTCTCCAAAGCCCTCCATTTTGATAATCTCCGCCTGGTGCTCGTCCAGCCGGTAAACATCCATATAGCTGTGCAGCCAGCCCCGGCCGATGAGCTTTTCAAGCGTGGACTCGGACAGTCCTGCAATATCCATAGCCTTTTCTCCGACGAAATGGACAAACTGACGCAGCCGCCGGGTTTCGCAGGCCGCATTATCGCAAAACAGAGTCTTGGTTCTATTGTCGCTCACATGGACGCGCGTGGGTTCGCCGCAGCACGGGCAGCGGGGCGGGATAACGGCATTCAAATCGAAACCGCCCCGATCCAGATTTTCCTCCACCTGGGGGATAATCATATTTCGTTTGGTCACCAGCACCCTGTTTCCGGGCATCAGCTCCAATCCCTCGATAAAGGAGAGGTTGTGCAAACTGGCTCGGGACACCTGGCAGCCATCAATTTCAACCGGGTCAAAGATTGCCACCGGAGCGATTTCGCCTGTGCGAGTGGGTGTCCATTCAATCTGCTGGAGTTTGGTTTCATACGGGGGGTCCTCAAACTTGAAGGCGATGCCATCCTTATAGTGGTGGCCGGTGCGCCCACAGGATTTAGAGTAGGCNACATCATTGAAAGACATCACAATGCCGTCAATGGGNACNTCNCAGGTNTCCGCATATTTTTGAAGCGCCTGGATAGCGTTCTCCANTTCCTCCTTTTTGAGNGCCGATTTGCTGACCATGTACTTGCAGAACTGGAACCCCAGCACCCGCAGGCAGCTCAGTTTCTGAGATTTNGTCTCATACTGATCCAGCCCCTCCAGCGCACTGAATGGCATAAAGGTGAGCCGCCGGTCTTTGCTGACTGCACCATCCAGCAGCCGGATTGAGCCGGCAGCCAGGTTGCGGCCATTTTTAGGCTTTTCCTCATTCTCCGGCAGGGAATCGATGATAGCCTGGAAGTCCGACGGACGGATAAACGCTTCGCCAGTGACNACCAGACGCTCCTTATAGGGNATCAAATCAGGAATGCCGGTGATGCCGTGTACGTTGTGGGTGATAATTTCTCCCTCATTGCCGTCGCCGCGGGTNGCGGCCTCCATCAGCATCCCNTTTTCATAGGTCAGCTTGACTGTCAGGCCATCCAGCTTCAGCATCAGNATGATCTGATGGTCGCCAGCGAAAGTAACCAAATCCTCCACACGTTTCGTTTTGTCCAACGATAGGAGAGGGATATTATGGGTGGTCTTGGGCAGCGCACTGACCGCCGGGTAGCCCACAGTCTGCGTGGGGGAATTGGTCATGCGTATGCCAGTGGTCGTTTCCAACTCTTTCAGGTCATCGAAAAGCCGGTCATATACTGCATCGGATACGGTCGGGGCGTTCAGATTATAATACTCATGGCGATAGCGGTTGAGCTGGGCCGTCAGCGATGCGACCTTTTCATATGCTTTACCTTCCATTAAGCTGCCTCCTCTAAAATACGGAAGGAGATAACAGCGTTTTCCGCTGTGTGCTCCTTTCCCTTAAAATATTGGGTACACAAACCGTCCTGGAAGTCCCAGGCGGCGGCTTTCCCCCACCACAGGATGGAACCCAGACCATCGTTGCCACGGCTGACTTCATGCTCCGGCTGTCCCTCCATACCACTATAAAAGCCCTGGGTATTCNCCAGTGTCACCCTACGGATCTGTCCAATGCACTCCGGGCGGCAGTGTCCAACGATCTCAAATTTGGGACAGCCTTGCATTGCCTTTTTGAGCTGATTCAGATTTTTAATATTCATTGTCTGTCACCTCATTTCGGGAGCATCCGGCCCATTCGCACACTCATCAACATCACTGGAAGAGAAATTGAATTCCTCAATGAGTTCGTCTGCCGTGAAGTCCATGTCCAGAAGAGCTTCAATGACAGGTTTGGCATGGCCGCCCTCATCGTTGAGCATTCGGTCGATCAGACGGTTGATAAGGGTTACGGCCCGGCTACCNGAAATCAACCCCTCATACTTCTTAGGCGAAACACAGCCTGCCGGGGTATCCTCCGCAGAGTTTTTGGGTGCATACTTGCCGAAGTTCAGTTCGTGAATGATGCTGCTGATTTCCGCATCATTGTCCCAGGCAGCAGCAAGCACCGCCCTGTTAGGACCCGTGCCGGCATAAACTGCCGCCTGACCGTTATGGATCTGCAGCAGTACCTCCGGACGCCGGGCACAGACCATTGCCAAATTTCCGAGCTGTTTCATATTGACCTCCTAATAGTTATTTGACAGGGATNTATGTGATTTCATTCCCTATCTNTCATGTTCCTGTGGCGGAATGTTCTCTGGCTCCGGGCTGAGTTCCATATATATCCGCTCATCCGGGTATTTTCCTTTTGGCTTGATACACAACAGCCGGTGGGAGCAAAAAGCTTCCTGTTCCGTCAAAAGGTATAATTCGTCCGCCGTTTCAATGGATTCCACTGCGTTTTCGTGCTCCTTGTGCCAACCTGNAATAAAAAAAACGTGTTCGATACTGGGATTCGTCAGCATNCAATGAATCTCGTCTCGTCCGGCAATCAGGGAACACGCTTGCTGGACAGTAATTCGTTCCATATCTGCTCCTTTCTGTCAAGCCGCGATCCGTCTCTCCCAGTACGGGTCATCCTCCGCCAAAGAGTCCATGGAAACCACCGCATCACGCAAGTGGTACGGTGCGTCCATNAAGCCAAACTTTGCCTGCGGTCCNCTGCAGGAAAGCAGTTCGTACTTCAGCTGGTCAAAGATATAGCCTTTCAAGCTCCTGCCCTTATCGGGGTTAAACCGCCTCACGGCCTGGATNAGACGNACGGCCAGGGATTGGTATACATCCTCCCGGTCAAGGTGCGCTCCGATAATCAGCGTNTGGTTCTGCCAAATCACGCTGTCGATACACCAAAGATACTGCTCTACAAGGTCATTACGCTGGGATACTGTCATTTCAAACATCTCCTTTATAAAATTGAGCAGGGTGGACAGAACCGTCCACCCTGCTTGTCAATATTGCGGCTATGCCGCTGCTTCCATTAAATCTGCGGTAAGAACGTCTACCAGCAGCTTTCCAGCCAGATCTCCCGTATGAATGATGATCTGGTCGTTTCGCATCTGGATAAATTCCTGTTCCCGCAGTACCTTGCTGGCTCTCGCCAACATGCGGTCTTCCTCATTGAGCCGTTTGGCTACGACTTTCTGCCACGTCCGCAAGAAGGAGCGGGCTGCTTTGATGTCTTTCTCGTTTTGACGGTCATAATACGTTCGGAGCTGCCGAACCGTACCGTTAGGTTCAACTTCCAACGTATAATAGGGCTTATTAGGAGCATTTACCTTTCGCAGAAACAGGATATAACTCTCCCGCTGCTCTATCCGATCCCAATAGCGGTCAGCATTGGAAATGCAGTGGTGGAGTGTATCTCCCTCCAACAGGATATCCTCAACACAGGTCGGCGCGACGATCTTGTACTCCTTCCCGGCGTACTCAAACTTTTCTTTGACCGACTGCATGATTTCCTCCACATGGGGGAATTTCAGCAGCAATTTGCCGGCGCGGAGGACAACAGGTTTTCCGGCGCCTCTCCGAGCCAGCTCATCATGGCGCTTTTTCAGCTTGCGCACACGATATATGATGGCNTCGTCCGTATCCATGCCAAACCGCTTTGCCATGGAGAGGTAATCCGCCCAGGTATTCAATACCTCACTGCTGGTCATGCTGGTTTCCGCCATTTGGCGCCGGATGTAATTGCGAATCTGGGTAAGGCTCATTTTGCCGTGGATGAATTTCAGGTCATTAACTGTGATTTTTTCCGCACAGAACCATGCCGCGACATCATCGGGAACTTGGGTTTTCGCCGCCTTTTCGTAACGAAGCCAGTCCAGAAATCGTAGNCCGCCGTTTTGGGCGCGAAGCCGTTTTAACTCCTGCTGATCAATGCCCATGATTCCCGTCAGGCTGGTCGCTTTGGAGGCGCCGAACCGTTGCTGGAACTCATGGTAGTCATAAACGCATTCACCAGCCAGCCGGGGAAGCCTTGCTTTTGCCAGCTTTTCCAGCAGCGGAATTTCCCGAAAGACGGCAAGATAATGTTCCGGATCGACAATCGACCCGATTGCTACTTCAGGCAGTCCCGTGCGGCTCAACTCCAGCTTGGAAAGGCTGGGAATCGTTTTCCCATAAACCCGGCCAGATTGGTCACTGTAATAGTAGGAGCGGAAAGGTGCGCAGAGCCCTGTGGGTATCCACCGGAGTGTGTGCAGCTTATAGCGTCCCCAACAATAGGCCCGAAGCGGTTTCGCGTCAGGGGAATAGATTGCCCTGCGGATTTCCTGTATGGACAGCTTGGGCGTCTGATACGTTTCTTTGGAATAGAACCGCTGTCCCGTGAATTCTCGGATCACGAAGCCGTCTTTACAGCGCTGGATCAGGTACATATAAGTGTCCTTCGTCCAGAGACGACCGAATTTTCCAATAGACTTGTAGACAACTTTGTGCCGGCAGCAAGGGCAATGTCCTACTTTATTATAGTGAGGGCGTTTAATGGGAACCTCTTTGTCACAGAAAGAGCAATATCCTGTATGCGTGCCCNTTTTGTCATAACGGTAAAAGATAAAGTTTTCTTGGATTCCGACTTTACTCACCCAGCGTTCCCAATCCTTTGGAACAGGGGGGATCTGGAGTAAATCAGTATCCCACTTATCCGTTTCTTTCCTATGACGCGCCTCCAGTTCCTTTTCACGGATGTTCAACTGATAGGAGAGGATTCCATCGTATCCGCTGCCGGTTCCGAGATACTCCTTGATGATATTATCATCAGAATCAGAAATCCACTTCTTGTCACAGTGGTACTGACAGCTGGGCCAGTCGATGCGATCCACCTTGGATTCCAGCCATTTGCGGTTGGCGCAGTCAAACGTGATGAACCTGTCGTTTTCGCGGTCGATATAGAGCTCATAAGCAGGCCGGCGCCCTCCCAGACGCATAGCGTCCGGGAGGAAAAAAGCGACCTTCAGGATATTGTTCTCAAGCGCACACCGCATATATAGACCATACTGGCGGTGCTCCTCTTCATAGGCATGACCAGGCCAGTATTCCCGCTTTATCTTGACAGGAGTATCGTTCTCTGCCAGCCGCATCATCTTTTGTGTAGCTTTCAACGAGCGCATTTGCAGCAGCTCTTTTTTGAGCATGGCTATGCTGCCTCCCTTCGTTTCAGATCAACGCCATACCAGGTNTCCGGCATTACTTTNNTGCCGTCCACCTGTGCCAGNGCGACCTGTATGATATTTNTGCCGTCCGCAGACTCTTTGGCAAAAGCCAGGATATCNCCCANGCCGCCTTTGGCGACAGGATCTATCCCGCGGACCACCGCAAAGCCGCAATCCGCTTCCGCGAAGTTACTGTGAACATGATGATTCCANTGNCTCCCAGGATGNTCTACCATATAGGCGAGAGCATGGAGGAAAAAATCAGGTTTGCTTAACTGCTTGACGATTGTCAGCTCCGTGCAGGATATTTTGGAGTCGCAGTTATCTTCATCCACATCTCCGCCGGCGACTACCAAATAATATATAGATTGCTCCATATTGGAGTAATAACTTAGGCAGTCCAGTGGATTCTCCGCACAATGGAACCCATTTTGGGCACAGTTGGCCTTANCTGTTATATTTAGCCCCATATGGAACTGATACTTTCGACAAATCAGGCCTTGTTCAAACCCTTTGTANGCAATTATCATGCCGCATCCAGCAGGCTCATCTGCCCTCCGTTATCCTTGGGTTTCGGGTCGGGATCGGGTTTGGGCGTTTCAGACGGTTTCTTTTCCGCCTTTTTCTTGTCCTTATCCTTTTTGCCTGTGGTCCTGGACTTGGATGTACCGCCAGTGTAAGGCTTCGGAACAAACTTTTCCTCGTCCGCATGATCTTCTTTGGCATCTGGGTCACGGAAATAGTCCTCTGCCCACTGATAGCACAGTCCGTCTGGCACATCGCACCCGTAAGCCTGCTGGCCGGGGCCGGGCTTGATGCCGTTGGCTTTCAACTCGTCCTGGACATACTCCCACGCTTTCCGGCTGATATACTGGAAACAGTGGATCATATTCTTCTTCGGGTGCATAGTCAGCCGGGCAAAGGCCGGGTCTTCCAGGCATTTGGTCTGAATATGCTCGGCTACGCACTCCTTCATGTTGCGTCTGGTCAGCTTTTCTGTGTCCTCGCTGACCCTCTGCATGGAGGCCGCCAGCACTTCCTCGTCACTCATAGCAGCCAATTTGGCGAGCTGTTCCTGCACAGCCGCATTTTTTGCCGCCTGTTTGGCGTCAAACTCGGCTTTGCGCTTGGCTTCAGCCTCCTCATGGGCCTTACGCTTATCGTCCTCGGACTCTGCGGTTTCAGNCTTTTTCNCCGGCACATCCTTNNCGCCNGTTCCACTGCCATCATTGCTGCCAGCATCGGTGGAGGCTTCCAGTACAGCGTCAACCGCCGCAGGCTGTTCTACCGTCGATACTTGCATCTGGAAAGCCTGAGACTCTAAAGTGACCGCCTCGTCCTCCATTGAGAAGCCAGCGNGGGCGGCCTCCTCGGAATAAGAGTTTTTACGCTCCATATCAAGCTCAGAAAATACGCCCATTGTCGTAATCTCCTTTTTCTTTATTAGATTTAGAAATCGTTGTCAGTTTTCCGTCGAACAAAGATCTTCGCAGGAATGGCTGAGGTACAGCCGCACTGATACGCCGAGAGGTCATACATNGTCTTTATAACAATGTAGACGATCCCATTGAGTTCAATTTGGTCCCCATGTCTCGGGAGAAATGGCAGGAGAACATGATGAATTTCTTTCGTTTCCTGCAATAAGAACGTAATATCAAACAATGTGTTCATGGGCCGCTCCTTTACCAGACAACCCTACACGGAGCAAATTCAAATTCGCCGGATACCGGGCAGTCCGGTTCCCCGTCAAACTCATTGTTACATTTTGTGCAGATGTTCGGCTGCCAGCCCTCTCGCGGGTCAACATCGACATACAGCGTGCCGTCGCTGTCCTGATAAACTGGCCTGTCCCAACTGTCGCTCCCAATGTATGTGAGCAGTAATTTCATGTTGTATCTCTCCTTCTTTTCAGCCTGACCGCCGTTCCGATACCGCATAGACCAATGTGCTGAAGGCATCAAAGCAATAGCACACCAGTCCCGGATAGCAGGTGGTTAGCTGTTGTATTTTTTGCTGGATGGAGCGTGCCTGTGCTTCGCTCCATTCATCTTCTTCCCAAAGCATTGCCGTAAAATGACCATATTCCGGGTGATAGCGGACTTCTGCTCCCAAATTGCGGCAGGCAGCAGATAATTCGCTTAGTTTCTCCTCCTGTGTCATCCGCCGCGCTTTGCCAACATGGGTGAAAACTGTACGGGAGCGAATCCGATGTGATCGCAGTAAAAATATCTGCGGTCGTTTTTGTCGTATAGCTCAATGACATCCGACATGGACACGCTGCGGCCATGGTAGTCCTCGGGCAGGTTATCGTTGAAACATGCGAAAACACGTTCCAAAACCTCCGCGTCTGTCTGATCCAACGGTGCCATAAAATAACCATCGTAAATCAGGCGGTATTCAGGCGCGGGCGGCTGGTCATAGCCGGCGGCTCGCATCTTCTCAACACCTTGGAACGCAAAGGGAATTACACGGTTGCCGCTGAGATCGAGCTGATAGATACGGAAATGCCGTTCCTGACGCTGACTGTTCATCAGAGCCTCGAAAGAAATGCTGACATCGCTCTGCAGATAGACCTCATATTCATGCTCTGTCAGACCCAAGTATTCCCGCAGGCCGATGTTGATGTCCGGGCTATTGTGCCACTGCTCCGTACAGTCCTCTATATATCGAAGGTCGCACAGGCCGCGCAGGTACATCTCTTTGAAATTCATTCGCGTTGTCACCTCATTTGTGTTTTTCTTGCGCCGCGCCAACAGCCAGTCGTCCATCCCCTTGTAGTTTGGATTCCAGACCAGCTGGTGGCACAGCAGGCCGTTTTTCTCTGCCATCTGGTGGATTTTCATTGCGCCACAATGCACCATCTTGTTATAAAACTTGTCCATATCGTCCGCTTCAACGATTTGCTGGGCACCATTTTTCTTCAAAAGGGCGAAAAGGCCGTCCAGAGCAGCCACATTGTTTGCTCCAATCGTCGCAGCAAACGTCCTGCCCGTCAGAGCATGACAAATATCCGCTTTCAACGCACCTTCTGTCACATAAACCGCATGGGCATACGGGTCTCCTACAAAATGGACGGGACTGCCTGCACTGGAACCCATATTTTTGCCGGTAGACGACAGCGGAAGATATTTCGTCCCTGTTTTCTCTGGGGGATCATCCTTATCCTTGATAGGGTTATCCAGACGAATCTGTAACCCATGGATCAGGCCGTCAATCTCCCGAATAGGGATGATGATGCCAGATGTACGCTCATAGAATTTGACCGTCCACTTACCATAGTCNTTGACGAAAAAGCCAGGCACGCCCTTTATCGTGCGGCCCTGTTTCATTAGGCGCTCCGTCAGGGTGCGGCACATACGGGAGGACGGCGTACTCTTGAAACCGAAGCTCTCGATCTGTTCATCCGTCAGTCCCCGTGCTGTGCGCAGATGCTCCCGGTGGGCGTTGTTCAGCGTCAGCATTGACAAAAGAGCAGAGTATGTTTCGTGAATCATCTCTGCACTGGCCCTGTCCGCTTGAGCAGATTCCGAAGCAGAAGCATAGGAGGCCTTTGCGGGCACCTCGTATACCTGTGCGAAACCGTCCGTCGCCAAGGCATCCCAGATTTCATGGTACGCCTCAGAATTGCTGATACCGTATATTTGGGCATAGAGGGTAAGCATACCGCCGCCCTCGCCGCAGTAGTTACAGCGCCATACATTTTTCTCCGGGCTGATACCCAGCTTGCCGCGGCGGTCGCCGCAGAATGGGCAGTCTGTATAAACATGGCCTGCCCCTCTCCGCCTGATTGGCAGGCGGAGAAGGGAGACCACATCCATGATGGTAAACGGGAAATCCGACGAATAGATGTGGCTCACTCCTTTCTTCACATTTTATATAAGAGGGACTGGTATGGAACGGGAATCATCGTATGGTCAAGCCGCGCTTGCGTCGTCTTTCAGGCGCATAGGCAAAACCATTGCCAGGTCGCCATCGCCGTCTGTCAAAAGAATAGGGGCGATAGAGCTGGAGAGACTCATAGTGATGCTGTGTACTTTCTTCGCACTGAACTGCTTTAGGCCTTCCAGCATATACCGTCCATTAAAGCCGCAGACGGTTTTCAAAGGCTGTTGCAGCTCCAAGGCCACACTGCATTGACCCACGGGGGTAGACAGGCTCATGGTTTTTTCAGCGAGACGGACAGCTTGGCTCTCCGGGGCTGTGATAAACTCGCTCAAATATTGCAGATCGTGGATGAATGTATCAACATTCACGGTATGCTCTTCCTGGTTCGATTTTGGTATTACAGCGTCTACATTCAGCCCATCCCCCTTGGGGATGCGGGTCACAATGCGGACACCGTTGGCTGCAAAGGCAATGTGCTTTTCCCCAACCAGCAGTGTGCAGGCTGTATTCCCCAAAACTGGGAGCAAATTCATTGCGCCGGGCGGGATAAAAAAGACGCCTTCAACCTGAAGTGCCGGATCACGGCTGACCGCCAGACGGAATCCATCCACTGCCACCATGCGGCTGTCCTGGAACTGCACACATTGGCTGGTAGGACGCGCACTGTTGTCAGATAAGGCGTACTTGATCCTTTTATACCGCTGAAACAGAGTGCTTGCGTCAGCCTGATAGGTATGCGTTTCTTCGACCTCCGGCGGGTTCAGAACGTCGTCCGCCTCCGCAACCTCCTGGGTACAGGCTTTTCCACCGCACTGCAAGGTAAGGGCACCATGCTGGCTGTCACGTCCAGAAGCCTCGTACTCTACGCTCAAATCACCGGAATAGTGATTGCAGATCGTCAGCGTGCGTTTCGTATTTTTAAGCTGGAAAGAGAATGTATCTCCGCAGGCCGGAATGGTCACCTGGCACCATTGGCTAAAATCCGTGCAGGTGATAATGCACTCGCTTCCCTGAAATGAGATCTGGGCGTTCATCAGCCCCGGGATTTGGGATTTTTTCGCAGAGGAAAGAAACGCTTTTTTCAGTGCGCTATAAAATTCCTCCGCATTGATAATGCTTTTCATAAAATCCTCCTGCCTTTATCCGGCTTTCTGCTGGTTAACTTCCTGGAGCATCAGGGTGGCGGCAGCCTTAAAGATGTTGGTGGCCTCGCAGTAGGGCGTCGTAAAGAACTTCAGGCTGGAAGGACGCCTTTCCGCGACCTGCGCTAAAGTCCAGCCTTTATTGGGGCCGGAGGTAACGACTATTTTCTGGGCCTCCTCCACCGTCATTCGTGCGGTGATTTCCTCGACAGACATATCCTCCGTATAGGCCGGGGACGTACTGGCAGTTACCGTCTCGGTGAGAGCAGCGGGCGCGGCTTCCTCGACAGGAGCAGGGGCGCTCTCGGTCTCGGCGAGGAAATTCAAAACCTTGATGGG
>WFLX010004526.1_pt1 | contig 10864 bp, 25 predicted proteins | sample 4967041 | NCBI WGS metagenome assembly WFLX01 (sample SAMN12857096, study PRJNA449069) | gut metagenome | isolation source: stool from male and female vole | host: Microtus ochrogaster | place: USA:Florida | collected 2017
TATTATGTAATTGTATAATCTTATATTCGCTTGTCGGAAGTTTGCCCGAAAGTATTGCATTGCCACAAGTGATTAAGCCGTTATCCTCGTCATATGAGGGAACAAACACAATTACGTCAAATCCGTTAGCCTTCAAATCTTCTTCAACGGCCTTGTAGGGCGTGAAAAGTTCGTAGCCGTCAGTAGTGGCTATGCCGTTCTGCTCGCAACTTGCCGTGTGGTGCAAAGGAGTGATTTTGCACATAAACTTGTCGGGGTCGAACAACTCACGGAGTCGCTTTCCATCAATGATACTATCATCTGCGAGGGCAAAATTGAGGGCGTATTTACGTCCTTTCGGCATTGGTAACTTACGTCCTATATTTGCGATTTCTTCAAGAGGTAGGGAGTTCCCCGAAAAGAGATAATCTCGTTGTGCATCATCAGTTGAATTGATTGAAAATTGTAGTCCTGCATCTCCGTTGTAGACTACATTTTTAATACGTGCCCATGCCAAAAGAAACGCAAGCAAGCGAAGATTGCCTTTCGGGAGCATAGTGCTGATTACGGGATGTACAAGCGAGTCTCCAAGCTGTGGCTTTATAAGGCTCTTTATCATATTTCCGCAAGAGAGCACATTGTTATTCCACGTCGGCTCGCCCATTCGGGCAAAGTGGATATTTAGACGCTTTGTGCGCTTGACTTCAGGATGCTGGCGGATAGAGGTCAGTATTTGGGTGCATAGGTCGTTGAGCGTTGCATTACGCCCTGCGCCCACTTTCGGCACATCGCAGAATTTACAATTCATTGAGCAGCCGTACTGCGTTGAGATTGTGATTACCCATTTCTCTGTGAGTGGCATAGGTTCACCGTTAGGTACCCCGTTCAACTCCCTTGTTATGCCGAGAAAGTCCGCTTTGATATTTGCGTCTTTGCCGTAGTCACCAACAGTCAAAAACTCCAATTTGCCTTTATCCCCATCGGCTACATAGATTTCGCCGGTAGGAACTTTGATAATTCTATCAATTTTCATTATTAAAAACTATTAAGTATCATTCAAACATCAGATTATCAGTTCTCAACAATTACGAAGTACACGTGCTTTTTATCTTCTCTTTTCCGGGCGGCGCACTTATTGATTGGGCAAACCTGCTTATAACCGGCATTGAGGCTAAAGCAACAATCATCGCAGGTATTTTCAAGCAAATATTCTTTTGCCATTACTTTATAGCCATTGATAAGGCCCATACCGCCAATTGGTATCTCATTCTTTTTCATGATGATGNTTCGTNTTATTATGGAAAAAAAANNATNGTAAGNGGANNNATTNTTNTNCNACAAGCCACGATAAGCTCTTTTTAGGCACTAAATTGTCAATTTTGATAGAGTGATGGCTCAGCCTGCCCTCGGTCGGCTTCAACCCTTTATCATGCAACTCACACAGACCATTATGATAGAAAGTACACCAGCCGTTACCCTCTTGCCTGGCTTGGACCATTTTTATAGGATAATTGACCAGCCCCATAATCATACCGGCAGCCCATAATGTCGGCGCCAATCGGTCTTGATAACCGGCTTCTATAAGTTTGTTAATATCTTCCGGCGTACCGAGGCATGGTGTATGACACTGGGCCTTACATCTTTCGCAGTTGCATATAGATGGTTTACGACCGCTTTTCTGCATTATGTAATTGAATGTTGGTTTAGCGAGGTGGCTCATAGTCTTTGTGATAAAATTAATACCAGTGAATTACGATAAAATCATTAGATTGGTCGCTCTTTTCTATCATCTCCTCGAAGATTGCGACCAAATCTTCAGTTGTATAATCCCAGCTATTAGAAGCTATGTAGGCTTCATACCACTGTGGGTTATCTTTAATATCCTGAACAAGTTTTACAAGTTCATCTCGATTAACCTCCAAGTGGTCAGAATCTTCGGCTGAACTTTCATTATAGTATGCGTCGCATTTCTCTGCAAGCAACTGATTGATGTTTGTTTTATAGTTGAAATATCCACCATCATATTTGACTTGGTGAGTAGAGGCGTAGTGTAGTCTATATCCCATAGTGTTACAGTTTACTGGTTTGACTTTTTTTGTATTCTTCAATGAAAACTTCAGCATAANGGATTGACTCTTCGGCTGTCATTTNNACATGTCNNCTAACCCAATNTCGTACATCACCATCTNAACAATTNAAACCNCCGGCGAATATTTNCTTTGCAAGTTCCCATTTACGCTGTTCCCAATCTATTTCTTTGGGTTCTCTCATTTTGCGGGCGATGATCTGAATGGCTCTCGCANTATCACGTTCCTCTATCNTCATCGCAGATTGCATTTAAGGTTACNCTCCTCGNTGGTCAGTTCTACAACCATTCCTCTTGTATGAGTGGAGTTAGTCACCATTGTGACGGCCTTGATTTTGCGGCCGTCACGAAAGTAGACCGACTTGTCCTGCTCCATTTTCTGGAGTTCTTTGATAAGTTCTTTAACTGTCATATCTTCAAGTCTTATAGGTTATCTCATGTTTTCAGTTCCTACCTCAAGCGCATTCAAAAGCTCTTTGGTATCTTCTTCGCTGAACTCTTTCTCTTCTCCGGTCTCGTCATCGCAGAAATAAACAGATATGCTCCCCACCTCAATCTCCGAGTCGACCATGTCATGGCAGGGAGGTGTCCAGTAGTCCCCATGGTCACAGACGAAATCGCCGGTACAATCATATTCGACATCAATAAACCAGCCATCCTCTTCAAAGTGAAATGTGTTGTTTTTGGAATAGCCGTCTCCATATTCACGATCATCTTTTCTGAAAGCTTCAAGGATAGCGGGGATAAGGGCGTTGAGGTCAGTTACAGTTTTCATAAGTTCTATTTTATTGGTTTGACTGTTAGTTGTTTATCGTACTGTAAAGTTAAGACGGCAAAATAGATAATGCAATCAGATTGACCACCATTTTATATCTATTCTGCCGCCTTAACATTTGTCAAAGGTTGTCAAGACCTACGTAACAAGACCGTCAAAAAGCCCGGGCTCACGTGGGCTCAGAGCCTCGTACTCCTCACGGAAAAACTCCTGCTTTGTCCTTCCGCTCTTTTTCCCTTTACGAGTATGGACATCATATGTGTACGGCGGAATCCGGATGGGGTAACGCCTTACATCCTCAATCCATTTCTCTACATCAACATCGCGTCTGTCATAGACGAGATTCTGCAGATGATCTGCATCACGGCTCTTGCGGCATTCGCATAGCAGAATCACCGCCTTGCTGACAAAGATTCGCCCTTTGGGCTCCGCCTTGTTCTTGTTGACCAATTCATGCCCCTGCCACAGCGCCTCAATCTCTTTCGTGATGATGCCGTAGCAATCCTCAGCGGAGATAGTGAAAAGGCGCTTCCATACATAGTCCCGATAGTTACTGTGCCATAGCTCCAGGGCGAAGAAGCCCGCAACTCCGGCATCAGCCCTCCTGATGGCTTTCTGCATAGCTGAGCTTACCTCGAAGAAATCATAGCCGTTAATCGTGCGTATTGTCATAACTTACTGATATTTTATACTTTGTACTGTAAAGTTAAGGCAGATTGGCAAGAATGAAAAACAGATTGAACACCATTTTTTCGCCATTTTCACTGTCAAAACTTAAACTTGCAAGTTATGTTATACTCCACTTTCTGCTGTGTCTTGTCCTTGCCGTTGTTTGTGGAGCCCTTGAGATTTATACTGTCACCGAAATGTTTCCGGATAAACAGGATGCTCCGCCGCTCCTCCTCCTGGTTACGGAACGCCGCGAGACCGCCGGCATTGACGAAGGTGCCCTTCTGCGCGAAGTTGTATCGCAAATCGGTGAGTATCTTCCGTTCCTTGTACTTCATGTAGNNCGAGATCCAAAAATCTTCTTTCAGTCTTNTGTCCTCGTTCCACCATACATTCTTGTTNTAGCGCACACCGTAAGAGCACCCCGTGATCATCTTCGACAGCGAGTAGTAACCCCACTCATTATACATCACAGGCGAGATCGCCGAGGTGAAGCCGAAAAGGTGCACATCAAGCAGGCACGCAAGTTCGTAAAGTCTCTCGATTATTCCGGTGATGGCAACAGGATCACGGATGACACCCGGCTCCCCTTTTTCGACAAACAGAGTCTTGACCACGTGGACATCATCGTCAAGCATCATCAGGTCGCCGAAGTGGCGGGCCATCCAATTGCGCTTCGGTATCAGACCGACGACATCATCCGGATGGGTGACTATCTCACACTCGGGATTGTACTCCTTGTAGATGTCAGCCTGGCTTTCTGCGACGCATATGATCGGATTCAGCACGAGCTTCTTTGAATACACCCTATCGTGGCGCTTGTGTGATGGTATCACTATTTTAAGGCCGCTCATCTTTGTCCGCCCTCCAGGGCGGTGCGCACATCCTTGATGTCTATCACATTGCTCTTGCCTATCTTGCCGGTCTTGTACGACTTCATGCGCTGCATCCCAAGTCGCTCCCTCAGCCAGTTGCTGTCAACCTCGTTGGCCGACTGGATGATGAACAGCTCGTGCTTCTCATCATATTTCGGGACGAGCGGATACACCGCCGAGTCGTCGCCCATGGCATCGAACCTGTCCTTGAACTCGTCCCTGGGCTTCTCAGGAGCGAACTCCACACCCCAGTCAGCGAGCTCCGATGTGTCCCATTCGTTGGCCATCACGTCCATGTCGTTCTCCCCGAAGTTCACATTGTCCTTCGTGGCGTACTCCCTGAGCTTCTTCGTGTCTGTACCGCCCTCAAGCACCTTACATGGCAGCTCGGTATAGCCAAGCTCCTTGCAGGCTCTCAGACGGAGATTGCCGCACACGACGATGTATTTCCCATCCTCGAGCGGATAAACGATAAGCTCTCTGAGCTGCAGCATCTCGGGGGATTCCTTGATGCTCTGTTTCATCTTTTCGTAACGGTAGTCCCGAAAGAACCGGGGATTCTTCGGGAGTCCGTTGAGCTGCCCCTTGTTGTACTCAAGCCTGGCAACCTGTATGATCATATTTTCTGTCATCGCTATTACTTCATCCATATTTTTTTCGACATCACATAGCCATTGACAAAGCCTATTCTTTTCTTTTCACACCGCGTTGTATCGTGTCGCGAAGCAGCTGCTCTATATCCCGGCATCCGATGCGTCTCAGATAAATCATCGTTGCCAACATTATCTCTGCCGCGGCCACCTCTTTCTCGCTCCACCATGGCATGTCCTCTTGGCGGAATACAGTAGCGGCATGGAGTTTCCTCCATTTAACAGAAATATCGTAAAGGGAAACACGGGACGAGGACGTCGGGCTTATCTTATCATCAGCGAGTGCCATTTTTTCGCACAGGGCAGCGTTTTTGTTTAGCGTTATTGCCATTGGAAAGATTTATGGTTTGTTAANGACTGCATATAACTNTCNCACATGANAAGGAGGCGGACGTGTTTTCATAAGGCGGTTAGTGTCTGCGGTTGAGAATAGAAACAAAATTATCGCCATGGCCTATCAGACTGCCATATACACAATGGCCGTTGGCCCTTATCTTGCCTCTGAATTTGATCTGTCTCATATGTTTTGGAGTTTGGTGTATAATTTCTGCGCTATCATCACGGAGCGGTCAATCATAGCCTCAATCTTGGGCTCGCTCATGCCGTGGTTGATGTCCTTTAGCATGCGGGTGAAAAATATGCGCTCAGCGTAGTCTCTTATAATGTAATCTCTTATAGTTGGGCTCACGGATTCCGGTTCTTTAATCGTTTGCTCTCTTGCTTTCCGCTCTCTGGCGACGCGGTCTAATGTTTCGTTTAAACCCATCGTTATATCCTTTTAAAGAAAAATTTTCGTTTTCAGCATAACATAAATTTCCTCCAACAACTCACGATCGGATAAAGATTTCGCTTTTTCTTTCCAATGTGCCCTCCTGCTTTCCATATCAGATTGAATCCTTTGCGCCTTGCGTTCGGGGTGAAAGTAATTTTGAAGGTCTGTGTTTGCAGGTTGAGTACAACCGAATCTTTGAATATCTTTCATCGTCATTCAATTTCTACGGGTCCATCCTCCCACGTCAGTTCTCTGCCTATGAGTTTGGTGATTGAGCCGTAGGGGAGGATTATTGAGGCGCATTCTCTGCCAACATAGTAGCTGTATACCCAAATAGGTAAATAGTTATCTCTATGTGGCTTCCCAGAGAAAATCAGCTCTGTTCCGTCTTTGTCTGTTGCTACCCACGCCATATCATTCTCCTTTCTCGTCAATTAGGATTATTTCGATTTTTGCGCACTGGGGTTCGGATTCCCATGTGATTGAGGGGAAGAACTCATGTGGTAGCAACATAAAATCTCCACAACTTACCCATTCTTCTAATGATTCATCGCGTATTGGTATTTTGGGACATAGGTATAAATCGGATAAGTAATTATCTTTATCCCATCTTTTGTCTCTCGCCACCCATCCCTCAATCACCGTCTTTTCGGGAGCGGTGTTGATGTCAAGGTCTGACTCTGGAATCATCTTCCCACTCTTTATGTCGCGTCTATAAACAATGCCAGTAGGCATATAGGTAAAGGTCAAGCTGCTTACTTCAACTTCCTCTCCAGTGCTGATTCTTTTCGCGTTCATTGTCATTCTCCTTTCTCAATCACATTGATGTCTAAATAGAAATCTGCATAAATAGGGATGGTATAGACCACTCGTCCATTCGGTTTGCTGGTCTTGTCAACTTGCATTTGATACTTGATCCAGAAGTCGGAAAACCCGAAGCAGTTGATAAGGCTATTTACCATATAGTCCGCCGTTGTTGCGTCCTCTATCCAAGGCATAGCCATTATATCCATATCGGATGCGAGACTGCCATGTAGTCCTAATGCCCATCCGCAGTCCATAGCAGCTTGCCGGAGGTCGTTCCAAATAGTGGCATAGAACGCTGCTCTGCCATTAGTGGTTATCTCTTGTCTATTCTTGCTCATTGTCATTCTCCTTTCTNTTCAAATAGTTCTTTGCCGAAAAGTAATTCAAGTTCAGTCATGCCGCCTAAGAAACCGAAATGTCTTTTAGGGTCTGTCTTGTAATCAGGCAAATCATTCTTCAATGATTGATAGTTTGATATAACCTTGCTTTTCGGCACGATGCAGTAGTCATGGAGCAAAAATGAAATAACTGAAAGCGCTTTATCTGCTTGATCTTCCTTTAACTCCTTAACTGTTTCTGCGGAAAATCCATAGGATTCCACTGTGTCATCCGCATACTCATTACATAGTTTCTTTATTTCTTCTTCAGTCATTGTTTTTTTGTTTATTAGTCNAACTTTGGTCTNCTTCAAANAAAGGGCAATTAAATCTATAAAGACATGGAGGAACACTACCATGGCTCTTTATTAGACGTCCACACCTTCCGTCAATATGGAAGTAGAATACACAATTCTTGTAGTNGTTTTGNACTTCACTCATTGTTTTTTCCTTTCTCAAACNTNGATTTNCCNTATTTTTCTTCCAAGTCGTTTATAAGAACTATGTCNTCANAATAGCCGGGAAAGCCACCNCNAGCNACCCTGACNTTCGCCATTGCGTNCTTCTTTTTTTATCGCTTCTCTCTGCTGCTCGGTCAGAGTCGANGGGTCGATGANCGGGTCAGTCATAACTTATACCTTTTTACTTATTAGTAATTCGCCTTATGAGGATTTCAAGCNGGTCTTTCNCANATCCCANATTGTCTATTGCTGTTGTGAGAATACAATGTTCAGCAGACTCAAAACTTACCTTATCCCGGGCTTTATCGAGATTATTCAACTCTTTATCTATTTGCGCAACAGTTCTTTTACTGCGTTTCAGAACATTCTGTTCGCGTTTCTCTTGTGCGGTCATGTCAATTAAAATTTACATCGGTGTCGGTAATGTTTTTGAGCCATGCAATGAAATGGTTACAAAAGTATTCGGTGACAAATAGCACCGCACAAATTATCATCATTGGCAGCGCTATCAGCGAGCCTAATGCAAAGAGAGATAGCTTTGACCACTTGACAATGTTAGAATCATTGTAGCCTTTGAATTTGATTGTTACGCTCATTTCAATCTCTCCTTAGCTTCCCGGTATATTTTGTCAATCTCACTGCTATATGGCGCCCCGTGCCAAACCCTGTTTAAAAAAGTTTCGGAGATATCTTTACGCCAGTATCCATTATGTGCAATCCTGATCAGTCCATTTATGACATCGCGGACAACCTGAACATTGTTTTTGTATCTCTTGCTCATTTTCTCTCTCCGCATCTGCTTAAACTCAGCAATGGATGTCGGGATGTTGAATGTTATTGTTTTCATTGACCTTCGTTTTTTAGCGGTCTGGAAGTTCTGGAATAGGCATCCATGTTAACAACATGTCGTTCTTGTGGTATTCCATCAGATCATCAGTCCACTGGTTGACATCGTTGATTGTTGTAATGGTTAATTTCGATCCATTATATGTCGTTTTATACTTTACTGCTATCTTGGTAAAAAACCTGTCGCAGTCATACTCGTCGAGCTCTTCTGGGGTGCGCCACTGCCCCGCGAGAGCTTCGGTTGCCCCANCGATGTAGATTGCCGCGAGTGCGGCGCAAAACTCANCCCNCNGGGCAGTCTNNTATTTGTCGATCACGCCTTCCAAAGCATTGACGGCATGATCCATGGCTTTTTGTTCTATTGATTTCACTTATCTTCGTTTTAGAGTTTAGCTTCTCCTTCTTTATTGNGNCTCCCGATTTTAACACCCACTGANANNTGGGTCAACGNCAAGCTCAATGAGACGGGCGGNTTNTTCAGGGGTTAACTCGGTTTTCATCTTCCTTCATTTTCAAATGACAATAACTCTTTAAAGACTCTCTGTTTGCGGATATAGTGCTTGGAGCCTTTTCTTCTCATATCTTTTCTGTTGTTGGAAACGACCAACTGGCAACCGTTTACTCCGATGAAGCANTGGGGAGAATGATGCCGNTCGTTTTCNCTAAAGGCNATTTCAATCATCAGATNGTTATACCTTCTTGANTCGTTCTGCACACCTTCGTAGCCTTTTGTGCTTATGAAAAACTCAAGGGATAGAGCTTCTTCGAGAGTATCGCATCGAGTAAATATTCTTTTCATACCATTAGTTTGGCGGATTCTGAGGGGGTTAGTTTTGTTTTTAATTAAGTAATTTAGATTGTAGCCACATAGCAAAATCAATGTATCTGTCAGTTATCCATTTGAATACCCATCCCACACAGGCAAATGGGAATGTGATGATAAAGGGGATAAAGACAATTACATGATAGGCTATTCTTTTAGGGTTGATTTTCATTTCTCTATCTGATTAAGTTTGTAACCCTCCTTTGTCAGCCATTCGATTGCTTCCACACATCCCTCAATGGTACTCTTACACAAACAACCGAATGGGTCTTTGAATACATCTGAATGGTATCTGACTTCATAGCCAAAAGTGCATTTGCATATTTGGCACTCAAACCAAGCATCATCTACAAGAATCTTATCCGGCATAAGTTCTAAAAGACGCGAGGTTGACCATGCAGGAGTATCGACTGAATAAAACTCATACCCTTCGCGTCTTACCAATAGGATATGCTCACCCCGTTTCTTTTGAGATATAGTTATTGGCACTTGCCAGAACATATCCGCAGTCTTGGGGGCAACTCCGCTGGCTATCAGTCTTTGGCTCTGGGAGGGGGAGGTGGCTATTTGATTTTTCATATCAGTACATGTTAAAAATTCAATTTACATCGTGTCGTACTCGCTTAGCAAGTTCTTCGTCAGCCCTCGAAATAGTGCCTACGGTATCGCCGTAGGCATAAAGTGCATACTTGCCTAAGATTCGACCGCNTNCGTCAATCCACGCTCGNTNAACGTANGGGNGNTTGCAGGNACTNTTTGCCATTTTTNGTGNCTTATAAAAGAGACCTGTTCGTTCTTCGTAAAATGTCTTGATGATATTCATTTCTCACCCTCCTTTCGCTTATGGAATGATTCAAGGGTCTTGCGGACTTCCTCGGCGGCTTGCTTCGCCTCTGATGCGGTGCGAAAGTAGTTACCAAACATCCAACAATTATCACAATCTGAGAAATAATTATCTTTGCCATAGGATATTTCACCTGTGGGTTCTATAAACCAATGACTCTCGCCTTGTTTCGCTCTCCACCGCTTAGGCTTCTTGTTTTCAACCCATTCAGCCCACGCTTTCTTTGCATCAAGCGGATATTTCTCGTAAAGTGCGCGGGAGGGGTAAAGTGTTACTTCGCCAGTAGTGTAAAGTTTCCCGTTATGGTGATAATTCACTTGTCCGCAATAACCATCCCATTTAAGAATAAGATAATCCTCATTTATCTCTCCCAAAAACAGTTCGCCATAAGGGATAGNAAAGAGTTCTTCTCCCTCGCNACCTTTCAGCNACTCACAAAGGNTCAATNCTTTTTCTTCCATATCATTCTTTGTTTCAACTTCTTTCTGTTTACTCAGATGTTCTAAATAAGGAAGTTTTTGTGCAATATCAGGGTCTTCTTCTGTTAACATATTATCATTCTTTTCTTCGGTGTAGGGTTCAATCTGATTCTCATCTACCCATAAAATAGGCATCCCCTCTAATTGATACTGATTATCTGCTGAATCGTAGTTTACGATTCTTAAAGGTTTGTCTACGACAAAATCCAACAAACACCTGACAAATTGGCCAACCTCAAACTTCGGCTTCGCTTGCTCCTCTTTGTCGGGAACACACTTTGAACCATAAAGGCTTTCAAGTAATTCCTTTTGACCTTTGAGATAAGCTGAATAACCAAATTTCGTTAGGTCTTGTTGTGCCAATATCGTTTTGTAACTATTGATTATATCAGACCGCTTAACCATCAGCATTTCCTCCGGC
>WFLX010373801.1_pt1 | contig 10864 bp, 9 predicted proteins | sample 4967041 | NCBI WGS metagenome assembly WFLX01 (sample SAMN12857096, study PRJNA449069) | gut metagenome | isolation source: stool from male and female vole | host: Microtus ochrogaster | place: USA:Florida | collected 2017
TCCTTTCCACGTGTAGATCTGCGACCGTAGACATCATCATAACCTTTTTCCCACCATCCTACCATTTCAGGAATCACATCTACCGGATCCTGAAGATCAGCATCCAGTATCACCGCACAATCGCCACTAACATAGTCAAAACCCGCCAGCATGGCGTTCTCTTTACCAAAGTTACGAGACAGACTCACATAATTGAACCGGGGGTCATCATTGTGCAGTCGTCGCAATATCCCGAGTGTGTCATCGTTGCTGCCGTCGTTGACAAAAAGCACTTCAAAATCATAATTAATGGAAAGTGGTCCATCAATCAGATTTTTGAGAGCATCGGATAGCGCATCAAGGCTACGTGATTCGTTATATGCTGGAATTAGAAGTGATATTTTTTTGTTATTGCTCATTGTTATGAGGCGGATTATCGGGTTGGAAATTTCGGATTCAAAGATATAAAAAAAATATCAAAGGTCAAAATAATTCATTATCTCGTGTCAACTATCAATCCAATCGGTGAAAATATCATAAAAATATTGTGAAAAAGTAAGAGATTGTAATTTTTAGACGAAAATATTTGAATAATCCAAAAAAAGTGTGTTACTTTGCTGAAAATTTTTAGGGTTATACCCAAAAGATAAAATAGGTGCAACTAACATTAATTTTTAATANCTTATGAAGANGATTTACGCTTCTATGCTTGTTCTTGCAATGGGAACATGCATCACAGCCGGTGCNCGTACTTATCAGTGTGCCAACATCAGCTTCGAAGGCCGCTNAGTTAAGACCTACNAGATGACCGGCAATCAGATCAAGTCTGACAAGACCATCGCCAAAATGGCTAAGGCNAAGGCTTATGCCGGGGATGGATGGACAACCCTCGGAGATAATGCTACCCTTATCGATGGTATCTTTACCGGAGAAGAGCTGATTGTAACAGTGGAAGAAAGTGTGAGCACTCCCGGATATTACAGTGTTCCTAACTATTTTTCACAGGTCTCTGCGCCATCAATGCCTTCATCAATGCCTTTCGACATTGATGCTACAGATGCCACATGTGTGAATATTCCTGAGCAGGAGACCGGTATGAGTGTTAACTTCAAACTTTCAGACGGTACTCAGGTCAGCGGCCCTCTCACAATCTTTAGCTTCTCTGAGTATTACCGTATCAACGGTCTGACAGTAGAGGAGCTGAGAGAAGATGCTCCTGAGTTAATAATTACAATGGAAAACGGTATCGTGAATTTCCCTGAAGGCTCAATTTTNGGTTTGGTCGGTGACTACGAAAAACCTATCATGCTTANTGNCCAGATGGNACTTTNTATGCNTGGTGNGGAATATGTTCCTGAATGGGGTGAGATCCGTACCGGTAAGATGCTCGATACTTTCTTTGAGGCCGGATTCCGTGATTATGAAGCTGTAGAATGTGATGTACTTGTCCAGAAGAACAATAGAGTTGATGGAGTATATCGCATAATCGATCCCTGGTATAGACTTTTCGGTGACCCCGCTCCTGTTGAAAACGCTGGTTACTATTTCTATATCGATGCATCTAATCCCGATTGCATTGTCGTTCCTTACCAGACAAGCTACGTAAATACATCTGATGGTCCTGTCTACATAATGTCGATGTCTGCTAATTATGAAACAACTGAGGAATTCCTTGCAAGTGAGGATGCATCATGTAACTTCAAGATGGATACAGCGACCAATACTATCAACTTTACCGGGTCGGAAGTTCGTCTGAGCGATGGCACTACAACATTTGTAGGTCCCCTGTTCTATGTATATCCCCAGAGTGCTAATCCTAACAGTATGTATGTCCTCAGACCTTACGAAACTCCTGGTTACATCAAGCTTCCTGAGTTCAACGGTATCAGCAACGTAGCTGTGGACAACAACAATGCCAAGGCTGAATATTACAACATTCAGGGTGCCCGTGTCAACAACCCTGTTGCTGGCCAGCTCTACATTGTTAAGAAAGGCAACGAAGTAAGCAAACAGATCGTTCGCTAATCATTTTAGCATAAACGAATAACGGAAAGGCCGGCTATGCTGTCGGCCTTTCTTATTTTGATATCCAAGCAGTAAATGAAGATAATGCTGATGTGTGTGGGTCGCACCCAATATGAGCCGTTTAAGGAAAGTATTGACCGCTATCTAAAGCGCATACCTCACTATGTGCCGATGGAGTATGTCGAGCTCCCGGATATTAAGACGAATGCAAATATGACGGAGCAGAAGCAGAAAGAGCAAGAAGGCAAGATGCTGCTTTCAAAAGTGAGTAATTCTGATTATATCATGCTTCTCGATGAGCGAGGACGTGAATATACGTCACGTATGTTCGCTGAATTTATCAAGACAAAGATGGTCACTCTGGCAGGAAGATTAGTTTTTATCGTAGGCGGTCCTTATGGCTTCAGTGAAGAGGTCTATTCAAGAGCAAATGGGAAGTTGTCGCTTTCGAAGATGACATTCCCACACGAACTCGTACGTCTGTTTTTTGTAGAACAGATTTACAGAGCAATGACTATATTAAGAAACGAGCCTTATCATCACGACTGAATATTAAAATGGTTTTATTGCAAAAACTCCAAAAGAAAGAGATATGAAGAATTTCAAACCAAATGCATGGTTGTTGCCTCAGCCTGTCATCATCATAGGCACGTATAACTCTGATGGTACTCCTAATGCTATGAATGCAGCCTGGGCTGGACAATGGGATGCAAAAGAGATAATGATCTCTATGGGCAACCATGCCACGACTCAAAATCTAAACAGATGTCCGGATTTTACGGTAGCTTTTGCCACAAAGGAGACAATGATCGCATCAGATTATGTAGGTATCGTAAGCGGCAAAAACAGCCATGACAAGATCGAAAAAACCGGATGGGCCGTATCAAAAGGCGAGAGTGTCGAGGCACCCGTGTATGATGCCTTTCCGATGACGATGGAATGCCGGATAAAGGAGAAACTGTACGAATCAGAGACCGGATACTATATTATTGCTGAGATTCTCAACATCCTGTGTGATGAGAAATATCTGGCAGAAGAAGGCAAACCCGATGTGGAAAAAATGAACATCATCACCTTTGATCCCATTCATAACGGTTATATCGCCCTTGGCTCGCGTGTTGGTAACGCATTTCATGATGGAAAAGCCCTGGAATAAACATTACTGACCATCACTTACACCCATAAATAATCCCTTGGGGAGACCTGAAAAAGTCTGGCGAGCTTAAAAAAACAGAATGTTTTTAAAAACATTCTGTTTTTTTTTTGAGCCGCGAGTGGGACTCCAAATATTAAACCTCATGAAATAAAAATCAAATACTATAAACTATAAATCAGCAAATTAAATTTGTTTTCTTTTTATACCATTTAAAAATTGTTGTGCAAAAATTTGTTTCTGTTGTGCAAATTTATTACTATTGCACAACGGTAATTTCAAATTGCACAACCATGGAACGTATCAATCTATTCATCCGTACAACAAAGACATCAGGAACAATTAAACTCCGGTTTCGATTAACTGATGGCCGGGCTGTGGACCTTTATCATAAAAGTGACATCAAGGCAGATCTTAAGGAACTTGCCAAATTTGATGTTAACGGTGATGTACGTAGCAAAGTCACTGTTTATAATCGAAAGCTCAAAGAGGATATAGACAGACATATCAGCGCAATGACTCAATCGTACGCTAATTTGTGTGCACAAATGGATAAAACCCATATATCCGGCGAGCTCTTTGAGAAAGAAATATCATCCATTCTTGATCCGTAATCTCCCCTTGAGACATCTACCAAGAGTATCATTTCACGATTTACCCATTTCATAAATCAGGCTTACAAAGAAAACACGTTTAATGAAAAGCGGATGATAAGTTATCTCTGTGTACGTGACAGCATGGAGAGATTCCTCAAAATAAAACATTTGGAGAAAATCTCGGCAGATGAATTTACATCAGAGATGCTAAAAGAACTTTATGATTTTTTCGCAAATGAATATCAGTATGTAGAGAAGCATAAACGGTTATACAAAGACATGAAGGAGCGAGCGATACCTAAGGCTCCGCGTGCTAAGAACACAGTTATAACCAGAATGAATAAAGTACAAGCATTTTTTAATGAGCTTTTAGAACAGGAAGAAATTGAAGTTTCCCCATTTTCCAAGCTTGGTAAAAAACGCAAAGCATCTATGATGCGGGAAGAATACGATGATCCGCGTTTCTTAAAGAAAGAGGAGCTAATCAAAATATTAAATACAGAAGTCCCCGAATTCCTTCAAGAAACAAAAGATGCCTTTCTATTGCAATGTGCGTTGGGCTGTCGCATCAGCGAATTCCAACGGCTTTCTATGGAAAAAATCAGTATCACAGATGAAGGTATCCCTTATGTCCATTATCTTCCACCTAAGACACTAAGAGAGAACAGTCGTAAAGAAGAAATCAATACTCCGATTGTGAGATTTGCTTTGGATATAATAAAACGACGTCCATTTAATTTCACTATAATCAAATATCCCAGTGGCAAAAGTGGTTATAATGTAAAGATAAGGAAGTTGCTTGAATTTTGCAAGATCGATCGTAAGGTTAAAGAGTATGACCCTGAGAGTAATGATAATATTTACAAACTGATTTACGAATACGGGAGCAGTAAGATTTGCCGTTCTATTCACGAGGACATGATGAGCAAGGTGCAAATCAATCTCTATGTCTCCGGCCTGCATAAAGCAGGAAGTAAAGCGATACATCGTTATACGATGATGGAACTTGGTGACATCTTCGCATTGATGTGCGTTGCCTTTGGGGAACCGCTATATAAGGTCGATCAAAATCTTAATGTTATAGAGGAATCGCCCATGCAATAGTGGCAAAGTTAAATAAATTCACATTTGCATTTTGATTTATTGTAAATTGGGTGGGGAGTTGCCTTATGGGATTTGGAGGCAATATGTCTCATATTGTGGCGCTTTCCGTTGCCTGAAAGTTGGTTATCTTCTTTTCATTTGGCAACATGTCTTGTTTAACGAGATCAAACATGTTTCTCCATTTGGAATAAGTTAACTTAAATTTATTTGTTTAAGGGAGTTAAACTTTTACATTGGGTATTGACAAACAGTTTATGCCATTGTATCTTTGCTGCCGAAAATAATCTACGGCGCAATAAAATGCGCAGCCGGCATACGCTTTAAGCTATGTTACAATGTCAAACTTTTATAACAACCTTACAAACCAAAATTCAAATCAGAAGACGGTGGTTATCATGGACATCGATGACCTAAAGCAAGCTTTCATCGCTTGGAACCAGGAATTAATGGAAGCGAAGGCTCCAAAGGAGGAAACCTACATCTCAGCCAAAGAAGCTGCGAAGATGCTTAATGTGACCCTCTCAACCTTATGGCGCTGGAACAATGAGAAGTACCTCGAGAAAATAAAGATAGGCAACAAGGTCAGATACCGCCTGTCGGAAGTGGAACAGATAATCCAGGGGAAATTATGAAAAAGAAGGATTATGAGGCTCCATTTCCGGAAACGCCTGACTTATCTACGGAGGCTTATGAAATTCCTCTTTCTCAGCTTTCACAAAAGGATAGGGTGGATAAAGAAGATGAGGAGTGTATTGATGAAAGCGAGCTTTTGTCACAATATGCCCGAGTCGGCACTACATGGTATCGTACAGTCGAAAAGCCGATGGCAAACGGATCTGTCAGCAGGTGTCGTGTCGTCTGGACAGCGGCAACAATAAAGGCGGATCACGGCACAAAGTTTCTGAATAGGATTCTCCGCTATTCATGTTTCTGTTCTGTTCCGGATCATATCAACTATCAGAGGGTCATTGGAAACGCCCTAAATCTTTACGAACCTATCACCCACAAGCCCGAATCGGGCAATTGGGATGCTATTGAGATCTTGCTCAGACACATATTTGAGGAGCACTACGAATATGGGCTTGACTATATCCAGCTGCTGTATGAGATGCCAGTTCAGAAGCTCCCGATACTCCTGCTTGTTTCCGAACAGAGGAATACTGGCAAAACCACTTTTCTAAATTTCCTTAAAGCGATATTTCAAGGCAATGCCACTTTCAATACCAACGAGGATTTTCGCTCACAGTTCAATTCCGACTGGGCCGGGAAGCTCTTGATAATGGTTGACGAGGTGCTTCTGTCCCGTCGGGAGGACTCAGAGAGACTGAAAAATTTGAGCACTACACGGTCCTATAAATCCGAGGCAAAAGGTAAAGATCGAACGGAGGTTGATTTTTTCGGCAAGTTCGTGCTTTGTTCCAATAACGAGAACTGCCCTGTGATAATCGATCCGGAGGAGATAAGATACTGGGTAAGGAAAATCAAACCGCTACAGTTTGATGACCCCCACTTCATGAGCAAGATTGAGAAACAGATACCGGCATTTCTTCACTACCTTATTCACAGAAAACTTTCAGTCGAATGTGAAAACAGGATGTGGTTTGATCCGAAAAGGCTCCGTACGCCGGCCCTTGAAAAGATAATACTGTACAACCGGAGCCAGCTCCAAGTGGAGATTGCCGAGTTGTTGGTCGACATCATGGATTATGCCAATGTAACATCCGTATCCTTTGTTATTGGAGACCTGATCCCAATCCTGAGCTATCGTAGCGTCAGGGCTGAACGCATCGAAGTACGCCGGGTGCTTCAGAACTTCTGGCATATCAAACCTGCATCCAACACACTAACTTATCAACAGTATTTCATTGGATATGCCAACGAGTGTTATGCAATCAGGACAGCAACTGGCAGGTATTATACTGTCACCAAAGATCTTCTTATTTCCCTGTCGTTATTTTGATGAATTGATGAGTCAGAAACGAAAGGGAAGAGAATCAAACTGTTAACCCTTGTATCCATTTCATCAAATCATATTGTCATGATGAACTGGTTAAGCCCTGTATTATGTTCCTTTCCCTTTCTTTACTATCTTCTTTGATGAATCGTAAATAGATAATAATCAGGATAATTTGCGGCTATTCATCATTTCATCAAATCATCATAAAGATGCATTTCACTGAATCCTCATGCCTGGAGGCAAAGAATTATTATGCTGTAAGGTAAGATTAACCACGACCGATGTGGAAACAGTGTGCTTGATTGCTTGCAAAATAATCCCTCAAGGTGGAGCAAAATAATCCCTCAAGGTGGAGGTTAATACACCTTCAACTGAAGGCGGACGGCTTTCATGCGGAAAGAGAAAGATTGTGCAAGCACCTTATAGAACGATTTTATAACCAAAACTCAAAACCACCGATATTTATATGTCTGACAAGAAACAGATGATGGACCTGAGAGCCGTCAAAAGCATATCAGCAGCCGAGAGCGACGAGCATCAGCGCAACTGGAACGATGAACTGTTTGAACGCAAGGCAAAGAATCCCGACCACAACTATGACCCCTCACGCGTGGGCCTCAATTTTCAGATCGGGCGTGGCGGCGTGATTGGACCGGTTGACAAATCCTGCAGGATCAATGACAGGATTTCCGGCATCATAAAAATGAGATTGAATGAGAAGGCCCGCGTGACGAAAGCCTCCAACCGTGCAGTGCAGATCGTCTTCGGTGGCAACCGTGACCGTATGCGCGAGATGGCGTTCGGGGATCAGATTCTGAACGAGGACACGGAGACAAACGGTCATATCATCCGGCAACGGGAGATAGAGCAATGGGCAAAGGATGTCTACTGTTTCGTATGCCGTGAATTCGGAGAAGACAACATAGCCTCTTTTATCGTCCATCTTGATGAGAGGAATCCTCATGCCCATTGCGTCTTTGTGCCGATCACCGCTGACGGCCGTCTGTGCGCCAAGGATGTCATAGGAGGAAAGACAAAGGCGGATGCCCAGAAGCGTCTGCGCGAGCTACACACCCGTTTTGCGGAGGTGAGCCGTAAGTATGGCCTTGACCGTGGGGATGACATACGAGAGACCGGTGCTCGTCACCGTTCAACAGATGAATACAAACGGGAGCTTCACCGTGAGAACGCAATGCTTGAAGCCCTTATAGGAGACAGCCGTGAGGAATTGCGGCAACTCCGCAAGCAGCTCAAGANAGCTGAAAGGCGNGTGAAGGGGCTGTCCACNATGATAGCGAATCTGGAGGATCAGCGNANTAAACTCGAGGANGAGATCGCATCCTTGAATGAAGAGATAANNTCCGGATCCGGAGATGCCGCCGAATTATTGTNGCGCATTGACGGCTTGGANCNTAAACTCAGCATGACAGAANCGTNGCTCTCTGACAAACGGGAAAAACTCCGTACAGCTGACGGACAACTGAAACAGCTGCATGAGGAAGAAATAAGGCTCAAGGATTCGACTGAACACCTGCGCCAGGAGAACAGAGAGGCTGCCACCGATAAGCAGACAAATGTAAGGATGCGGCTCACAGACTCAGTGTACGGGAAGTTGGCAGTGGGATTAAAGGACATGTTGCCATATCTACCCGATGAAGTTAAAGAGAAATGGCCTCTTTTGGTCGAGATTGCAGAGCGACCTTCGGAAATCCTTATATGTGCCATGTATCTTTTCTGTGGCTATATCGATGGAGCAATCCAGTTCGCTCAGTCAAGTGGAGGAGGCGGAACATCCGATTCCGATCTCCCCTGGGGACGTAAGGAGGATGAAGATGACCGCCACTTCGCTTACCGCTGCATGGTCCACGCATCCAATATGATGAGACGATCACTTAAAAGGGGGATCCAAAGGTAAGCTTTCCTAATGTTAGAAGCTCAATTCCCTTTGAGTGCCCATTTCAGTATTCACCTAAGGAAAATCAATATAAATATTCAAAGTAGATTTTTTCTGATCTCATATCGAAGTGGAATATTAGATGAGAAACCATAAAACATGACGGCCTAATGAGAAACAGATCTATCACATATCGAAAATAATTTGTATCTTTGTACCGGAACTTCTCATAACTTTTTTAATATGAAACGTACATGAACGGCATTCGCCAAAGGGAATGAAAAGGGCTTGCCCTCCGGCAGATAATAGTTACCTTTGCCACTGTAACTAATATCTAACCCTATGGCACGAATCAAACAAGAAGTAACTTTCGATGAAGTCGTGGCTCGCGGATGCGGCCTTGACGTACATAAGAAGGAGATAGTGGCAACCGTCGGCGGAACGGGCATAGAGTCCGAGACTCGCACGTTCCANTCGACAACGAGATCTTTGACANAACTGAAAGAATGGCTATTGNCACNGGGNGTGACCCATGTGGCCATGGAAAGCACAGGCGTTTACTGGAAGCCGGTGATGAACATCCTTGAGCCTGGAGGCTTTACAATCCTAGTTGTGAATGCTCGTCACATCAAGTATGTCCCCGGGCACAAGACCGACAAGAAAGACTCGGCGTGGATCTGCAAACTTCTCCGGGCCGGGCTTCTCAAAGGCAGTTTTGTACCAGCCCGTGACCAGCGTGATTTACGTGATCTTACACGTTACCGCAGGAAACTGGTGCAGCAGCAATCAGCAGAACACAACCGCATGATACGCATTTTCGAGGATGCAAACCTGAAGTTGTCGAGTGTCTTTTCAGACATCCGGGGAAAGACATGCACACGTGTGATTGACGCGGTGATCGCCGGAGAGACAAATCCGCTGACATTCGCCGCACTGTGTACCCACAAGCGTCTGAAAGCCACCAAAGAGGAAATAGCCCTTGCCGTCGAGGGGCGTTTCACCGAGCACCATAAATTCATGATAAGGGCAATACGCACCAGTATCACCAATATCGAGGCTGAGATAGACCACCTTGACGGGGAGATAGAGCGGCGCATACAGCCCTTTGAGGCACAGATACGGCAGCTGTGTGAGATACCCGGCATGGACGTGACATCGGCCAACGAACTGCTGGCGGAAATCGGTGTCAACATGGAGGTATTCCCCACGGCCGAACATCTCACATCATGGGCGGGTCTTGCACCGGGCAACACGAGAGCGCAGGTAAAAAAAAAGCTCACACACCACCACGGCAACAAAGCCACAAAAGCGATAATGACAGAATGTGCGTGGTGTGCGACAGGAACCAAAGGAACCTACTTCTCGGCCAGATACAAACGGATAGCAGCCCGAAGAGGGAAGAAACGCGCGTTGGTCGCGATTGCCGCAGAGATGCTAAAGGTAGTTTACCATATGCTCAAGGACGGCTCGGCCTATCAGGAGTTAGGTGAGGATTATATGGTTTCTCGCCGCAAGGACGCACAGATAAGGTATCACCGCGAACAGCTCAACAAACTACTCGGAGAGGACTCGCCCGAGACAGAAAGCGCATAGGGCGCACGACTCCTAAGGCCGATTTTTACTGGGACACAAAGCCTGAATATGAAACTGGCCTAAACGACTGAGAGGCAAAGATTGTTGCTGGGAGCACGCGAATGAAATTTCCTGACCATCCGGTCGTTTTAAAACCTAAACGCCTACCCAATAGCCGCATGTAGCCCCAAGCCGCGTGCTAATCTTTCGTTGTGTCTGAAATACATTGTATTAACTAAGATGGTGACTTTCAGTTACCATCGCCTAAATAAATTTTCGAATGAAATACTATTTAATTTGTTTTCTTGCACTCCTGTGTCTCGTTTCTTGTAGTAATGTTCATCATGGAGATACAGTCGGGCCAGATATCCCTTGTATAGATTCCTTGCAAATATATCTAGATAAAGCTAATAGCAGTGACATAGAGGCTAAATACATTTCAGGTATTTTATTGCAGTATAAAATATCAAAACAAGATTCAATTAAAGCAGTCGAATTTTTTAATTCTGTTGCAGACTTGGTTTATTCTGCAGCGGAAAGAGCCATTACGCTTAAATTACTTGACTCAACCGCAAGTAAGAACA
>WFLX010016298.1_pt1 | contig 10862 bp, 7 predicted proteins | sample 4967041 | NCBI WGS metagenome assembly WFLX01 (sample SAMN12857096, study PRJNA449069) | gut metagenome | isolation source: stool from male and female vole | host: Microtus ochrogaster | place: USA:Florida | collected 2017
GCTTCGGCTTGAATTCGTCGCGTTTCGGCCTAAACTCGTCGCGTCTTGGCTTAAATTCATCACGCCTTGGCCTGAAGTCGTCGCGTTTGGATTTGAAATCATCCCGGCGGGGCTTGTTGAACTTGCCTCCGGGTCTCCGGTGGTCATCACGATGTCCTTTGCCTCCGTCGAAGCGGCGAGCCTCCTCGGCCCATTCCGAATCGCTTTTGCGCGGTGCACGGCGGGGCGTTTCGTTCTCCCGACGGTTCTTGTTGGCTACGCTTCCACCTTCCGCGCGGAAGTCGCTGAACGAGCCGTTGAAGAGGACATATTCCCTGAGCGAGCACTCGAGAGAACCGTTGTGGAGNGGTATCTTGACGGANGGCTTGAGGCCGATCCCGTTGAAATGTTCATCCTTATAGCCCAATACCCAGACATGCCAGCCTGCGAAATACTTCTTCAGAGTCGATCCGAAAGAAGAATAGAGCATGTCGATGTCGTCGGGACGCAGACGTTCGCCATAAGGGGGATTTGTGACCATCACACCTTCGGGGGCGTTCTCCGTCCATTCATCGAAGGGACGTCGCGTCAGCTCGATCATCTCCTCGACACCGGCCGACTTTATATTCTTGCGTGCGATAGCGACTGCGTCAGCGTCGATGTCGCCACCGTAGATCTTATATGCGAAATCCTTTTCCTCGCTATCGTCATTATAGAGGCGTTCGAACAGTTCGGCATCGAAGTCGGGCCATTTTTCAAAGGCAAAGCCCTTGCGGAAGATTCCCGGGTTGATGTTGGCCGCNATGAGNGCCGCTTCGATCAGCANTGTTCCGGAACCGCACATGGGNTCCGCGAAATCACAGTCTCCGCGCCATCCGGTCTTCATGATGATTCCGGCCGCNAGCACCTCGTTCAGNGGAGCGGGCGTGTTGTCAACCTTATAACCGCGCTTCGACAGAGGTTCGCCACTCGAATCGAGCGAGATTGTCACCCGGTTTTCAGATATGTGGACATTGAACAGAAGGTCGGCTCCGTCGAGTCTGATTGAAGGACGCCGTCCGTATCTGTCATTGAAATGGTCGGCTATTCCATCCTTGACGCGATAGGTGACATAGCGCGAATGGGTGAAGTCATTGCCCGAGACGGTCGTGTCGATCGCGAACGTCGTGTCAGGCGTCATGTATCTGCTCCAGTCTATATCGCGGACAATGTCATAAAGCTCATCCGGATCCTCGGCCGTGAACTTGATTATCGGCTTCAGGATTCTGAGAGCTGTCCGGCAGCAGAGGTTGGCCTTATACATCATCTCGAGATCACCCTCGAAGCTGACCATCCTCTGGCCTATTTCGACATTCTTTGCTCCGAGAGCGATCAGCTCGTCCCGGAGGACATCTTCAAGACCCTGGAAGGTCTTGGCTACCATGGGGTAGATGTTTTCCATTTATTGCGGACTTGAGTTCTTTATTCTTTGGTCTCGTCACAATTCTCCGGGGGCCGTCTCAGAAATTGAGGTTGTACAGGCCTCAGGCTTGTATTGATTCAAGGCATATTCGCCCGGCCTCACTCGTCGGTGAAGGAGATGGCGCTGCCGGACGATTTCGGAACCACAGGGGCCGGAACGGCTTTGTTCTCGGCCTGCTGTTTGATTTCAGTGTTGAAGTGGGGATCGCGGTTGAAGGCCGGTGTCCTTTCGAGCATGGCGATAACGTCCATGTCGTCGAACTGAGAGGGAAGAAGCACGGCATACTTCACCTTGTTGGCCATCTTCATCTGGTCCGCCATCTTCTCGTGGCCATACATCTCGGCGATGCGGTTCTGCGACTCGGCCTGCTGGCGCTCCTTGTGAATGGTCTCGGTCGCTTTCTGGGCCTGTTCGTTCCCGGCGCGGAAGACAATCTCGTCTCCGCCCGTGTCTTCGCGCAGAGTGACGTCAAATCCGGAGGCGAGCACCGTGATCTTGATCTTTTCCCCGAGCTCAGGATTGTCAGCTATACCCCATTTCACGTCGATTGTNGGAGGAAGNTGGCCTGTGAATTCAGTGATCTCGCGTATTTCCTGGGTCTGGAGGGGTTTCTCCGAAGAACGGGAGCATGAGAACTTGAACAGGAGCCGCTTCGACGTCTTGATGTCATGGGTCTTCAGCAGAGGGGAGTGGAGTGCATTGTGGATCGCCTGCGAGATGCGGTGTTCGCCCTCGCCGTATGCCGTCGCGATGATTGCGGTTCCCGAATCCTTGAGAACAGTCTTCACATCCTGGAAATCGACGTTGATATAGCACTTTTCGCTGATGATCTCCGAAATTGAGCGGGCGGCGTTTGCCAGGGTGTCGTCGGCCTTTGCGAAGGCGTTGAAGAAATCCAGGTCGGAGTAGAGGTCGACCAGATTCTCGTTGTTGATCACGAGGAGCGCGTCGACATGCTTCTTCATTTCGGCTGCGCCGTCGAGAGCCTTGAGGATCTTCGACTGACCTTCGAACATGAAGGGGACGGTCACGATGCCGATCGTCAGCATTCCGCTGTCCTTTGCGAGCTGCGCGACTACGGGAGCCGCTCCGGTTCCCGTGCCGCCACCCATACCGGCGGTGATGAACACCATTTCGGTCTGGTCCTGGAAGAGTTTCTTGATTTCTTCAGCGCTTGCCTCGGCACACTGTCGGCCGATCTCCGGCTGATTGCCGGCTCCGCGGCCCCCTGTGACCTCAAAACCGAGGGTCAGTTTTGTCGGGACGGGCGATGTCTCGAGAGCCTGATTGTCTGTGTTGCAGACAACAAAGTTCACATGCGGAATCTTCTGGTTGTACATGTAGTTGACGGCGTTTCCGCCACCGCCGCCGACGCCGATGACCTTGATGATAGCGTCGTCTCCGGTGTCGATGAAGCTCGACGAGTCGGATATATTGGGATTGATAGGATCAGTCATTTTTCAGAAGTCTTGGAGAGTGATCAGTCTAAAAGGTCGGATTCGTCCTCGGTATTGCCGAACATTCCGGCCATTTTGTCACGTATGGAGTCGAAGATGCTCCGGCCTTTCTTTCGGATCGGATTGTCAGGAGTGGTGTTTCCGCCTCCGGTGTGGCCGTGCGGTGCCGGATCGTCGTTGCCGTTCGGTTCGCCTGTTGCGGGCAGATCCTCCTTCTCCGGACTTTCGAGACAGACGCTGTCTCCGAGAGTNGCTCCGGCGTAGGCCACTGCCGTCACTTCAAGCAGGTTGTTCTGGTTATTTCCCGGAGTGTCGATGCGGATATAGGCCGGATTACGNCCCATTCTAACTTTCAGGCCGCTCTGGCGCTCCAGAAGCTCGTTCATGGAGTTCAGATATGCGGCGCCGCCGATCAGGACGATTCCGCCCGGAAGGTCGCGCTCTTTCATCTCGGCGTATGAGATCTGCTCCACGATATTGGCCACGATCTCCTCAGCGCGGGCGACGATCAGGTTATGGACGTCTGCCAGACGCAGGCCGTGGATGTTGAGCGAAGATGACGTATCGCGGAGGATAGCCGTTCCCGACTGGATCTTGATCTCTTCCGACCGCTCCTCGAGCTGGTGGAGAGTCGTGATGTCACGCGTGATGTTGCGTCCTCCGAGGGGTATGGTGACGAAATATCTGAGACATCCCCCTTTGTAGATCGAGACAGCCGTTGTCTCGGCTCCCATGTCGACGAGCATGCAGCCGAGCCGCTTTTCTTCGTCTGTTAGGATCACGTTGGCTGTCGCGAGCGCTGTGACGACGAAGCTCTCGATCCGGATTCCGAGTTTCTCGGTCAGCGTCCGGGTGATGTTCTTCATCAGCGACGGCCGGCAGACAATGAGGTCGAACGTCCCTTCGATATGGTTCCCGATGACCCCTTTCGGATTCTGGAACTCCTGATTGCCAACTTTGTAGATGCGCGCGACAGCGTCAACGACCGTCAGCGACGAATCGATCGATGTCGAGGCGGCCTGATTGCGCAGGCGCGCGAGAATGTCGTCGTTGATCTCCGTGTCTTCCGGGAGCGTCAGCGAGACTGTAGTCGTGATGCTCCGCAGCGAACGGCCGTTGAGGCCGACGAAGACACCGGCGATCCTGCGTGGAGCGACACCCGGCGCGCGTTCAAGTCTTGCCAGAACGCGGGCCACTCTGTTGGACGTGTCGTCCACATTCTGGATATGGCCGTAACGCACGCTTTCGACGCTCTTCTCCTGGTCGNCGGCGATTATGTTGAGATGACCGCTTTCCTCGGTGCCGATGACACCGACTACCTTCGAACTGCTGATTTCGAGTGCGGCCACATATTTCTTGGAATTCATTTTCTTCTTGGCTGTTTCTTAAGTTGGTTCCTTTTTAGGTGTTCCCGAACTGAGAGAATCGGGGAGGGCGATTTCGGGGAGAGTAGCTTCCTCAAAATCCTCGTCGTCCAGATATTCTGACGGTGTCCTCAGCGGAGTCTTGTCCCGTCGTGTGGCGACGATCTGATTCCTGAACTTCACTGAAATAGTATCATACGTCTCCCACCCCTTGACCGGGAGGATTCTCCGGTAGGCTGTCAGGATCGCTTTCCTTTTTTCATCGAGGCGGGTCGTGTCTCCGAAATTGATTACATGACCCTGGATTCTGGGAATCAGAAGGATATTGTTGATATCGTTGACCTTTATGCCGGTGACAAGGGCCGAGAGCTCGGGGTCGGAGTTGACGTATCGCACGACGGGCAACAGCTTGCGGAATGCGAAATTGTCCCCGAACATCCCGATCACGACCGGCACGTCGGTGAAGAATTCGGCATTGGCCTTTATCTTCTTTCCGTCCTTGTTGACGTAATATGAATTTCCACGCGGNTCGAACACTCTGATTTCCGGNACCATCGGCGTCACGATGACCTGCAGGCTTCCGTCTGCGGCCATCATGCAGTCGACTTCCTCGAAAGCGTCGAGACGCGACAGATACTTCTTGATGTTGACCGTGTTGATGCGCTCGGACTGGACTCCGACGATCTTTTCCGGGTATCGGCTGAGCTCCTCGCGGATTCCCGAGACAGTGACGCTGTCGGCATCACCTCCTCCCTTCACATGAACCTCGATCGAACGGCAGACATTGCGTGCGGCTTCTCCGTGGGCCCAGAAGGCCATTCCGACTGCGTATGCAATCAGGACCACTAACACGCACCATTTCAAAGCCGTCTTCTTCATCGTCACATTTGTCGGTTCACAGACTCGCCGGATCAGCTGGACTTCCGGTGCCGTCCATGGCCCCCGAGTCAGCCGTTCAGTTCCCCGAGCGGGGCTTTGCGGCGCAGGAGGGCCTCAATTTCCGGCAGCAGAATGTTTATATCCGCCGCTCCGAGAGTCATCAAGACCTCAAAGTTAGTATTTTCTACCAATTTAAGCAAGTCTTTTCGCTCGCAATAAATTTTTTGCGCNCCCTTNACCTGATCCAGCACAAGATGGCTGTCCACACCCGGAATGGGTTCTTCCCGAGCGGGATATATCTCGGGCATTATGACTGTGTCGGCGGCCGAGAGGGCCTCGGCGAACTCNGGCGCGAAATCGCGGGTGCGGCTATATAGGTGGGGCTGGAAAATCACGCTGAGCCTGTGGCCGGGATACAGTTTGCGGACACTTTCGATCGACGCCCGGACCTCGTTCGGAGAGTGGGCATAGTCATCTATAAGTACCCTTCCGCCATCCTCTTTGCTGCCGTTCATCCAGATCTGGAAGCGTCTTTCGGGACCCATGAATGTCTCTATCCCCTTCCGGATCTGTTCGGGCGAAGCTCCGCATAAATGTGACGCGGCCGCAGCTGCGACAGCATTGTCTATGTTGATCTCGACCGGTATGCCGGGCTTCACGGATCTCAGTTCGAAACCGTCGGGCCCGGTGATGTCGAAAAGCAGAGAGCCCGGAATCCAGCGCACGTTCTCCGCGTGCCAGTCAGCCCCGGTCTCTGGTTCGCCGTCGATGATCTTCCCGGAATATGTCATTGTCGTCACTTCCGGACCTGTCCGCGGCTTGAGCTTCAATCCCGTGTGGACAAGCAGGGTGCCTCCGGGCCTGATAAGGGATGTGAAATGGGCGAAACCTTCGAGATAGCCGGCTTCGTCGCCATATATGTCGAGATGGTCCGGATCGGTGCTCGTGACGATTGCCAGAGTGGGAGAGAGGTGGTGGAATGATCTGTCATATTCGTCGGCTTCGATGACGGCGACATTGCTTTTGTCCGAGAGCATCAGGTTGCTCCCCGTGTTGCGCAGTATTCCGCCGAGAAAGGCGTTGCACCCGTCGGGCCCGAGGCTGAGGATATGGGCGATCATGGACGATGTGGTCGTCTTTCCGTGAGATCCGGCGACACAGACAGCCTCCGTGTGCCGGGTGATTTCCCCGAGTAATGCCGCCCGTTTGACCACCTCATGTCCGCGCTTCCTGAATTCGCTGAGAATCCTGTTGTCCGGACCGACAGCCGGTGTGTAGACCACGAGTGTTTTCTCCGGATCAAGAAACTCCGCGGGAATGAGCGCGGGATCGTCAGTGAACACCAGCTCCGCTCCCTCTTCTCCGAGCGAGTCTGTCAGCTGTGTCGCCGTCCGGTCATATCCTCCGACACGCGCTCCGCGGCGGAGATAATATCTGACGAGATTAGCCATCCCGATTCCTCCCGCTCCGACAAAATACAACAGTTTCTTTTCCATTGAAATGGGTTCTTCTAATGAGATGTTCTGATTATTTCCCGGAACGTTTCCCGGCNNTGGCGATGATNNCATTGACGATTTTCTCATCCGAATCCGGGAGNGCCNTTTTCCGGATCTCGGCCGACATCNTTTCGNGTTTTCCGGGATCTGAAAGCAGCTCGGAAATTGCCGGAATAAGTTTTTCGCGGGCCTCGGCGTCCGTGATGAGTACCGCCGCTCCCCTGTCGGAAAGTGCGCGTGCATTCTTGGTCTGATGATCCTCGGCCACATTGGGACTCGGAACCAGAACCGCAGGTTTCCCGAGCAGTTCGAGTTCGCTGATCGAGCCGGCTCCGGCACGCGACACGACAAGCGAGGCTGCCGCGTATGCTTTCGCCATATCGGATATGAAGGGAGTGACCACAACACCTTCCATCCCCTTGGCCGCCTTGATCCCTCTGTCGCCGAAGTTCTTTCCGGTCTGCCATATCACCTGTATGCCGGCCTCGTTGAGCGCTTTCAGATTCTCTTCGAGACTCTCGTTCAGAGTCCGCGCTCCGAGGCTGCCGCCGACAACAAGCACCGTCGGCTTCATCGGATCGAGACCGAACCCGCTTCTCGCCTTTTCCTTCGTCAGGTGGCTGCCGGTGAGATCTTTTCTGACCGGATTTCCCGTCAGGATTATCTTCTCGCCCGGAAAGAACCTGTCCATGCCCTCATAGGCCACACAGATACGTCCGGCTTTTTTCCCGAGAAGCTTGTTGGTCACACCGGCGTATGAATTCTGTTCCTGAAGAAGCGTCGGGACTCCGGCTTTCTGGGCTGCTTTCAGTGTCGGACCGGACGCATAACCGCCCACTCCCACCGCAATGTCCGGCTTGAAGCTGCGGACTATCGCGCGCGCTTTCCGCATCGATTTCCAGAGCCGGAAGAGAACCGGAATGTTCCTCAGAAGATTGTGACGGTCGAAACCGGCGACGGGGAGGCCGATGATTTCATAGCCTGCCGCCGGGACACGTTCCATTTCCATTCTGTTGTCAGCTCCGACAAAGAGTATCTCAGTGTCGGGCATCCGGCGTTTCAGTGCGTTGGCTATCGAAAGAGCGGGGAAGATATGTCCCCCCGTACCCCCTCCGCTGATCAGGACTTTCATCTTTCTATTCTTGCAGGGTTTGTTTTTTTATGAAAAGGCTCTGTTACGGGCTCTCGGGTCTCGGGCTCCAGAGACCGCTTTCAGAGCGTCGATGCGTTCGCCGTGTGCAGCTCCGGCGACAGCTGCGCATCTTCAGCCCGGACATCATTCCGGTTCGATGCGTTGGCCCGGACAGCATGCCGGCTGACCGAGAGCATGATTCCGATCGCTGTCGACATCACGATGACTGAGGTTCCGCCTTTTGATATGAAGGGGAGGGGCTGGCCCGAAANCGNCACCACGCCGGANACAATCGCCATGTGGACAAGTNCCTGGAAAACNATCAGCACCGCACACCCCATGATCAGGAACGCCGGGAAGGCCCGCCGGCACTTGAACGCNACACGTCCCGCACGGCCGAGCAACAGCAGGTAGAGCGTAAGCAGCGCNANACCTCCGATGAGNCCCGTGTCTTCGATTATGATGGAATAGATATAGTCCGAGAAGGCGAGGGGCAGACGCGCTGTCTCACGCGATTTTCCGGGACCGTGGCCGAAGACTCCGCCGTTTGCCTGNGCAAATTTNGCCATCATCGACTGGCGGTTGTCATCGGTGATGTCGTCCGTCGGCTTGTCGCCGGCGAGGAAACGCGAGATACGCCCTTTGTGCGTGTCGGAACGGTCCGTAACGGCCGGTGCTTCGGCTACNGCCGGNGCACTCATCTCTGTTCCGGTCTTGTTGAATTCGTCGGCTTCGTTGCCCGAGTATTTCGTCATGAANAGCATCCCGCCGAAAACGCCATAGACTGCCAGAACGCAGAAGATGCGTTTCAGCTGAATGCCGCCGATCAGCATCATGCAGATCGACACACCCATCAGCAGAATGGTGTTCGTCAGACCGTTCTTCCAGAGTATGGCGCTGAAGAACAGGACAATGCCGGCGACTTTCCAGACAGCTCCGAGTTTCACGCCTCTGCCCTCCTGGCTCGAACCGAGAATTTTCGCGAGCCAGATAATCACGGTCAGCTTGACTATCTCAGGCGGCTGGATCGTGAAGCCTGCGATATGGATTGCGCGCTGGGCGCCGTTGATGACCACTCCGAAAAATGTCGAGTAGAGGAGAAGGCCGGCCGAAAGGATAGCCACGGGCATCGCGAAATGCTTCAGTGTCGCGTAGTGCACGCGCTGAAGCCCGAGCGCGATCAGCAGACCTATGATCAGGAATTTTCCGTGGCGAAGCAGCGGACCGTAGACGTTCGAGGCCGTCACCTCCGTGCTCGACGCGCTGTAGAGCTCGACGACAGAAATGGCGAGCAGCGCAAGATAAATTCCCCAGATGAACTTGTCATTCTTGAAATTGGTAGCTTTCCGGGTCCCGGCGCTTGCAGCAGTCCTGGCCCCGGTTTTAGTCCCGGGGGCGGTTCCTGTGGGATTCAGCGACATTTCGGATTCGGCGCCTGCCGGACGGGCTCTCCTTGCGCGTGTGCGCGGAGCCGGAGCGGCGGGAATGTCGATCTCGTCGAGTTCATATTCGCTGACTACCGCTCCATCAACCTTTTCGCGGATCAGCAGTTGGTCTTTATTTGGTTTTGCAGATGGCATTCTTGTTTATGAGACGTATTCTTGTTTTGTGAACGTGTCCTTGGTCTGTTGAGACCTGTTCTTGTTCAGATATGTATTCTTGATCAGATATGCGATTTCAGCTCCTTGACCGCACGCTTGAATTCAGCGCCTCGGTGCTCGTAACTGTTGAAAAGATCGAAACTTGCACAGCAGGGCGAGAGAAGGACCGTGTCTCCGTCCGAGGCCAGACGGTGACATTCCGCAATGGCTTCGTCAATCGAGTGGGTGTCTGAAATCACGGGTACTTTTCCGTCGAAGAAACGGAGCAGTTTGGTGTTGTCCACACCCATGCAGACGATCGCTTTCACTTTCCCGCGCACGAGCTGTTCGATCTCTGAATAGTCGTTTCCTTTGTCCTTGCCCCCGAGGATCAGGATGGTCGGCGTCGTCATGCTCTCGAGCGCATACCATGTCGAATTGACATTGGTTGCTTTCGAGTCGTTGATATATCTGACACCCTCGACCGTGTCCACATATTCCAGACGGTGTTCGACAGCTTCGAAATCCGAAAGGGCCTCACGGATCGTCTCATTCTTGATCTTCAGCAACGAGGCTGAGATCCCGGCGGCCATCGAGTTGTATAGGTTGTGCAGCCCGGTGAGCGAGAGCTTGTCGCGCGGAATTTCCCAGACATCTCCCGGGAGATCGAAATGGACGATCCCGTTTTCAGACCATGCCACAGCCCCCTCTTCCCTATCTTCTGAGAACGGCATCTTTCTCGCTTCGGACTGGATATGACGGATCTGCTCGGTCACGATCGGATCTCCCATCCAGTAGACGAAGTAGTCATCCGGCGTCTGGTTCCGGAGAATCCGGAATTTCGCGGCCGCATAGTTCTCCATCTTGTGGTCATACCGGTCCATGTGGTCCGGTGTGATGTTGAGGATAACGGCTATGTTGGCCTTGAAATCATACATGTTCTCAAGCTGGAAGCTCGAGAGTTCGATGACATAATAATCGTGGGGATCGAGAGCGACCTGAAGCGCGAGGCTCTTGCCGACGTTTCCGGCCAGTCCCACGTTCAGACCGGCTTTCTTCAGGATATGATAGGTGAGGAGTGTCGTTGTCGTCTTGCCGTTCGAGCCCGTGATGCAGATCATCTTCGAGTCCGTATATTTCCCGGCGAATTCGATCTCGGAAAGGATCGGTATCCCGGCTTCCGCGGCCCGTGCGACGAGAGGTGCTGTCGGCGGGATTCCGGGGCTCTTGACGATTACGTCGGCGCTGAGAACACGTTCTTCCGTGTGGCCACCCTCTTCGAATTCAATTTCGTGGGCCACCAGCGTCTCCCGGTGCTTCTCCGGAATCTTGCCCATATCGGTGACGAAGACGTCATATCCTTTTGTCTTTCCGAGGACAGCCGCCCCGGCTCCGCTTTCTCCACCGCCCATGACGACGAGGCGCGGAGTTCTTTCATTTATGCTGTCGGTGGTCATTGAATTTTCTTTTGAGGTTTACCTCAGTTTGAGTGTGACGAATGTGAGGGTTGCGA
>WFLX010280272.1_pt1 | contig 10859 bp, 6 predicted proteins | sample 4967041 | NCBI WGS metagenome assembly WFLX01 (sample SAMN12857096, study PRJNA449069) | gut metagenome | isolation source: stool from male and female vole | host: Microtus ochrogaster | place: USA:Florida | collected 2017
AAAATAGTCCTCAGCAACGACGCTTCGGCTCTCGAGGAAGTTGTGGTCGTTGGTTATGGAGGCACACGCGCTCGCCGCGACTTGACCGGTTCAGTCGGTTCTGTTTCGGGAGCAAAACTTAGTGTAGTTCCTGTTACTTCAGCTGCCGTAGCCCTTCAGGGTAAGGTTGCCGGTGTGCAGGTGTCATCAGTCGACGGACAGCCCGGTGCTGATATCAATATCCGCATCCGTGGTACGGCTTCCGTATCATCGGGAGGTGACTCCAACCCGTTGTTCATTGTCGACGGTTTCCAGCAGGACAACATCAACGACATCCCGCCGAGCGACATCCAGTCGATCGACATTCTTAAGGATGCGTCCTTGACCGCCATCTACGGCGCCAAGGGTGGTAACGGTGTTGTCGTTGTGACCACCAAGAGCGCCAAGGAAGGCAAGACCACCGTTTCGTTCAACGGATCGTTGACCTGGAGCCACCTTTCAAAGAAGCTCGACTTGATGGACACTTATGATTTCGTCGACTACCAGTATGAACGCGCGGTTATGAAAGGTAACTCTACCTCCAACAGCGCTCTTCGCTTGTTCCGCGCCAACTTCGGTAATCCGCAGGATATCGATATCTACATGCGCGCCAAGAACCATGACTGGCAGGACGAAGTGATGGGCGGTACCCCGATGAGCTACTCTTCAAACGTATCGATCGGCGGTGGTACTGNAAACNATCGNTTCAACGTGTCGATCACTCAGAGCGNGGACAAGGGTATCATCATGAACACCGGCGTGCGCCGCACCAACATCAACACCAAGTTGTCGGCAAAACTCGGAAAGAACTTGACTTTCACTTTCAACCCCAAATTGAGCTATCGTCGTGACCTCGGTGAAGGCGGTGAGCACGTAGGTACCGGCGGTATCATCGATATCTTGAAGTATCGCCCTACCAACGGTCTCCGCGAGTTCGCTTTCTGGGATCCCGCAACTGTAGATGCTAAAGAAGAAGCTGACTTCGCTTACACCAACCCTGTTGGCGACATCAAGCGCAATCTTTACAAGAAACACAATTACGAGTTCACCAACCAAGCATCGTTGGAGTGGAAACCGATTAAGGGTCTCACTCTGCGCACCGAAGGCGCTTACGCCATTTCATTNANCGACGCAAACGCNTTCTATGCNGTTGGAACAGCNGNNGCTANGAAGNATNACAACANCCCNNTCGCTTCAATAAGGAAAGCCCAGNCCAATCGCTACATCNGGACTAACACGGCTGCTTATGACTGGACCTTGAAAGATCTCCACAACTTCTATTTCCTTCTCGGTCAGGAAATCCAGAACAAAGAGAGCAAGAACACCTACATGGAAGGACGCAACTTCCCTGACGACATCACTGCCGACAAAGCTCTCAACATGATGGGTATGGCTANGAAGTATGTCGTTACTTCAAGCAAGAGCACTCCCAACCGCATGGCTTCATTCTTCGGTCAGGTGAACTANAACTATGATNACAAGTATCTCGTATCGTTCACAGCACGTACNGNCGGNACTTCATTCTACGCTCCCGGCTACAAGNGGGGCTTCTTCCCCTCTGTATCGGCAGGTTGGGTCATCTCTAATGAAAACTTCATGAAGGACGCTGCTCCCGTAATCTCTAACTTGAAACTCCGCGCCGCTATCGGTAAGGCTGGTAAGAACTTGACTCAAGCCGACATGTGGGATTACTCATTTGACTTGAACTCAAGCGGCGGTCCTATCTTCGGTCCTGACGCTGATGACTCCGAAGGTGAGAACTGGTATGGAATGAGCAGCTATCTGCCCAACCCCAAAATCAAATGGGAAACTACTCTCACACGCAACGTGGCAGTTGACTTCTCGATGTTCGACTATCGCTTGACAATCACCCCCGAGTTCTACTGGAACACTACCAGCGACCTCCTTCACAAGTCGCAGGTGTTGACCAACTCAGGTTACACCCAGCAGTGGCGTAACATCGGTCAGATCACCAACAAGGGTATTGAGTTGACCATCGAGGGCGACATCCTTCGCGGACGCGACTACTCTCTTACCGCCAACTTGACTCTCGGTCGCAACAAGATGACCGTTGACAAGCTTAACGGTACCGACGAAGAGCTTTGGGAAAAGGGAGGTCGTAACAAGAGTAGCTATGACGCTTATTGCTTGAAGGTAGGTAAGCAGATGGGTCTTATCTACGGTTGGAGATATGACGGAATTTATAGCTTCGACGAATTCACTACCGATGTCAACAACAGCTATAATCAGGTACCCATTCCTTTGGAATTCGACGAGAACGGTAAGCGTATTAGCGGTACTGTAATCAACAATATCCTCGGATCTTCTGAATCAGGCGACGCAACTCTGCCCGGTAAGATGAAGCTGAAAGACCTTGACGGCGACGGTTACATCACTGAGGCTGACCGCGAAGTTATCGGTAACACCACTCCTAAACTTCAGGGTGGTTTCGGTATCAACGCTCAGTGGAAGAACTTCGACTTTACCGCCAACTTCACTTACTTCCTTGACTTTGACGTGTACAACGCAACAGCTTATGCACTGTCATCATCCGAGAAGAGTTTCAATGCCGGAACTCTCCACAATGTTCTCAATCGTTTCTCTGGCGATCGCTGGCGCTACACCAAGCGTAACGACCCCGACTGCTGGTTCAAGAACAACTACATTGACGGTTCTATCGATATCTACAAGGAACTAAACGCAAACGCTCAAATGTGGAGCCCCGCCGACCTCGTGACTCCGATCACACTTGACTACTTCATTGAGGACGGTTCATTCCTCCGTTGCAACGATATCACTATCGGTTACACTCTTCCCGAGAAGATTTCGAAGAAAGCCGGAATGTCAAAGCTGCGTTTCTATGGTTCGGTATCTAACCCCTTCATTATCACAAACTATTCAGGTTTCGACCCCGAGGTTGACGTAATGAGCGGTCTCACTCCTTCTTGGGACTACAACCGTTACCCGCGTTCACGTGGTTATGTTGTAGGTCTTAACGTAACATTCTAACCNTAAACGAATAACAGAAANTGAAACTACGTAATATATTGTTAGNCNGAGTTCTTNCCGNGNGTTTCGCATCTTGTAACGACTATCTTNATNTAGAATCACCCTCGCGCTATGACTTAGACTACGTGNTNAGCTCGAAAGATGACGCCAACATGGCTCTGAACGGGCTTTATGCTCATCTCCTCGACGGCAACCTGTGGGGCAACAAGTTGATTTCCAATTTCACTCCTAACAGTGACCTTGAGTTTGCAAGCTCAAGCTCCAACCTTGCGAACGGCAACAATTTCCGCCGTTTTGACATGGACCATGAGCATGGCGACGCTAATCTTTGGAAATCCCTCTATTCAGGTATTGAGGCATGTAACATCTTTATTGACAAAATTCGCAACTCAGAATATTATGGCGAAGGCGACGAAGAGTTCAGCCAGATGCTCGGCGAAGCTATCGTGATCCGTTCTATGTTCTATCATGAACTCACCTGGTACTACGGAGACGTTCCTTTCTCTCTCGAACCCTCTTACAACAAGAGCGGCAAGGATCAGGAATTGTTCCCGATTGTTGACCGTCACGAGATTCTTGACACTCTTATCCAGGACATCATCAAGGTGGCTCCGGGTATGAAATTCGCTGAAGCGAACGGTGGTTCCGACCGTGCGTCCAAGGAATTTGCATGGGCTCAGATCGCCCGTCTTGCAATGACTTGCGGCGGTTACTCATTGGAACCCGACAATGCCAACCCGACAAGCTACGGCAAGATGGAGCGCATCGCCAACTATAAAGATTATTACAAACTCGCAGCCGAGTATTGCGATTCTGTGATAACTTCAGGCAAGCACTCATTGTCAAAAAGCTATGTTCAGGTATTTGCTGACGAATGTAAAGGTGGCGCTGCCGCAACCAATGATGACCCCATCTTTGAAATTCCTTTCTCAAGAGNCAACTCAGGCAACATTGGCTATATCCACGGATATAAAATCGACANTCCCGACGATGCTACCGTGNCAACAGTGACATCTTATGGTAAGGATGATTCAGGCGCAAGACTTCATCCCCTTGCACGCTTCCTCTTTGACTCTGACGATATCCGTCGCGACTTTATTTTCGCAATGTGGAAATACTCCAACAAGGGTGTTCCCTCATTTGAAAAGGATGCTTATACCACCTATAATGGTAAGTGGTGCAAACTTTGGGGTCCCGCTCGCGGTAAAGATTCTGAAGGCAACACCGGTATCAACTTCCCCTATATGCGTTATGCCGACGTGCTTCTTATGTATGCCGAGGCTGTTAACGAAATCGAGGATGGTGTTGGTGGAGCTAATGGCGAAAAGGCTATCGAGGCGTTGAAGACCGTTCGCGAGCGCGCATTCAGAAATTCAGCCGATAAGTCCAGCAAAGTTGACACTTATGTGGCTACTGCCGCTGCCGACAAGGAATCATTCCTCAAGGCTGTCCTTGATGAGCGTTTCTTTGAGTTCGCAGGTGAAAATATGCGTTGGCGCGACCTTGTCCGCAACAACATCTATGGGAAGACAGTGTTCTACACATTCCTCCGCATGCTTGCGGTGGCTGAGGTGACCGGCGCTTCAAATGGCTTCAACAATGCTTCAGCTGTCGTGTCTCTCTATGACACCAATGGAGCATCTGATGAAAAGTGGGACAACTTCCCTCCGTTGGTATATGTTGAGACTGATGCTTTCAGCAATCTAAATGTTGAATGGTTCCCCAATACGGAAGTGCAGATGCTTCACATCTACAACCTGTATGACCGTCAGCTTCCCGCCGACATCAAGAAGTACACTACCAACGCGATGTATGAGAAATGGGTAACCGGCGACGGCTATCCCTCAGGCGAGGTTCTGAACTCGATGTTCGGTTATATTCACGCTGATGAATATGGCACGGTGTCGATTGTTGAGAATGGTACCCCGAAAGTAATCTATGAAGCCCCCGCCACTTTCCCCGTGCTTCGCTATCTGATGCCTTATCCTCTCTCTCAGATTCAGGATGCCGGCGGAGCATACTCGAATAATTACGGTTTTATTAAAAAAACAAATTGATAATAGACAATCATGAATAAGAAATTTATATATGGCTTGGTTGCCTTGGCATCAATGTCGATGTTCTCTTGTAAGGATGACGATCCCATCGGATTTGATGAATCAAGTATAGACCGTGCATTTATGACCATGTTCCGCGTCAACACCAACACAAACCGTGGTGACAACGACGTTTACGGGTGTCAGACCGTGGCAGGTCCCGACTCNACTTTNAACTCCNTCTACCTCNCGTGGTNTGGTGNTACCGGCGCAGCGGGATATCAGATCATGNNCGGCGANCAGNCTTGTTTCGACNTGAGATGGCTTGAACCTGAGCATATACTGCTCGATACTGTGTTCGGTCCCGACGTGTTGAACATGCAGCTCGATCATCTTACTTATGGCTACAACTATAAGTTCAGCATCCGCACCCTCGATCCGCGCGGAGTGACCACCGATGCCAGCGGTAAGATTATCTCAATTGATGATGAAAGCCCTTACCACTCGAAGTGGTATGGTCGCGGTGATCAGCGCCACAATGCCGATTATCTCGGAATCCAGACCAATGCGCGCTACGAAGAGCCTGAGGTGCTTCAGATTTCTGACCGTACCAACACATCTTTCCGAGTGAACTTTGACCTCGGTGTGGCAGCCGGTAACGCTACTGAATTCCCTGAATTCGAGCGTGACGCCAACGGTAATTTCGTTGCGCAGATCCTTTCGGTTACTCCGTCGACCACCAACCCCGACGCTGAAATCGATCCCGAATGGAGATGGCATCGCCTCACTCCCGAGGAACTTGCTGCAGGCTATGTTGATATTACCGGTCTTTCGCCCAACTCGGCATATATCGTGGATATCATCAACGAGAACAAGCCTTACCGTGTAGACCAGGGTTATAACATGCTTGCTCCCCGTACTACGGGAGAGGCTGGAACAGTAACTCTGTATTGGGAAGAGCTTCGCAACGGTGCTGCCGACACGATTCCCGAAGCGCGCGACCCGCAATTCAACTGCGCTCGTCTTGATACTGTCATTACCAACTTCAACAAGGACGCTTCTCTCGCCGAAGGTACTATCTTTGAACTTGAAGGCGGCAAGAACTATTATCTGTTCCAGGGTCCTGAAGTTCAGAAAGGATTCGTGATGCGCACTCGTCCTGAAGATGTAGCTCAAGGTAAGCGAGCAACCGTTTTCTTGGGCGGTATCAGCAAAAATGAAGACGGCTCTCCCCGCTGTGTAAACTGGCAGTGGGGTAAAACTCCGAGCGCTGGCGAAAGCAACGCGCCTATCATGGTCAGCGACATCGTGTTTGAAAACATCGATTTCCGCTCTCCGTTGGCTCTCCGTTTTAACGAAAACACGAATACAAGCGGCTCAGGTAACTACTTTGGTAACTGTAGCTCGGCTATCTCCCCTGTGTCATTCAACAGTATGCAGTTGAAAAACTGCTCGTTCCAGGATCTTATCCGTGGTGGTTTTGCCCGCGTGCAGGGTCCGACCCGTAAAACATTCGACATGATTCTCATTGAGAATTGCGTAATGTGGAACTGCGGTTACTATGACAACGGTGGTGGCGGTTATAACTGGATCCATGGTAACGAAGCTGCCAATATCCGTTCAAATGTGTTCCGCAACGTGATTATCCGCAACAACACGTTCGTTGACTCTCCCCACGGATATCTTGTGCATGACAAGGATAAAGCTAATAACTGGCCCGGAAATATCGAATGGTGTTTCACTATTGAGAACAACACGTTCATCAACTACAACACCCGCAAGAACTCCAACCACATGATCAAGCTGCGTTATATCCCCGGCGGATCAGAATTCCACATCCACAACAACCTGTTCATTCAGGCTAAGGATGAGTCTGACGGCCGCGATATGCACCTCGCGCTGGTTGACGTTCGTACAATCAATTCCGACCCGAGAACCGGTGTGACCGTTGATATCAATGGTAACTACGGATGTACTTGGGATCCCGCTAACCAGAAGGATGACGGAACTCCGACTACCGGTAAGTTCTCTGACAACAAGAACTCATTCGGAATGTTCTCTGCTGAGAATGGTTTCGAGCCGGGTATTCTTCCNGGATCTAATCTGAANGTGCTTTCAGGATCAACTCCGCTTCTGCCCACNGAGCTGATGCGNGCTCCGAATCCTCCGCACCANAAGGGCGATCTTTTGATGCACCAGCGTGAATCTCTCGACGGTCTCTTCTACAACCACACTGAGAAGGTTACAAACCACGAGATTTACAAGCTTGGCATCGGCGACACCCGCTGGCGCGACGCTTCCGACATGAAGTCATTCTGGTTGCTCAAAGCAAATGAATAATACCACTCTACATCCGTTTGGATGACGATAAACAGGCTGCGGATATCGCAGCCTGTTTTTTATGGGTAATAATAATTAACTTGCCGAGACAAATATAATTTTGTAATTTAGCCACCCTAAAATACAATCATGAATAAATTGAAAAACCTTTTTATAGCAATCGCTGCATGCTCCGTTTTGTTCTCATGTTCCGGTAGCGGCGAATATAAGGCGGAATATGCCCCGATGGACAGCGTGCCGTTCAATATTGAGACCAATGTCGCCGCCGTGTCTTATCTGGTGCACAATTATCCCAAGCAGATCATGTTCCGCACTGACTATCCTGAATACAATGCGAGAGTAAAATATGGCATTGTTTATGATGTTGATTCCGCCACGCTGATGAAAGCTTATGACAGTCAGCTGACGCGTATGGGCGAACGAGTATATTACAGCTATTTCTCAAAAGACCCTATTGCCAATGACAGCTTGAAAGGATGGATTTTCACCTCTCTGCCCGATCAGGCTCCCGTGCAGATGATTGTGACCGACAGCGCTTCGATAATGCTACACGGAACGATGGAATTCTTGTCGCCTCAAACCGACACTGTCGGAATCATTCAACCTGCTGCTGAGGCGATCGCCGCCGACATGGAGCATATAGTGAAGAATCTTAAGTTGAAATAAACCGTTTGCGGAATATGGCAGAGAAGGAGATACAGAAGTGGAAAACACTTTCGAGCGAGTACTTGATAAAGCGTCCGTGGCTCACCGCACGCCGTGATGTGGTCCAATTGCCATCGGGAGAAATCAACGACGAGTTCTACGTTCTTGAATATCCCACATGGATAAATGTGATCGCCATTACCGAAGACGGCAAATTCGTGATGGTGGAGCAATATCGCCACGGACTTGACGAAGTGGGTATCGAGCTTTGCGCCGGTGTGGTGGAGGAGGGGGAGGAGCCCCTTGACGGCGCCCGCCGCGAGCTTGCCGAGGAGACCGGCTACACCGGCGGCGAGTGGGAACTCACCTCGGTCCTGTCGGCTAATCCCAGCACCACGACCAATCTCACTTACTGCTATATTGCCCGTGGCGTGCGACGTTCGGGGGAGCAGCATCTTGACCGCACCGAGGATATAAAGGTGAGGCTGCTGAGCCGTGATGAAGTCTACGGGCTCCTTGTGGGCGACAAGATAAAGCAAGCGCTTATGGCGGCTCCGCTGTGGAAACTGTTTTGCAATATCAGTTGACCGTTTTCTGACCATATTGACAACTTTCGGTCCACTCTCTAAAATATTTCTTTTAACAAAGTTTTCCGAAAATATTTTTAAGTCGCTATTTAATAGCGACTTAATTTTTGTTGGATTGATAAAAGTTGTCCAAAATGGAAATTGTTGACATTGCATGATGTGGAATTGTTGATAACTTTAGTGTTAAAAATGTTGCATGATGATGCAATGTTGTGTAGCTTTGCAATATCTAAATCATAACAACGATTTACCAATTTCAATAATACCAATGATACAAGTTGTAGTTAAGCGTGATGGCCGTGTTGTCGGCTATAACGACGAGAAAATCAAGGCGGCTATACGCAAAGCTATGCTCCAGACTGAAATGGGGGAGGATGAATCCTTAATACTGAAGATTACTGACCGCATTACCATGTCGGGCTCCGAACGCATGACAGTGGAAGAGATTCAGGACCGTGTGGAGGTCGAGCTGATGAAGAGCCCCCGCAAGGAGGTGGCGAAGCGCTACATCGCTTATCGAGACCAGCGAAACATAGCCCGCAAGGCGAAGACCCGCGACATGTTCCTTGAAATCATCGAGGCGAAGAACAACGACATCACCCGTGAGAACGCTAACATGAACACCGACTCTCCTGCGGGAATGATGATGAAGTTTGCCAGCGAAACCACCAAGCCTTTCGTCGACGACTACCTCTTGTCGGCTGAAGCGCGCGACGCCGTGCGCAACGGTTATCTCCACATTCACGACAAGGACTACTATCCCACCAAGAGTCTCACTTGCGTGCAGCATCCGCTCGACAATATACTTGAAAACGGCTTTACCGCCGGTCACGGAGAATCGCGCCCTGCAAAACGCATCGAAACCGCAAGTATCATTGGTTGCATCTCTCTTGAAACCGCCCAAAACGAAATGCACGGCGGTCAGGCTATCCCGGCGTTTGACTTCTATCTTGCCCCCTACGTGCGCAGCTCTTTTATTGAGGAGGTGAAGCAAGTGGAGGCGTTTGACGGGAATGACTATTCTCATTTATATAATGCAGAAATCGATGATTATGTAAAACGTCCGTTGGACGGGTTGAAGGGCGACGACCGAGTGTTGCAGCACTCGATGAACAAGACTGTCGACCGCGTTCACCAGGCGATGGAAGCGTTCATCCACAACATGAACACCATCCACTCCCGTGGCGGTAACCAGGTGGTGTTCAGCTCCATCAACTATGGCACCGACACTTCTGCTGAAGGACGCTGCATCATCCGCGAGCTTCTCAACTCCACCTACGAGGGTGTGGGCAACGGCGCCACCGCCATTTTCCCCATCCAGATATGGAAATCGAAAAGCGGTGTCAGCTACAAGCCCGAGGACCGCAACTATGACCTCTATCGGCTTGCCTGCAAGGTGACGGCTCGCCGTTTCTTTCCCAATTTCGTTAATCTCGACGCCACGTTCAATCATCACGAGAAGTGGGATATAAATGATCCCAAGCGCTACCGTTATGAAGTGGCTACGATGGGATGCCGCACCCGCGTATTTGAAAACCGTTTCGGCGAAAAGACCTCGATAGGGCGAGGCAATCTCAGCTTCTCGACCATCAATATCGTGCGCATCGCCATCGAGTGCATGAACATCATCGACAAGGAGGAGCGCATACGCCGTTTCTTTGAAAAGCTCGACGATGTGCTCGACATCACCGCACGTCAGCTTTGCGACCGTTTCAATTTCCAGAAGACCGCTCTTGCCAAGCAGTTCCCGCTGCTCATGTCGCGCCTGTGGGTAGGTAGCGAAAACCTGAAAAGCGGCGACACTATCGAATCGGTTATAAATCAGGGCACGCTCGGTATCGGATTTATCGGACTTGCCGAGTGTCTCGTGGCGCTCACCGGAAAGCATCACGGCGAAGACGAAGCCGCCCAGGCATTGGGACTGCGCATCGTGAAGCACATGCGTAGCCGTGTCAACGAGTATTCTGAAAAATATCACCACAATTTCTCGGTGCTCGCCACTCCCGCCGAGGGGCTTTCAGGAAAATTCACCAAGGCTGACCGCAAATCGTTTGGCGAAATCCCCGGAGTGACCGACAAGATCTACTACACCAACTCCAATCATGTTCCGGTGTATTATAAATGCTCTCCGCGCCACAAGGCTAAAGTCGAAGCTCCCTATCATGAACTGACCGGCGGCGGTCACATCTTCTACGTGNAGATCGACGGTGGNCGCNNCCCANAA
>WFLX010290150.1_pt1 | contig 10858 bp, 9 predicted proteins | sample 4967041 | NCBI WGS metagenome assembly WFLX01 (sample SAMN12857096, study PRJNA449069) | gut metagenome | isolation source: stool from male and female vole | host: Microtus ochrogaster | place: USA:Florida | collected 2017
TGTGAATAAGGCGCGGTGGGTCTACGAGGGCCACCGCGTCGCACATTTTTGTGGCTATGTCGAGCTCGTGGGTGGAAAAGAGGATGCATTTCCCCTGATCGTGTGCCAGACGGTTGAGAAGCTTCACAAGGTCGTAGCGGCTTGGCATGTCGAGAAAGGAAGTGGGTTCGTCGAGCAGGATGATGGGGGTGTCCTGTGCAAGCGCGCGGGCTATCATCACGCGCTGGCATTCGCCGTCGCTCATAGTGTCGAGCGTGCGCTGCGCAAAGTCACTCATCCCTACATCGGCAAGCGAGCGCAACACTATCTCCTCGTCTTCCTTCTGCATTCGTCCTATCCAGTTGGTGTAAGGTGCCCGACCCATAGCCACTGCGTCGACGCTCCTCATGGATGGTATGCGGGTGCGCTGCGTAGAGACGAAGGCGAGTGTCTTTGCTATTGCTGATGGAGCAAGCGAGCGGATATCTTTTCCATCAAGAAGGATTGATCCGGAATAGCGCGGATTCAGTCCGGCTATGGCGCGCAGGAGTGTTGATTTTCCGGTACCGTTGCGCCCGATGAGCGATGTGAGGGATGCCTTCGGAAAGTCAGTGTCTGCGTCGGAGATGAGAGTGCGCGATTTATAACCTATAGTGAAGTCTTTGAGCGTGATCATATTTAAGGGTCAAGGGTCAAGGGTCAAGAGTCAAGGGTCAAGGATTTTTATTTTAGACGTAGGACTACGAGGATTACTATGGGGATGCCCANNAGGGCNGTGATGGAGTTTATGGGGAGGGTGAGGAGTTTGGAGATGATGTCGCAGACGAGGAGCACCACTGCCCCGGTGAGTATAGTGCCCGGCACGAGCACACGATGGTCGGAAGTGCGGAACATCATGCGCGTGACATGCGGCATAGCGAGTCCGATAAATCCGATTGGTCCGCAGAAAGCAGTCACTGTGCCTGCGAGGAGGGTGGTAGAGAGAAAAAGGAGAGAGCGTGAACGCTTTATATCAAGGCCCATAGTGCGTGCATACTCCTCGCCGAAGAGGAGAAGATTGAGGGGTTTGATCGTGATTATAGCAAGGATTATGCCCACTAAGACTGCAGGGAGGAGAATCCATAGTTGCGACATCGTGACGTCGCCCAGCGAGCCCATTGTCCATATAACGAAAGCCTTCAGCGACTCGTCGCGGCTCAGATATTGCAACACCTGCACCACGGCACTGATACCCGATGAAAACATCATGCCGAGGATCAAAATCACCATAATGTCTTTGATGCGGGTGGCTATGGCGCCTACCAATGCGAGCACAAGCGCCGCCCCAATCCATGCCGCGCCAGCTATGCCGATTGATGACATAGCGGGGGAGAGTCCAAAAAGGGGAGCGCCCAAAAGGAATAGCGCCACTCCAAGTGAGGCCCCGGAGCTAATGCCGAGCACATATGGACCTGCCAGAGGATTGCGGAACAGAGTCTGCATCTGCAAGCCGGAGACGGAGACTGCTGCGCCGGCAAGTATTGCCACCACAGCCTTGATGAGCCGGATGTTGATGACAATCCGTGCGATGGCAGGAGGGCAGTCGCCTCCTGTCATGGCTGCCCATATCTGGGGAAGCGGGATGGAGGTGGAGCCTACTGCGATGTCGAGGATGAAAAGGGCCATCAGGAGGGCTGATAGCGTAATGCCTAAGGCATAATTATTATGGCGCATGGGCGTATTGCGGGACGCGGCTTCGGACTTACGTCCTCAGCACAGTGTTGAGGATTTAATTCAGCTTGCGGTAAGTTTTAATTCAGCTTGCGGTAATAGTAGAGGGAATCATTGGAGAGCTCGGGGTGGAAGATTGTGATAAGGTCGGTCAGGATGACGTCGGGGTTGGTGATTCCTGACTCAAAGAAGTCATTTCCCCCGGCTGCGTTGGCGCGGAGAGTGTTGTTGTAGACACTGCCATTGCGGAAAACGCGCGTATCCTTGAATTTCGGGCATTTTGCGCCGAGGGTGGATAGAGATGTCATCTGGTCGGTGTTGAGCCAAAAATCAGCCTGTGAGGCGAGCGTATAGGCCTCCTCGAGGTCGATGGGCATGGATGTGTTGCCGGTTTTCTTCTTGTAGATGTAGTTGCCACCAGCGTCGTTGATGAGCCGGGCCATATAGCTGTCGGCTGAAGGCATAAACCAGGAATCGCCATATGGCACGTTGAGCATGACGGATGGAGCATCCACTGCATTGTCAGCCACTTTCTTTTTCAGCTCATTGTAGCGGGAGGCGATAGCTTCGAAGGTCTCCTCCCCTTTCTGGCGCTCGCCGATGATCTCTGCTATAGGCACAATCCATTCAGCCTTTCCGAGAGGTGACTCCTCGAGGTAGTCGCCGATGTAGATATAGGGGATGTCGAGTTCGCGGAGCTTGCTCTCCATGGAGTTTGCTCCGTTCACTCCGTAGAGAAGCACAACGTCGGGGTCTGAGGCCAAAAGCGCCTCATAGTCGAAATTCCCTTCATAGCCTATGTCGGCAATATCTTCGCGTCGCTGCTGGATGGCGGGATTGGTGATAAAGTTGATTCCGGAGACACCCACTATGCGGTCGGAAGCCCCGAGGGCATCGAGCATAGCAATATGTGTGGAGGAAGTAGTGACAATTCGCTTGGCTTCCCCATCCAAGATCTGGCCATCGAAAGCGAGGGGTGCTTCATCTCCTGCACGCGCTATGAAGAGATATGAAGCGACGCTGTCAGCCCCTTGCCAGGGGTTGGAGACTGTCAGCAGTGTGCTTTCNGAGCCATCTTTGCCAGTGATGGAAAATCCGGAGGCTTCGGAGGGGGTGTATANTGGATTATTGAAGTCGGCNAGGTTGTCGCTTTTGTGGGCNCAGGAGGCGAATAATGCACAATTCATAATGCATAATGCAAAATGCATAATGCTTAATTTGGATTTATGATTCATNTATTTAATCTTTAATAATTTATCTTTAGTATTTAATCTTTNATAATTTATCTTTAGTAATTGATGGAGAGGAAGAATTCGGCGTTGAAGCCAGGCATCGGGCGGGAGAGAACGGAGAGGTATTCGGCGTCGAAGATGTTGTTGAGGGCGAGTTTCAGTTGGAGAGAGAGCGGGGGCTTCGGGCTTACGCCCTCAGCACTGTGTTGCTGGCGCATTATTTTTATTTCCTTTTCCATTGTTACGTTGGAGATGGAATAGGCTGGGAGTTTCCCTGTCAAGGTGCTGGCGTTGCTGGTCTGGGTGAAGCGTTCGGAATAGCAGTGCCATTTATAGTTGATGCCCCATGATCGCCATGAAGCCCTCAGCGATGCGGAGGCTGAGTGGTGCGGGATATAGGGGAGTTGTTTCCCTATCGATTGGTCGGCAGCACTCATCTTCTCGCCTGCATTGACGGAGGGAGTCCAGGAATAAGAGGCATTGAGGTCGAATTTCCAGAAGGCCGATGGGGTAAGGGTTGCATCTGCTTTCAATTCGATGCCATATGCATGCACGCTCTTGACATTGCGAGGAGAGAAGAACCCCTTGATGGTGGGGAGCCATATTATCCAGTCGTCGATATGCGAGTCAAACCAGGTGGCTGAGAATGCAGAGGAGAAAAGTTTGCTTTGCGATGCTTCAAATTCAATGCCGCAGTCATATGTCCATCCTTTTTCGCTGCGCAGGTCGGGATTGCCACCAGGCATGAAGTAGAGGTCGTTGAGCGTAGGAAAGCGGTAGTTGCGGCTTGCGGAGGCTTTAAGGGTCAAGCCGAAGAGGGTGATGCCAGAATAGGTGTTTATTGCTTTCCAATCGGCAAAAAGAGCGGGGATAAGGGGTGCAATCTTGCTGCCATAAGTTTCTTCTCGCAGAGCAGCAGAGATGCCTACACCGTCAATCGGTTGCCATCGGGCAGACAAAGCGCCGCTCAATTCAAGACGCTTCTTGTGATAGCCGATATCAGTCTCAGCACCGCTCCCTGCCGCTATCTGGCGGTCGGTAGACTTTACGTCGTTATGATTCGCTGTCAGGGAGGCAGTGAATAGCCAACGGTCTGAAGGGAAGAAATTGGCTGTAGCATTGCCATAGAAAGTATTGACGAGAGAGCGCGAGCGTGTCATAGTCGACCATACGTCTTGAGCCAACTCCCTGCGATAGTCATATCCCAGCCAAGTGTGGATGTAGCCGGCGCGTAGGTCAACGTTCCACGTGGAACGTGCGTGCCTCCAGCCCATTACGCTACGCACCGTATTCTCTCGCTGACGGTTTTCGATGCCGCGAGGTTCGCTGTAGTCGGTGGTGATCATGGGTATCTCGCGATTGGAGGCGGTATACCACACATTGAGCAAGAAGCGGTCTCCTTTTCTTGTGTCGTAGTTCACTTCCTGCAGAATGTGGAAATCCTTGAATGCTCCAGAGCGGTTTTTTTCTTTTGGATTGTACTGGCCGATTATGTTGTGGTCGTCGTCGTAGATATTCTCTTTTTTGTCGCGGTTGATGTAGGAGTAGTCGTTGGCAGAGGAGGAATATACTGCTCGGGTCGAGAATGCCCAGTGGCGGTTGCTGTAGGAGAGTTTAAGAAACTCATCAAAGGTCTTAAACGATCCTATCCCTTGCACATAGCCGATGTGGAATCCCCGATTGAATTCCGGGGCAGTGGCGAGTGAGACTGCCCCTCCGAGTCCACCTCCTGATTCATTGACGGAAGATGTGCCGTGGAGGAGCGAGGCTTTGTCGATGAAGAATGATGGTATTGTGGAGAGGTCGGTCATGCCCAGCATAGGGCTATTGATGCGCAAGCCATTCCAGCTTACGTTGGTGTGAGAAGGTGAAGTGCCGCGAAACGCAACAGTGGAGAGAGTGGCGCGCCCTGCGCTTTTCACAAATACAGAGGAGTTGAATGTCAGCACGTCTGCAATCGACAGTGATATATTTTCCTTTAGTGCGATGGAGTCGAAGGTGGTCTTCTGCACTCCTATTTCCTGCATGGGGCGGCGCGCAGACACTGTCAGCTCTTCAAGGATCACTGTGTCTTGGAGAGTCTGAGGTTGAGGTGAGGCATATATGGGCATGGCGGCAACTGAAAGAGTTGCCGCCAATATGGGGATTGATTTGTGCAAGATGCCGGTGATCATTTTGATTTGGGAGAATACCAGCAGAAACCACCCGGGATTATGCCTACGTTGAATTGGTCGGTAAGTTCTCCTGTCGGTGAATAGCGATAGACAATGCCATTTTGGGTGTAATCAATGGCATCTGCCAAATATACATCACCTGACTCTGGGGCAACTGTGAGGCCATAATAATATTTGCCTTCAGATTTTAGGAATGAGTCGGAAGGAAGTGCAGAGGCATTTATGTCCATCTTCCAGACATCACCGTTGATCCAATAGAGGGTGTCTTTTTTCCCGTTCAGGCACAGTTTGGTGCAATAATCGCCAAGCTTGAACTCAAATGTCTTTTCGATTTTGAAAGATTTGGCATCAATCTTAATGAGTGTAGGAGCCTCATAGCCAAGAGGATTTTCGGCCCAGCCTCCTCCGTCGGTAAGCACCCAGAGTTTATTGTTGCAGTCGAGAGCAATGTATCTTGGCTGTATGCCGACTTCAAGGGATTCCACTACCTTATTTGTGCGGGTGTCGATCTTGATAATGCTTTTCTGATAGCTCCAGCAGTTGCAGAAGACGTAGTCGCCATAAGCCACCATCTGCTCCGTAGAGCCTGTGGAAGCTTCCATGCCCGGCACTTCGATATAGCCTGTGATGCTGTAGGTGGAGGGATCTACTACTACTATACGATTGTCATACATCTGTGAGATGTAGGCCTTTTTGTCGTCGACTTGAAGGAAATAGCGGGGAGATATAAGCCCTGTGATGCGTCCTTTCTCCTTGCAGGTCTCAGGGTCGATGGCGAAGACTACGTTTGAGTTGTTGACTACGACCCAGCCTTTAGAGCCGGCGACAGTCATAGACTGAGCGCCATCACCAAGCTTCATATCGTTGGCTTTGAAGAAGGCTTCGTTGTTGACTTGATTGCTTAAAGGATTATAGACGGATAGGGATGAGTTACCGTATTGGTAATTTCCCTCATTAAGGATGAAGAGGGTTCCGTCTGTCCCGACGGAGGGGATGATGCCGCCGATAGGCTCGTCATCGTCGTTGCTTGAGCAGCTTGTCGTGGAGAGTGAGAATGCAGCGGCAGAGCACACCGCAGCGAGAGCAATGAAAAATTTTTTCATAATTATTATTGGTTAATGAATGGTCCCGTTCATGTAGCACAATAAGGGGTATGTGTAGGATCTCGTGTCTGCGCAGGTAGGTTTTCTGACTTGTCCCATCCGTCGCGGCGCCTTCTCAAGCCCAATGAGGCTCAATGACTTGTGTGCCGTGACATAGGTTCCCCGTTTCGGAGACCGGGATTTACAGCAGCGGGTACTGTTCCGGTATTTCACCGGATTCCCTTTCCTTTGCATAATGAGATAACAATGGCCANGCACGTTTTGTTTTGAAAAAGAGGATTTGGAAGTTTGGATTATATTGCCTAACTTTGCGCCAACAACCCAACAACCCAACAACCCAACAACCCATCACTTCATACTCCACTATGAAACCCATCCGCGTAAATCTTCTCGTCAAGATTCTCATAGCGATTGCGCTTGGCATAGCAGCCGGCAATTTCTTTCCCACTNGGGCAGGAAGAATCTTTATGACCTTCAATGCCATTTTCGGACAGTTCTTAGGCTTTCTTATTCCGCTCATCATCCTGGGCTTCGTGGCTCCGGCAATTGCGGAAATTGGCAAGAATGCAGGGAAGATGCTCGTCTGGACAGCCTTGATAGCCTATGCAGCTACGCTGATGTCGGGCTTCCTGAGCTATGGAGTGGGAGAGTCGATTTTTCCTCATCTTATTTCTCCNGGCAATCTCAAAGGCATCACTGAAGGGCACGACCTTCAACCCTACTTCACTATCGAGATGCCCCCTCTGATGGGAGTCATGACAGCTCTCGTGACCGCTTTCACGGTCGGGATTTGCCTTTCGCGTATGGAAGGAGACACCATCAAGAGCTTCCTGAGAGAATTTCGAGAAATAGTAGAGAAGACCATAGCAGGAGCCATCATCCCTCTACTCCCCATCTATATATTCGGCATCTTCCTCAATATGACCGTTTCGGGGCAGGTGATGGGTATTCTGACGGCTTTCGCNAAGATTATTGGCATCATCTTTGCCNTGCATATTTTCCTGCTCATTTTCCAGTATTGCATCGCAGCGCTCTTCGTGCGCCGCAATCCCTTCAAACTTCTTTGGACCATGATGCCCGCATATTTCACNGCGCTTGGCACCCAGTCGTCGGCAGCCACCATTCCCGTCACTTTGCGCCAGGCTATAAAAATGGGAGTCACTGAGGACGTGGCAGGTTTCGTGATACCTCTTTGTGCCACAATCCATATGTCGGGGAGTGTNATGAAGATTGTCTGCTGCGCGCTTGCGTTGATGATCATGCAGGGGCATCCNTATGACATAAGCATGATGGCAGGCTTCATATGCATGCTTGGCGTCTCGATAGTGGCCGCTCCGGGCGTACCTGGGGGTGCAATCATGGCATCGCTTGGAATCTTAGGGAGCATATTAGGCTTTTCCGAGGGGGATCAAGCCTTGATGATAGCCCTCTATATCGCAATGGATAGCTTTGGCACGGCATGCAATGTCACGGGNGACGGTTTCATTGCTCTCATCATCGACAAATTCTTCGGCAAAAAATCCCCCTCCCTTAACTCTTGACCCTTGACTCTTGGCTCTTGACCCTTAAAAAGGCTCTTGACCCTTAAAAAAAGGAGGCTTGCTGTCGCAAAGCCTCCTTTTTCAAAATATATGGAATAGTTATTTCTTCTTGAGAATTGAGCGTCCCTTTTCGATGGCTTGCTCGTTGAGNGGAATCAGCTTGTGGTGGCGCTCAGGGAGGGATTTCTTGAGCCCCTTCACTACATTTTCCATAGGAATCTTATACTCCATGGCCTCAAGCAGTGCCCCCATTACTATCATATTGTAGGCCTTCGTATTTCCTAATTCGAGAGCCGCGTCCATCGCGTCGATAGGATAGATGTCGATATCTGTACGCTCGGGATGCTTGTGAATGCCGTTGGTGTCATAGATTAGAATGCCACCTGGCTTCACCTTTGGCCCGAATTTGTCGAGGNTCNGCTGGTTGAGAGCTATGACAATATCGTAAGTGTCGAGCNCTGGCGAAGAGATACGCTCGTCGCTAAGGATTACAGTCACGTTNGCAGTGCCACCGCGCTGTTCCGGCCCGTAGGAGGGCATCCAGGTCACTTCCTTGTCGTCCATAAGTCCGGAATAAGCAAGGATCTTGCCCATCGAGAGAACTCCCTGGCCTCCGAATCCGGCAGCTATGATTTCTGTCTTCATGTCGTTATTCGTTACTTAGCTGATTCGATGTTCTTGAGCTCACCGAGAGGATATTTCTCAAACATATGCTGAGCCATCCATTCGTTGGCCTTTTCCGGGCTCATCTTCCAGCCGGAGTTGCAGGTAGAGACTATTTCCACTACGCTTGTGCCCTTCTTGTCCATGGCGTTTTGGAATGCTTTCTTAAGGGCAGCCTTGGTCTTGCGTACGTTGGCAGGAGTGTGCACACTCTGGCGTGTCACATAGCAAGTGCCGTCGAGTTCCTTAAGAAGGTTGGTGATTTCAAGCGGATGTCCGTTTAGGTCTACGCGTCGGCCGTAGGGTGAAGTGGCAGTCTTCTGCCCGATGAGGGTAGTAGGCGCCATCTGGCCACCTGTCATGCCATAGATGGCATTGTTGACGAAGATCATGACGATGTCTTCTCCGCGGTTGGCGGCATGGATGGTCTCAGCAGTGCCAATTGCCGACATGTCGCCGTCGCCTTGATAAGTGAACACTACATTTTCAGGCCATAGGCGGTTGACGGCTGTGGCGATGGCGGGTGCACGTCCGTGGGCAGCCTCAATCCAGTCGCAGTCGATATAATTGTAGGCAAACACTGCGCAGCCTACGGGCGACACGCCCACTGCACGCTCTACGATGCCCAGCTCTGCTATCACCTCTGCCACAAGCTTATGGATCACTCCATGGCTGCATCCGGGGCAATAGTGCATATTCACCTCGTCGAGGAGTTCGGGAGCACTGTATACCTTATTTTCAGGACGTATTATATCTTGTATTTCCATTTTTTAAGTCTTATTCAGTCTTTATCGACTAATTTTTCCTTTAAGGCGTTGACAATCTCTGACGGGCTCGGAATAATACCGCCCATTCTGCCGAAATGCTTCACNGGNAGGGAGTCNTGAACNGCNANGCGNACATCTTCNATCATNTGGCCNGCNTTGAGCTCTACCACNAGNATNCCNTTCTTNCCTTCTGCAGCNTTGCGGATNGCTTCNGNCGGGAATGGCCANAGNGTNATGGGGCGGATGATGCCCACTTTCAGTCCCTCTTCTTCGGCAAGNTCCTTAGCCTTTGTGGAAATACGTGCTACCGATCCAAATGAGATGATAAGGTAGTCGGCATCTTTGGTGTCGATTTCTTCCCAGCGGGTCTCATTAGCTTCAATCTCACGGTATTTTTCCTGCAAGCGGTCGTTGATGACTTCCATTTTTGAGGATTCAAGCTCAAGCGATGTCACCACATTGCGCTTGCGTCGCCCTTCACGCCCTGTGACAGCCCAGGGGCANTGCTCGCGTATCTCTGCATCCGTACGGCGTGGACGCTGCTCAGGGAGCACTACCTTTTCCATCATCTGGCCTACGATGCCATCGGCAAGTATCATGGCGGGATTGCAATATTTGAATGCGAGGTCAAAGCCCAGCCCTACGAAGTCGGCCATTTCCTGCACTGTGGATGGCGCGAGGACAATCATGTGATAGTCGCCATGTCCGCCACCTTTCACAGCCTGGAAATAGTCGGCCTGTGATGGCTGGATGGTGCCAAGTCCCGGACCACCGCGCATCACGTTGAGTATTAGCGCGGGCAGCGAAGACGCAGCGATATATGATATTCCTTCTTGCTTAAGGCTGACACCCGGCGATGATGAAGATGTCATGACAGCCTTGCCTGTGGCTGCTCCACCATAGACCATATTGATGGCGGCTACCTCTGACTCAGCTTGCACCACCACCATGCCCGTGGTCTCCCAAGGCATAAGAGCCTCTAATGTCTCGAGCACTTCCGACTGAGGGGTGATTGGATAGCCGAAATATCCGTCGCATCCGTATCGGATGGCGGCATGGGCGATCGCCTCGTTGCCCTTCATGAGTCTTATCTCTTCCATATTTTTCTTTAGTTTAGTCTAATTTGACGCGATACACTTCGATGCAGGCATCAGGGCATACAAGCGCACAGCTGCAGCATCCGATGCAAGCCTCAGGGTTTGCCATATATGCGAAATGATAACCGCGGTCGTTTACTTCATAAGGTTGAAGCGACAGCGTGTCGGTCGGGCAAGCGACCACACAGAGATTGCATCCTTTACACCGCTCCTTATTGACGGTGACCGCTCCTTGTATTTTTGCCATTTGTGTAGCTCTATTATTAAAATATTATTCTGTCTTAGCTGGCAAATGCATATTTGCTCGCCTTTACACCTACAAAGATAAGCAAAAAAATGTTAACATTTGCCACATCCTGAAAAGGTTTAACAAAATTTAATAATCAGCGCATATATGCATTTTTGTGCAATCTCACTTCTTTTTCAGTACGAGCACAGCATCAGCAAAACCAGCTTTTGCATCAGTCAGCTCCAACACAGCAGGCCAGGCGGCTATGCTGATCTGCGGACGCTGCAAGCGCGACCTTACCGACACCACCACACTGCGACCATCGTCAGATTTTTTTGCGCCCGTTGCAAAAAGCCCAATTGC
>WFLX010096851.1_pt1 | contig 10856 bp, 10 predicted proteins | sample 4967041 | NCBI WGS metagenome assembly WFLX01 (sample SAMN12857096, study PRJNA449069) | gut metagenome | isolation source: stool from male and female vole | host: Microtus ochrogaster | place: USA:Florida | collected 2017
TGCAACCATCGTATCATCAAAAGTTTTACCCTCTAGCAGGGGGTCATAGTCGGGATCGTTGATAATATATTTCAAATCCTGCTTGTTGATGCAGCAAAAAAATTCCGGACATTGGATTCTGTGAAGCATATGCAGGATATTATTGCCAAGCTCTTCCAAAGAGGTTACCGTTTCCAATGTATCATTAAACTGCATGATATAGTTGATCTGTCTGCCGGATTCAGCTGTCTGTAGGATGAGTTGCTGATGCCATTTTCTGGATTCCGGTAAATATTCGCAGTCACAGCCACAGCTTTCCCCATAGTAAATCTTTCCAGATGAATAATTTTCCAACGGGATTTCGTTTCCTTTTATCATTTCTATCAGCAAATGGCAGGCTTTTTCGGCAAGCAGACCATCCCTCCTGTCTGCGCCGGTAAAGTCAGGACGGAAAATGACACTGTTCGAACTGCGGTTTAATGTACATATGAGAAGTTCCTGCGGTACTTTGATGCCCTGTTTTTCTAATTCCAGATACAAGCCGATTGCTACGATATCTTGTACACATAGAACGGCATCTGCATCATCGATATGATTATCACAGAATGTTTGATACAGGCTGCGTCCGCCATTAACGGATATGGGACAATAAATAATTCTGTCTTCTTCATAGGGAAGACCATATTTTTTCAATGTATCCTGATAAGCGGTAAGTGTCTCCATAGAAATGACTTCTTTGATAGAAGTCAGAATCAGATTTATTTTCTTGCAGCCGTGTTTTTCNATTAAATGTTCCATCAGTTTGCAAGCGGTAGGATAGCTGTCTAAGGACAGAAATGGNGCNCCCTCCGTCTGGATATTGACNGTGATAAANGGNATNTTTTTCTTTCTCAGCTTNTCTGCAATAGAAGCAAGGAGCGTGTGACTTCCGATATTTCCTCCGATGANACAACCGTCAAACATAGTATAGTCGATAANATCATAAATNGTGGTATCTCCATAAGGAATCGGCTTATCGTCTAAGAAAATTCCAAAGTTGGAAATCACATACAGCACATANCCGCCCANGGATTTTAANGTTCTATGCATNGATGTNGCAATATTTTTTTGACGTTCAAAATTGGAAGCGCTGGTAATCAATGCGATTCTCTTTAAGTTTCCCATAATCATCCTCCTGTGCTGAAATAGATATTCACTAAAATTATAATATGCTTGTATATTTTTTTCAANTANTTTCAANTTNNNAACAGGACAAATNTTCATACAAATTTCCGCCAAGAGAATATATTGACATATTTTCAGCAACTTCGTATAATATTATCAAAGAGGAGAGTTCTTGCCTTTTCCACATGTTGGAATAAAGTAGAGACAATTGGCGGCAAATTTACTTGCCGCTAATTTTTTGCGAAAGGAGCTTGAAGGATGTATTTTTTGATGAATAAAAATACTATTGTTGCAACCTATGATGTTGAACCGCAAACCGAATTTTCTGACAGAGGTTTTTTTGAACAAAAACAGCTCTTCGGAAAATTGCCGTTAGGTTTCAAAGACATCAATACATGGATAGACGCAAGAAAAGCTTCTAAGCACAGTAATCATTTGCAGGTCGTTATGAGGCAGTTGGGGTGTGATAGTAATGAAGGTTTTGTTCAGGCAACTCATGCTGCTACCATAAATGATACTTTTTGGATTTGTTCCAGCCGGGAAAAAGTATCATGGGAACAAATTTCTTTATATCAAAATCAGTTTGCTGAAACAATATCAAAACTTTCATTTGAGGGAANCGGATTATATGAGAGTGCCTTTTCATTAAGTTCTCCGGAGCTTGCTTGTGACGGTTCTTTCAGAAAATGTTTCAGGAAGGAGTCTGCAAAAGGAGAATTTAACTCAGATATTTTTCTATACAAAAGAGGGGGAGATTTGGGAGCAGGACTTGAACCTTATTGTGAACAAATGGCTTCTGAAATTGCACGAATGATAAGTCCGGACAATGCGGTGAATTATGATTTGGTGAAACTGCATGATAGGACTGCTTCAAGATGCAATCTTTTTACAAATGAAAAATATGGCTATGCCTCATTTGCAAAAATAACTGATGTGCGAAGAACGGATTTGAAAGGGGTTTTTGACTATTTTGCAAATTTAGGCTCAGAGCAGGAATTCAGAGAAATGCTTGTGATTGATGCACTTTGTTTTAATCAGGACAGACATTCAGGGAACTATGGTGTTTTATTCGATAATGAGACACTTGAAATTGTCAAAATGTCTCCTGTTTTTGATTTGAATATTTCATTGCTGCCTTATGTCATGGAGGAAGAGTTTTTAAATATTGGTGATAAACTGTTTGAATATGCGCCTAAATTAGGAGAAGATTTTACCCGAATAGGTCAAATGGGCATGAATGATGTTTTGCGGGACAGAGTAAAAGACATGAAGGATTTTTCCTTTTCGTTTCGAGGTGATGATGTATTTTCGCCAGAGAGAGTAAAAGTGATTGAGAATGTTGTGAGAAAACAGGCAGAAGCAATTCTTTCAAAGGATAAGTTATATACAAAAGATGTTTTCTTCTCTCAAAAATTCCATTACTATTGATTTCCTGACCGGAGAGATGAGTGTGGAACAAAATACAAAGCCTATATCGCTGAAAGAGCTGAAAGGAAATAATCAAAACTTCTATAATGTATTTAAAGAAGTATGTTCTCAACTGAAAATGTATATGAGAGAAGCAGGAAGTGATAAATTTTCGGATTAAACAACCTGGGGTTTGACAATAAGATTTGTTTTCGATATAATGTACTTGTATCTGATACTAATACAAGACGAAAGGGTCATACCTATGGAGAATTCAGTAATAGATATTATCCGACAAAGGAAAAGTGTACGAACCTTCAATGGGGCAGCGCTTCAGAAAGAAGACAGACAGAAGCTGGAGCAATATCTGGAAACTTTGGACAATCCTTTTGATGTTCCTGTAGAGTTTCGTTTTCTTGATGCAGAAGAGCATGAGCTTTCCAGTCCCGTGATTGTTGGCACAGATTTATATATTGCCGCAAAGGTCAGCCGTGTTCCGCAGTCAGAAATTGCATATGGATATTGCTTTGAGAAATTCTGTCTGTATGCAGAGTCGATTGGCGTAGGCACCGTTATGCTGGCGGCAACAATTAGCCGTAAAGCCTTTGAAAAGGCAATGGAGGTCAGGGATACTGAGGTAATGCCTGTCGCAAGCCCGGTTGGTTATCCGGCAGAGAAAAGGTCCGTTCGTGAAACTTTGATGAGAAAAGGGCTGAAAGCTGATGAACGGCTGCCTTTCGAGGAGCTCTTTTTTGAAGGAACTTTTATGGAAAGCTTACCCTCGGAACATGCCGGACAATTCCGGGATGCACTTGAAATGGTGCGGCTTGCGCCGTCTGCCGGAAATAAGCAGCCTTGGCGTGCTGTTGTCTGCGGGGACAGGGTACATTTTTATGAGAAGAAAACAAAGTCAATGTCAAATAATTCTCTTGGGGATATTCAAAAGGTAGATATGGGTATTGCGCTTGCACATTTTGATTTGGCGATGAAAGAAACGGGGACAGATGGGTGCTTTATGTCAGAAAATCCAGGTTTTGAGGTGGATGATCTGATGGAATATATCATTACTTATGAGGTGAAACACTGATGGATACCAGATTTTCGTCAGCGATTCATGCGCTGATTTTGATAGCAGCATCGGAGAAGCCGATGACTTCTGAAGATATTGCCAGAAGTGTCGGAACAAACGCCAGCTATATCCGTAAGATTATTGGCTCATTAAAAAAGAAGGATATCATTGAAAGCCATCGTGGGATTAGTGGCTACATATTAAAGCCGAAAGCGGAAGAACTGACCCTTCTTCAAATATATCAGGCTGTCAATGAAACAGATGCCATCAGTCTTTTTGATATGCACCAGAACCCAAATGACCGATGCGTTGTCGGGCGCCATATAAAGCCGGTTCTGACAGAAATGTTTATGGAAACGGAGGAGGCAGTTGTCCTTGCTCTTTCCGGGAAGACATTAGCGGACTGTATCGGCAGCATCAAAAAAAGGCTTGAAGTATAAGGTAAAAATTACAGGGAGGGATATCATGGACCTAATACAGATTGTATTCAGCCCCACAGGGGGAACCGGGAAAGTGGCTGACATCATAACAGAAGAATGGGATGGAGCTATAACTCGCATTGACCTGACAGATGCAGGAACAGATTTTTCAAAGATCATAATAGGGCAGGAGGATATTGTGTTGGCTGCAGTGCCGTCTTATGGCGGACGTGTTCCGGAGCTTGCTGCAAAAAGGCTGATGGAAATACGCGGGAATCAGGCAAAATGTATCATTGTTTGTGTATATGGCAACCGTGCCTATGAAGATACGCTTGTGGAACTGCAGGATATTGTGGGAAACTGCGGCTTTCAAATGGTGGCTGCTATCTCTGCGGTGGCGGAGCATTCTATTATACATCAATATGCCGCAGGCAGGCCGGATGAAAAGGATGCGGAAGAACTGCGTGGATTTGCAAAAACGCTTTTTGGGAGACTGAAGGACGCAAAAATATCGGAAACTGTGCCGGAGATACCCGGCAGCCGGCCTTACAAAAAGGCAGGGGGAGCAGGGCTGGTTCCCAAAGCTACAAAAGACTGTGTGAGCTGCGGTTTATGTGCAGAGGGCTGTCCAGCACAGGCAATCAGCAGGGAAAACCTGAAAACAGCGAATGATAAGAAATGCATTGCCTGCATGCGGTGCGTTGTCAGATGTCCAAAGTCTGCGCGCAAAGTAAATGGTGCAATGGTATCTGTTGCAGCGTTGGCAATTAAAAAAGCCTGCAGTGAACGAAAAGAGAATGAGCTGTTTATTTGATTTTGATAATTGGAAAATGAAAAGATAGGGCAGGGCATATGAAAACGGGTGTCATTGATGTAGGCGGCGGGCTTAGAGGAATCTATGCCGCCGGCGTATTGGATTATTGTATGGAACAGGGTATTCGGTTTGATCTTGGAATCGGGATATCTGCGGGGAGCGCTAATCTGGTTTCCTTTGCGGCAGGTCAGAGGGGACGTAACTATCAGTTTTTTANCGAATACGCATTTAGGAAACAATATATGGGCTTTCGCAATTTNCTTTTCAAAAGGTCTTTTGTGGATATGGACTATGTATATGGNACATTGAGCTGCGCTGATGGAGAGAATCCCCTTGACTACCCTGCCCTGCGGGATAATCCCATGGAATTATGGGTTGTTGCCACTGATGCGGTGACAGGCGGGGCAAAGTATTTTCATAAGGGGGATCTCAGACAGGATGACTATGGCATTCTGAAAGCATCCTCATCCATCCCCTTTGTCTGCAGACCCTATGCGGTGCAGGGAACGCTTTATTTTGACGGTGCATTGGGAGATCCGGTGCCGGTCAGGAAGGCGTTTGAACTTGGATGTGACAGGGTGGTGCTGATTTTAACGAAGCCGGAGAACGAAATCCGGCGTTCCGGGAAAGATGAGAAAATTGCAGCCCTTATTCGTAAGAAGTACCCTGCAGCGGCAGAAGGTCTGTGCCGCAGGGCAGAGCTATACAATGAAGGCGTGGCGCTTGCGCAAAAATACGCCAGACAAGGCAGAGTGCTGATCATTGCCCCTGATGATACCTGTGGGGTGGATACCTTGAAGCGGGATAAGGAAGCTCTTAAAAGACTGTACCAAAAAGGATGTAATGATGCACAGAGAATAGTGCGGTTCATATAGAATCAGGTATTTTAATGAGTTCCTATTCTAAGGAAAAACTGCCTTTATGACTATCCGCTATAATTCTAACAACAACTTTTCCAGACACAGCTACATCAAAAGAAGCAGTTCCAATATCGTACTCATCAAAAATAACATTACCATCCGCATCTTGTATTTCAATGGAGATTATCCCATCGTCAGTTTTCACCTCTATATGAAGCACATCAGTCTTTGGATGAATACTTTTCTTCATAGTTCCGTCAAGAGAACGATATCTGCCAGTCCAACTACTATATCCTTCATTACCAACATAACCAATTTTTGTTGCACTGCTGGTGCTTTCAATACCCAAAGTTTTTGTCAAGAAAATGCTTCCAAAGGATATTAAAATAACAACAAGTATGGTAACAATAGAAAAAATCCAGGGTTTGCGAATTGTCTTTTTATATTCTCGGATGTCATCATCAGTAGTGTGNAATTCAAAAGGTTTTCCATCATTTTCCTTTTCTACAAGAAGAAGTTCTTTGTTGTAAGAGCCTCCNGTTGTTGCAATTTTACCGCCTTTTTCNGCCCATGGGCGAAAGACAGCTTTTCCCACAGAATAATCAAGATTCAAATTCTTAAATAACACACGATAGCCGTAATCCTCCAAAAAAGACGCATACTCTTTGGCATTTTGCTTCGATTTTTCTCCGACAAATTCTACTGCGTAGCGATATTTCCCCGGTTCACAATCCTCAAACTCATACCACGCCCTACCTGTACGAACTAAGCGGTAGCCATTATCCGCCATTTCATTCAGCCAATTTTCCTGTCTTTTCAAGAAGCCCCAAAAGAAACGATAATACTTTTTACTCATAATTNTCCTCCATAATATCCNCAGCAATTTTGACNAGTTCTTTTAANCGAATAATTTCTTTATTGCAGATTTCTTTTCCTGCATTTGTGATANAATACTCTTTTTTTCGTCCACCTGNATTACTGCACGGTATGATCCATCCCTTATCTTCAAGAGATGTGAGCGCACCGTACAGCGTTCCAGCCCCAAGNACCAACCGACCATTAGTTTTTTCTTCAATAAACTGCATGATTGCATATCCGTGCTTTGGCTGATAAACCGAAAGCAAAACAAAAAATGTTACTTCAGTTAGTGCACCACCCTTTATATTGTCACGCAATTTTACGCCTCCTTTATTACGGTTACTGTAACAAATATATCACTAACCGTAATATGCGTCAAGGGGGAATTTTCTGGATTTCATTCCCGTTCAAATAGGGTTTCGTTCTATTCTGGCTGAATACATAAAATTTCAGCCGATATAAAAAATAAAAAGAACTGCAGGTGATGAAATTGAACATAGCCATATGTGATGACGAGAAAGCCGTCCGTGAACAGATAAATGAACTGATAGAAAAAGAAATACCGGGTGTATGCCCTGAACTTTACGAGACAGGGGACAGCCTGCTTGCCGCCGGGAAGCAGTTTGATATTGTTTTCCTAGACATACAGATGGATGGGACGGACGGGATTGAAACGGCGAAGAGGCTTCGGGAGCTCAGCGCCTTAAAAGATGCGGAAGATACCATACTGATCTTCATAACAGGTATCCGGGAATATGTTTTCAAGGCGTTTGATGTGGCGGCGTTCCACTATCTGTTAAAGCCCATTGAGGAAGATAAATTCCATGAGGTGTTTGGACGGGCAAAAAAGGAACTAGAAAAGAGGAAAAGTAAACGGCGGGAAACGATATTCATAAAGACGAGGAACCGCAGTTTTACGCTGGAAAAGGATAGCATCCTTTATGTCGAGAGCAGGGCGAAAAAGGTAGAGATTCATACCGCAGGGGAGAACATAGAGGTATATGCCTCCATGAATGAATTGGAAGGACAGCTTGGGGGCGGATTCTACCGATGTCACAGGGGGTATCTGGTGAATATGGCGTATGTGGCAGAGTACGATAGTAAAAGCATTTCTTTGAACAATGGGGAGTATGTTTATCTGGCAAAGGAAAGGTATGGGGAGTTTGTGAAAGCCTATATGCGGTATCTGAGAAATGGGGTGGGTGCTGATGGCTGAATCTATTATGAGAATGCTCAGCATTCCTCTGTATTTATGTGAAGGGTACTGCATTCAGTTCTTTTTTGGCAGATTTGCGGAATCCAGGCTGCACAGGTTAAGGAATACACAGTGGGCAGTCGGAATGGTATGGATTTTGATAAAAATTGTCAATGGGGCTTTATTTCATGGAACAAACAGCATGACATTGGTTGTGGGTCTGCTATTTAACGCTGCGGTTTTATTTTTGTTCTGTGTGGGCTGGTATAAGGGAAATATCCTGTTGAAAATCTTTCTGGTTATTCAGTTTATATCCTTGCGTGAGCTGGCATTTTGGGCAGGCTATAGCTTTCTTTATATCGGAGGCAGTCTGATAGACATTCTGGTGCATGAGGCGGGTGGCAGCATGGCGGTGGAATANTTANNTGTGGCANCAGNNGTGTTGTCCTGCTTTTCCGTGGCGTTTGTNGAAGCNATAGANGGTATTTTGCTTTTTATTTCCATAAGGAAGATTGTAAAGAGNTATNATTGCAGNGAAAAGGGGCGGATGGAAAAAGAANTNGTTTTCTATCTGCTCCCTGCGGTGGCTGGCNTGCTGGTTGCGGTGCTTGTGCGCCTGCTGNTGATCACAGTTACAGACGGNATCCAGGTGCNGTTGTANNAAAGGTATCCGNNATTGTANCTTATCATTCCCATGATAGCCCTTGTACTGCTTGGGGCTATCGTGTTCAGTTTCCGTATTTATCAGAACATGGCAGCTCTGCAGGAAGAACGGGCGGAGAAAATCATACTAGAAAACCAGATCTCGCAGATGCAGAGTTCAATGGTGGAAATGGAGCAGCTGTATGATGGGATACGTTCGGTCAAGCATGACATGAAGAACCATATGGCAGTCCTGCAGAATCTGATACGGAAAAGGTACAGTGGGGAAGACGAGGAAATCCAGCAGTATTTTGAGGATATGTGCCAATCGGTGGAGCAGCTTGACAGCAGGGTGCATACGGGCAATGCGGTCAGTGATGCGGTGGTGGGCAGCAAGTTCCGTTATGCGGCTAAAAAGGTAAAAGGCATCAAGCTGGATGCCAGAGGTTTCATGCTGACCGATGCTGTTACGATAAAGGCTTATGATGTGGGGATTATATTAAATAACGGGCTGGACAATGCGATTGAAGCCTGCATGAGAATGAGGGAGAAACAGCCGGATGCGGAAGCCTATATCACGATTCGGTCTTTCCGGGCAAAGAATATGTATTTTATAGAGATTGAGAACAGTTTTGATGGTACGGCACTGTTCCACAAGGACAGTGGCCTTCCCATATCAACAAAAGAGGATAAGGAGGTGCATGGGATAGGGCTAAAGAATATCAGGAAATGTGCAGTAAAATATGGCGGCGATATGGACTGTATTGTAAAAGGCAATAAATTCATATTGTCAGTCATGGTAAAAAGCTAATCAGCAGAAAGGAGAAGAAGTATTATGAGTATTTTAGGAGTAAACGGAGCTTTGGCGGGCGCCTACCAATATGCGAACAGGACTCAGAAAACAGGCACAAGCGGTGTAAGTTTCACAGAGCAGTTACAGAAAACGGGAGAGGCGGCAGATACATCAAAAGTGGAGGCCTATCGGAAATATCTGGAACAGAAATATGGTCCGGTAACGGTTAAAGATGTTGGAAAAGACCAAAGGAGTATAGATGCCATAGGATCAAGTACATCTGGATATAACAATGTAGTAATTGCACCGAATATTTTAGAGCAAATGGCTAACGATCCTGAAAAGGCTGTCTATTATGAAAGTAAAATACAGGCAGGATTGGATAATTTTCCGAAAGTTCAGGCACAGTTGTCGGCGGCAGGGTTTGAAATCTATTCTTATGGTGTAGGTATCGAAGCGGACGGTACAGTATACACCTATGTATGCGGTGATTTAAAACCTGAGGTGCGGGCAAAGATAGAAGCCCAGATTAAAGCGGAACAGGCAGAAAAGGCGAAACGAAAAAAACAATATCAGGAACTTAGTGAGGAAGCGGCAGAAAAACGAAAAATGGAAATGGAGATAGCTTACAAGCGGCGGAGCATGACAGAACTTATTGCTAATAAGACGGCAGAAACAGGCAGGGTTACATATGCGGGAACACCGGAGACTATGAGTTCTGTGATTGCAGCTTATGCAATGAGCGCTTCATCTATGCCGGGTATTTTTGAGTAAAAGAAGATAACTGTTCGGACTTATTACGAGGGAGCAGAGGCAGCTCTGAATGACAGAGGAGTTGTGACAGGAAATTTGAACAGGAAGGAGAAGACAGCGTAAAGAGATGCTGGAACGCAGTTAGAAAGCGGCATATGAGCAGAGTATTATGGAAGCAGCGGACATTTTGAAATAAAGGAGAGGTTAAATATGGACTTTGGATTAACAGGTAAATTAGGAGAGTACTATCTGGCACAGCAGTACCAGAAGAATGGAGCAGCAGGCAAAAGCAGTGGCATGAACTTTGCTGAGATTGCGGCTGCAAAGGCGAAACATCAGGGATGGGGGGTGACGGAAAACAGCAGTCTTGTAAATTATTATGCCAGCACGCACTGTTCGCTCAAGGAATTTACGGATTATTACGAGTCAGAGCTGCGGGCAAAAGGAATGTCTCCGATTGAGTATTCACAGGTTGTAAAAGGCGCTGGAAGTTTTTCGGACGTATTTCCGGATTATCAGGTGATTACAAAGGTCGGAACTGGTAATGTGCAGCAGGGCCTGTGGGAAAGAAATGATTTTCCGTTTGATAAATATTTTGATAACAACACGACAGTTGACGAATTGAATCATTGGAGACCGACAGGAAAAAATCCGAAGATGTCAGATCCTGTTTCGCAAAGGCGGATGCAGGCAGTCGGTCCCATGAAAATAAGCATTGTTATTCCGGAAAAGCTACAGGAGAAGATGGATGCTGACCCTGAATATGCCCGAAAAATATATGCCAAAGTTGCAAAATGGAAGGCGGATTATGACAGGTGGGACAGGGCGGCTTTGGCATCTTTGGGACCGAGAGCGCAGGAAATTGTAGCGAAACCGTGGGAAATAAGTTACTGTCTTGTTCTT
>WFLX010368462.1_pt1 | contig 10856 bp, 12 predicted proteins | sample 4967041 | NCBI WGS metagenome assembly WFLX01 (sample SAMN12857096, study PRJNA449069) | gut metagenome | isolation source: stool from male and female vole | host: Microtus ochrogaster | place: USA:Florida | collected 2017
ATTCACTCCTTGGAACAAGAGTATAGTAGAGTCTACAATCCCCGGTCAGTTGGCGCTCTATGTGACAATGTATAGCCCATTGATGATGGCTGCAGACCTTCCCCAGCACTATGAGAAGCATGGCTGAAAAAAAACTGCAACTTGAAGAGAAGGTCGTGGAGATGCTCCGCACCGTCTATGACCCCGAGATACCTGTGAGCATTTACGAGCTTGGTCTGATCTACCGCATCGACATCGACGATGATGCCAACCTCACTGTCGATATGACCCTTACGGCACCCTCCTGCCCGGCAGCCGATTTCCTCATCGACGATGCCCGCATCAAGCTCGAAAGCATCGACGGCATCAAGTCGGTGGCGATCAACCTGGTGTTTGAGCCTGAGTGGAACCAGGACATGATGAGCGAGGAGGCAAAACTCGAACTTGGTTTTCTCTGACACCAGCCATGACGGAACGCAAATATGTGTATTTCCTGAGCGACCTCCATCTCGGCGCCGCATATTACAAGGATAAGCGTCTGAAGGAGCGCCAGGTGGTGGAGTTCCTCTACTCCATACAGTCGTCGGCCTCCGAGCTGTATCTAATGGGCGATGTACTCGACTATTGGTTCGAGTACCGCACGGTGGTGCCACGGGGATATGTGCGTTTCTTCGGGGCGCTCGCCTCGCTCGCCGATTCGGGGGTGAAGATCACATGGTTCATTGGCAATCATGACATCTGGCTATTCGACTATCTTCGCGATGAACTGGGAATCACTGTCATCGACGGTGTGAAGGTCAAGGAAATCATGGGCAAGAAGTTCTTCCTCAACCATGGCGACGGGGTGGGGAAGCTCAAGCCCGGGTTCCGGTTCATCCGCTCGCTTTTCCGCAACAAGTTGTGCCAGAAGCTATATTCAGGCATCCATCCGCGCTGGACCATCCCCTTGGCGCATCTGTGGAGCGCACACAACCGCAATATCCTCGAATACAAGCCGGCATTCCGGGGAATGGATGGCGAACCGCTCGCAATCTTCGCCAGGGACTACTACGAGAATGTCGATTCGACTATAAATTTCTTCGTGTTCGGGCATGTTCATGTCGTGGTCAATGAGCCGATTTCGCCCTCTTGCCGGTTCATCATCCTGGGCGACTGGATTACGGAGTACACCTACGGCATTTTCGACGGAGAGACATTTGAAATCCGCCGGTTTATCGACCAAAACCTTTAATTAAGACTTTTTAACATTGTGTCAACCCCACTACAAAATAATATAATAAATCCCATAACTATTTAGGGGCTAAATGATTGGGGACTACAAATTCCGGGCAAAAAAGTATCAGTATTAAATAACTATGTTGCACAACATATTAAAATATTTGCGGGGGCGGTAAAAAAACGTGAACTTTGTAGCGCAAACCTAAAACAATCTTTTTTACCTTAGAAATTGTACCTATTGGAAACCCTAAAAAGGGACTCTGCGACAGAGCCCCCTTTTTATTTTTATAGCTTCATGCCGATGCCGAAGAGGGCATAGTCGTAATAGACAGGATCGTCGGGACGCCCTTCGCGTAGCACCGCGGTGAGTTCTTCCACAGCCTTGCGGTCGTTGCTGCGGCGGTTGAGCAGTCCGAGCTGACGCGCCACATCCTGCACATGCACGTCCAGAGGGATATAGAGCTGGGCGGGTGAGATTACGTCCCACACTCCCATATCGACGATGCCGTCGGTGCGCACGAGCCAGCGCAGGGCCATGTTGAGGCGCTTCAGGGCGGTGGTTGCCAGGTTCTGGGGCAAGCACCGGCTGTCGGCGCAGCCTCCGTTGGCTTCGGTCAGGGCGCCGTTGATCAGTGAAGCAAGTCGCCAGGCTGGGGCTTCGTCTGTGCCTACGTCTCCGGCGCGTGCGAAATCCTGCAGGGTGCTGTGGCGTGTGTATATTCTGTGGAGTCCGCGCAGGTAGTGACGGAAATTGGCGTTGAAGAATGTGCGGTGGATGTTGCCGTCGGGCAGGTCCTCGTAGCCTTCGTCCATCACATATTTGTGAGGCTGGTAATCCATCAGGCTCAGCATTTTCTCGCAGTTGCGGCATATCATCTTGCGGTTCCCCCAGGCGATGGTGGAGCTCAGCAGGGCAGCGATCTCAATATCAGGCAGGGATGAGAATCTGCGTGGGAACTGCACGGGGTCGGAGCTGATGAAGTCGGGGTTGTCGATGCGGGCGGCTTCCGCCTCAAGGAGGTTGTAGATGTCAGTGTCCATGGTTGTAGAATTTTTACTAAAAAAGCACCGCCGTAAGGGCAGTGCTTTTTGCGGGTGAAATGTGGGATTCGAACCCACGACCTTCGGAACCACAATCCGACATTCTAACCAGCTGAACTAATTTCACCATGTTGGTTTTGCGATGCAAAGTTACGCATTATTTTCACAATAGCAAAATAAATCGCAATTTTTTTTCTGAAATATTTCGCATCTCAGCAAATTTTCCGCGGAATTTAAAGTTTAATCCTTAGCTTTCAACCTTAATGTCACTAAGTTAAGGGCAATTTCCATCAACGAAACTTGATTCCTCACCGGATGTTGATGAGCTTGTGGGTCTGCAGCGAGAGGCGCCAGCCGGGGTGGGCAAGGATGTAGGCGATGGTGGCCTCGGTGTTGAGGCCTGAGCACGGCTGGAGGCAGCGCACTTTGGCCCGGGGGAGCTGTCGGGCTATTGCCTCGACATCCTGGTCCTGGAAAACGATCTTCAGCTCGTCGATGCGGTCGATGCCGTAAGGCGGTTCTTTGGGCGAACACGTCACCCAGTCCACTCCTTCTGGCACAGGACGCGAACCGTTGGTCTCGATCTGCAGGTACTTGCCATGCCGCTTCAGGACAGCCACCAGGTCATCATCGAGCTGCAGTGTGGGCTCGCCGCCTGTGATCACCACATGGGAGCAGGGATATTTATCCACCTCGGCTGCAATCTCGTCAGCCGTCATTTCGGTGAAGGCATCGAAATCTGTGTCGCAGAACGGGCAAGCCCGGTTGCAACCGCTCAGGCGCACGAACACAGCGGGTGTGCCGGTGAAGCTTCCCTCGCCCTGAAGCGAATAGAAAATCTCATTTACGCGGTATGCTCCCATGGTCAGTCGATTTCGTAGGAAGCCACATTGCCCTCCGACTCCTGGACATCTACGCGGTAGCAGTTGGCTACGTTCTCGCATATCCAGCGGGCCAGGTTCTCGGCGGTGGGATTGAACGGCACCACGTCGTTGAGGTAGGCATGGTCGAGCTTGCCCATCACGGTGCGCTTGATATCGGTGAAATCCGTCACCATGCCGTTGCGGTCGAGCTCACGGGCGCGACAATGCACGGTGATTATCCAATTGTGGCCGTGCAGGTTGGTGCACTTGCTCTCGTAGTCGAGCTTCAGGCAATGGCTTGCCGATATCTCTATGCGTTTGGTCACGTAGTACATAGTGTCTGGTCATTCGTTGGTTTCTTCGTCCGTAGTTTTCGCTTTTTGCTGCCGCCAGAATTCCTCCAGCCCCACGGGCGAGAGGTTGATTTCCTTTGCCTTCTCCACCACATAGTCCACTGCGGCCTGCACGGTGCCTTCGATCTGGCAATCCTTTGACACCTGGGTGAGATTCGTCATCAGGAATCCCACATCCTTGCCCTGCGGAATGTCGAAAATCAGCTTCATGTCGTTGCCGTCGAGCTTGGGACGGAACTTGCGGTCCTCGTCCTTGGCAATGATTTCGGCGCATTTGGCATCGACAATGTCGAAGTTGTCGAGAAAACGCTGTTTCTTCGCTTCGTTCTTCGATGTGATGTCGGCGCGGGCCAGTGTCATCAGGTCGGCGAGGTCGTCATCGGCATAGTTCACCAGGCGTCGTACCGCGCTGTCGGTGACCTCCTCCTCTGCGAGCACGATGGGGCGCATGTGCAGGTCCACGAGCTTCTCCACTTTCTTCATCTCCGCCCCCAAGGGCAGGCACAGGCGGCGGAAGATGCCCTTCACCTTCTTGGAGCCGACGAAATTATGGTTGTGGAAGGTCCAGCCTACGGCATCGTCCCACCTCTTGGTNAGGGGTTTGCCGATGTCATGGAGCAGGGCGGCCCAGCGCAGCCAGATGTCNTCCGACTTGGCTGCCACATTGTCGAGCACCTCNNTGGTGTGGTAGAAATTGTCCTTGTGNCCCCNGCCGTTCACCACCTCCACGCCCTTGAGCGCGGCCAGNTCNGGAAGGATCATCTTCAGCATCCCCGACTNCAGCAGNAGGTCCCANCCNATCGANGGCTTGGGGGAGGCCATGATCTTCATGATCTCGTCCTTGATGCGCTCGGGGGTGATGATCTCCAGGCGCGGGGCATTGCGCTTGATGGCATCGAACGTGTCGGGATGGATGGTGAACTGCAGCTGGGTGGCGAAGCGGATGGCGCGCATCATCCTCAGCGGGTCGTCGCTGAAGGTGATGTCGGGATCCAGCGGAGTGCGGATTATTCGGTCGCAGATGTCGTCCACTCCGCCGTACATGTCGATGAGCTCGCCGAATGTGTCGGGAGTGACACTGATGGCCATGGCGTTGATGGTGAAGTCGCGTCGTGCTATGTCTTCTTCCAGCGTACCGTCCTCCACGATGGGGTTGCGCGACTCGCGCTGGTAGGATTCCTTCCTCGCCCCCACGAATTCCAGTTCGAGCCCCGAGCGGTGGTTGACTATCTGTGCGGTGCCATAGTTGCGGAACACCGACAGTCTCGACCCCTTGCCCAGACGTGCGGCCACGGCAGTGGCCAGGTCGATGCCGGAGCCTACGGTGACGAAGTCGATGTCCTTGGAGTGGCGGTGAAGGATGGCGTCCCTGACGTAGCCTCCCACCACATAGCATTCCTTTCCCTCGCCGGCGGCCACCTCGCCCACGGTGCGGAAGATCTTGTCGGATAGCAGATGTCCTAAGTTGCTCATCGGTCGAGAGATATTATTTCTTCGGGAGCGACGGTGAGGCATTCCATGCTGCCTCCGTCTTTTACTAAGTATGTGTTCTCGATTCCCACAGCNCCCACTCCCGGNAGCACGAACTTTGGCTCGATGGCNATTACATTGCCAGGCTNCAGGATGTCGCGCGAGCGCGGGGCTATCACGGGAAGTTCGTTGACCTCAATNCCCACGCCGTGGCCCACGAACCCGGCATGCTGGCGATGNCCCATGAAGTTGGAGTCCAGACCGGCCTTCTCGGCCATGGAGGCNGCCAGTCCGTAGAGGACCTTNNCCTCGGTGCCGGGTTCTCCCCGGCGTGCTATCTCATGGCATATCTCGATGGAGAGGCGGTGGGCGTCGAGAGCATGGGGAGGCAGGGTGCCGCAGCTGTAGCAGCGGGTCATGTCGGTCATGTAGCCGGTGAAGTTGCCGTTCATATCCACCATCACCGCCATGCCGGGACGGATGAGCGAGCCGTCGGCCCCCACAGGCAGCGAGGGGTCCTGTCCGGCGCCTCCCATGGCGAAATCGAAGGGCGAAGGAGAGTCGGCGTTGGCTCCGGTGAGNACGCTGCCCATGTGCATCTCCATGTCGTCGCCTGCGATGCGGAACTGCCCCAGGCATCCTTCTGAGCGCGACAGTCGCTCGATCTCGATCTGAAGCTCCACATCGGTCATGCCTTCGCGGAAGAGTTGTGGGATGTGGCTATAGACGGCGGCATGGCGCACACCCGAAAGGCGGATCATCTCCACCTCCTCAGNTGTCTTTGTGGAACGCGCCACGGCGAGGGCAGCNCCGGCATCGGCGAGGGCCTCCGCCCCGAGGGCTGTCTGCAGGCGCAGGGCGGTGGAGTAGGATATGCGCGATAGTTCGAGTCCCAGGGTCTTGGGCAGTGAGATGGCGGCCTCCCGGAGATATGCAGGAATATTCTCAGGCTTATGTATAGCTACGACGCAGTCGCCCGTGAGGGTGACTGGACGGCGCACGAAGAGCACCGGCATCTCCGAGCTGAGGGATACGAGCGCATATCCGTTGAACACCCGTCCGGTCAGGTAATATAGGTTGGCATTGCTGCAGATGAGGGCAGTCTCAATTCCCGACAGCTNCATCGCCTTCTTCACTTTGGAGAGGCGGAGCAGCATCTCGTCGCGGGAGAGGAGGATGGCTTCGTTGAGGGGATGTGGGTTGTGATGTTTTTCCTGAGTCACGTGTCAGATGGTCTTTTGTGGATGATTTGATTTCTTCACGATGATGCCGAATTGCTCTATGCCTTCGAGGGTGTCGGTGCGCATTATGTGCGACACCTTGATTTCCCGGGTGGGATCGAGCGGGATGGATCGCATCACAGTGTCGCTGAGCTGGTAGCTGCCGCCTATGCCTTTGCCCAGCCAGTTGCCGAACTCGTCGGCGAGGCGCACGTTGAGCGTGTCGGTGTGCACCGAATCTCGGCATGGATAGTCGAGCCTTAGCCAGAGGTTGGAGTATTCGTAGGCGTTGTTGTTGCGCACCACGATCACCACATCATATAGCGGATGGGCGATGCTGTCGCTGTCGGCGGGACAGTATCTCACGGTGTCGCCGTAGATCCAGCCGTCGGGGTCGATAGTCGTAAAGCCGCTATGCTCCGTGTCGATGGAGCATGCGGCAGTAAGGAATAGGGCTGCGATGAGCAGAGCTATGTGTATTCTGGCGTTCATCGTCGGATGGGTTAGGGTGTGGGTCACTCGGTGGGCGGTTTCTGTGGCTGCTGCGGTTTCTGTGGCTGCTGCCGCTGTTTCGGCTTCTTTGGCTTTGGCTTGGGGGTCTGGCCGTCGTCGGTCCTGGGGCGGTCGGGCTGTGCCTGGTCGTTCTTGGGCTTCCGTGGCTGCTGTGGGTCGTCGCCTTTAGGCTTTGCCGGCCGCTGTGCGTCCTTCGGCTTGTTCTTCTTCTTTTTCTTCTTGTCGAATCGCGTCAGATCGCCGTCGCCGAGTATGTCATGCACGTTGTGGCGGTTCTTCGGATTGTCGGCTCCGTCGGGCAGCAGCGAGTCGGGCTTATTGCCCTCCTTGTTCATGGCTATCACCTCGAAGGCGCGGGCTGCGGAGATTGTCACCAGATTGGCGGCCATCTGCTTGTCCGATGAGTAGGTGATCTCGCGCTTGAAGATGTCGGTCTTGAAGTGGTAGAAGGTCCCGGTGGTTGTCTCCAGGCGCACATCCTTGGGGGGCAAGCGCTTCGCGCTCTCCACATAGGTATCCACCTCGAAATTGAGGCAGCATTTGAGCTTGGCGCATTGTCCGGCGAGCTTCTGCGGGTTGAGCGATATGTCCTGGAAGCGGGCGGCGCTGGTTGACACCGACACGAAATTGTTCATCCACGACGAGCAGCAGAGCGGACGTCCGCACGGCCCGATGCCGCCGATGCGCCCCGCCTCCTGGCGGGCACCGATCTGTCGCATCTCGATCCTCACCCTGAACACCTCGGCGAGCACCTTGATGAGCTGGCGGAAATCCACGCGTTCGTCGGCTATGTAGTAGAAAATGGCCTTGTTTCCGTCGCCCTGATATTCCACGTCGCCGATTTTCATGCTCAGGTGGAGGCTCTCGGCTATCTTGCGTGCGCGGATCATCGTGTCGGTCTCCTTGGCGCAGGCTTCCTCGTATTTCTCCATGTCGGAGGGCTTGGCGATGCGGAACACGCGCTTGATCTCGGTGCCGGGCTTGAAGTTGGAGCGGCGCATCTGCAGCTTCACAAGCTCTCCAAGCATGCTCACACGTCCGATGTCGTGGCCCGGGGAAGCCTCGACGGCCACCATGTCGCCGATCTTCAGCGGCAGGTTGGTGGTGTTGCGGTAGAAGCCCTTGCGCGTGTTCTTGAACTGCACCTCCACCAGCGTGGAGTCGGCGCAGCCGCCCGGGATGTCACCGAGCCAGTTGTAGCTCTGCAGCTTTCCGCGGGGTATCTCCGTGCCTTCGGGGCGCGGAGCCAGGAGCAGGTCGTCGAGCTCCATCTCCTGCTCGTCGTCGAATGCTTCGAGCGAATTGGTGCGTTCTTCAGTCATGTCCATCATTTAGCGTAGCTTACCGAACGGGTCTCTCTGATCACGGTGATCTTCACCTGGCCGGGATACGTCATCTCATCCTGGATCTTCTTGGCTATCTCGCCGCTGAGCTTTTCGGTCTCGGCGTCGTCGATCTTGTCGGCTCCGACGATCACACGCAGCTCGCGGCCGGCCTGGATGGCATAGGTCTTTATCACGCCCGGATAGGATAGGGCGAGCTGCTCCAGGTCGTTGAGGCGCTTGATGTAGGCCTCCACAATCTCGCGGCGAGCGCCGGGACGAGCGCCGGAGATGGCGTCGCACACCTGCACGATGGGGGCCAGGAGCGATGTCTGCTCCACCTCGTCGTGGTGAGCGCCGATGGCGTTGCATATCTCGGGCTTCTCCTTGTATTTTTCGGCAAGCTTCATGCCTAAGATGGCGTGCGGCAGTTCGGGCTCTTCGTCGGGCACCTTGCCGATGTCGTGGAGCAGACCGGCGCGGCGGGCCTTCTTGGGGTTGAGACCCAGCTCGGAGGCCATGATGGCGCAGAGGTTGGCTGTCTCGCGTGAGTGCTGCAGCAGGTTCTGGCCGTAGCTTGAGCGGTACTTCATCTTGCCCACGAGGCGGATAAGGTCGGGATGGAGTCCGTGGATGCCCAGGTCGATGGCCGTGCGCTTGCCGGTCTCGATGATTTCCTCCTCCACCTGTTTGCGCACCTTGGTGACCACCTCCTCGATGCGGGCTGGATGGATGCGTCCGTCGGCCACGAGCTGATGCAGGGCCAGACGGGCGATCTCGCGGCGCACGGGGTCGAAGCCGGAGAGCACGATGGCCTCGGGGGTGTCATCGACGATGATCTCGATGCCTGTTGCGGCTTCCAGGGCGCGTATGTTTCGGCCTTCGCGTCCGATGATGCGACCCTTGATTTCGTCGGATTCGATGTGGAACACCGTCACGGAATTTTCGATTGCCGTCTCCGTTGCCACACGCTGTATGCTCTGCACCACGATCCGCTTGGCCTCCTTGTTGGCTGTCATCTTCGCCTCGTCCATGATGTCGTTGATGTAGGATGCAGCTGCGGTCTTTGCCTCGTCCTTGAGCGAGGTTATCAGCTTCTCCTTGGCGTCCTCCACAGATAGTCCGGAGATATGCTCCAGCTCCTCGCGGGCCTGGGTGTGCAGGCGGTCGATCTCAGCCTTGCGGGATTCGAGCTTTGCGGTCTGGTCCTTGAGCTTGTTGCGCTGCTGCTCGATCTCGTTGCGTGCCTTCTGGTTCTCGCCCTGCTGCTGGTTGAGCTGCATCTCGCGCTGCTTGATCCGCGTCTCGATGCTCTGCACCTTCGACATCCGCTGGTTGGCAGCTTTCTCTGCGTCGGCGGTGATTTTCAGGGCCTCTTCGCGGCCTTCGAGGATTTTGCCTTTCTTCAGGTCCTCGGCTTCGCGTTCGGCATCNTGCAGGATGAGTTTCGCACGGCTCTTCGCCATCGAACGCTGCACAGCTAAGGTGCATCCCACGGCTATCGCCGCTGCGATTATGGCTACTGCTATATAATAAATTGCTGTCATGAAAGAAATGAATAGATATATGTTGATAAAATAAAAAGCTGTCACTCACGGCGGTGGGCGACATCACTCGNGGCCATCCCCGGCGGGGGAGGCCTCAGTCATACGGCAAAGGGGGTGTTATTTCACGGTCAACAATATNTCNTCGAGCTTNTTCTCGAANTCTTTTATAGCTTTTTCATTGCTTTCTACAGAATCAGAGATGGTGTAGTAGTACCTTGCGTACTGGAACGCCACCATTGCGAGCACCTCCTCGGGAGGAAGGTTCTTGAAGTCGCCACACCATTTGGCCCACACCTTGTTGAAATTGCGCTCAGCTTTTCTTGCGATGGCCTCCTGGTCGCGGGGTATGTCGAGAGCGAACGAATGTCCGGCTATTATTATTGATATGTTTTTTATCTCCTTCATATACAACTGCGCATCAGTCCGACAGGTCGGTAATGCAACGGTCAATGTCGCGTATCAAACCTGATATCATGGCCCTTGCCTCCTCCACCTGATTGCGCGTCGGGGCGATGGTGGTTGCCAGCTGCAGATATTCGATCTTTATCTTCATCTGCTCCAGCTCGCGGTCCTTGGCTGCGTTCAGGCGCTCAAGCTCTTCAATCTTTGCATTGGCTGCGTCGAGGTTCTCCAGGATTCTCGAGTATCGCTGCTTGATTATCTCCGTTTTGGCGATTATCCTTTTGAACGTATTTTCGTAGTCAAAAGCCATGCTATACAAATTTTTGCAAAATTAACGGTTTTTTTTGTCTTTTCCAACAATTTTGCCAAAAAAAGCTCTCCTCAGACACGAAAATAGCGCTTGCGCACGTTCGCTAAAGCTCACGCCCTATACAAAAACTCGCCTCCCACTATTCACTGTTCACTGTTCACTATTCACTGTTCACTATCTTCATCTGGCAGTGGGCGCAGTCGAAGTCGAGGCGGTAGGTAGCGGCGTGTGCGGTGAGGTACAGGGGCGAGGGCAATCGGTCGGCGTTTTTTTCCTTGAGGCAGGCGCCGAGCTCGCGGCGCAGGCAGTAGCGGGTGGTCATCACCACATCGCCTTTTTTGCCGGATGCCTCCAAAGCTCGCTCCACCGTCTCCGCGCCGTGCTGGCGGTAGAACTTCTCAGCCAGGCGATTGGCTACATTGTCGTGGTAGGTGAGGTGTCGGACCGTACTCTGCGGCGAGTCCATCTCTTTCCTGCGGACAGTAGGGGCGAGGCGGGCCTTCTCGTCGAGGGCTGCCACTGCCTGCTGCCTGAGCGAGTTGAGCAGCGACAGGGGGATGAATGTGTCAGGGCCAACCTGGTCGTTCAGGGCGGTGAGATGGTAGTTGGTGCCTCCGA
>WFLX010052819.1_pt1 | contig 10855 bp, 12 predicted proteins | sample 4967041 | NCBI WGS metagenome assembly WFLX01 (sample SAMN12857096, study PRJNA449069) | gut metagenome | isolation source: stool from male and female vole | host: Microtus ochrogaster | place: USA:Florida | collected 2017
ATGATGCCGTCGCTCTTGTAGCCGATGTTAACCACAGCCTCGCGCTTGTTGAGCGAGATGATGGTACCTTCGATTACATCCTTGTCGCGCACAGTGTTGAGCGATTCATCATAGGTTTTGGTAAGCTCCTCGCGAGTCTTCTCGCCTTTGGTCTCACCATTGGCATAGGCTTCCCAATCAAAGTCTGCGATTGGGGAGTTTTTAACTTCTTCAGTCATTTAATAAATAGGTTAATAAATAAGGTTAATTCAAATTGCCTGCGCTACTCAATGCGCAAAGCGCCGCAAAGATAATATTTTTCTATGAATTAAGCAAATCCCACCAATTTTTCCTCATTTTACATTTTTCATTTTCGTTTCATTTCCTACTTGAGATCGACTTTGACGGGTGGAACACCGGGAAGTTTGTAGAATACTATGATGGAGATGAAGTCGGCCTCTGGGTTGAAACTCAGCACCTTATCGCGACCGCCAAGAAAAGCTTCATAGGTGATGCCATCACGCAATATCCCCGGGATACGGGAGTCTTCAGGAAGCAAAAACAGGTCTGCCAGGTATCTATCCTCAGCAAAGAGCTCCACCCCCTCCTTGCCCAAACGCAACTCCACCCTGTCTCCCGGCTTAAGCCTGTGGCTTATCTTGACGCGTCGGGAGCCCTTCACCATCAGATTGACCACCTCTGCAGTGCAATCTTCATGTTGATCTACCACCCGCTTAATAATCGAAAATTCAAGTTGTCGCTTCTCTTCCATATATGGGTCAGAGACGCTTCTAATCTTGCGACGATGCTTATGGAGGTAAACTATAAATAAGATTATTGAAAAAACAAGTACTGGAAATGGAAATGGTCCTATTGNCATCACANTTNTGGTTATTTTNTGCANGAATACTAAANGATGTAANACTGCCTGTTTACNGCATGNTNCATCACCGGCNGCAGAAAATTGAAAAAAAGACCGCTGAAAACGTCGAGTGGATCAAAGAGTCTCCGCAGCGAATCACATCAGCAGTCTTTTATAAGCACAAATATCGCAACTTTTTCGCAAACAACAAACTAAAACCCCAAAAATAGAGCTACCGTTTGCACCACGAGATTGATTTTTTCAACTGTTCGAAGCCCTAAGGTGGATTTTATCTGCGATTTTTCGTAAATTTGTAGCTGAATTATTATTCTCTGCGAGAAAAATGGCGGCACTTCGGCTTGGCAACATATTTCTTACCCTGCTTTTGGCTCTCCTTGGAGCAGTCCACCTTCATGCCACTGCGTCCGTAGAGTCCCTTCCTGTCACAACGCAGGAACCTGCTCAACAGAAGAAAAGTTCCACCCGCTGGGTCAAGCAACTTATTGACAATAGGTTTCAAATCCACGACTCTACTATCTACTACCCCGCTGTCCCTCGCTTTGCGCTCAGCGTCTATAACTGGGGAGACCGCACTTTCAACTCCTACGATACCACCTATGTGGTGGGCACGGGCACTAACTGGAAACTCCAAGGCAAGTCAATCGGTTGGGTCGAAACCCAGACTATGTTTTTCCCTAAAAACTCACGCCTCGACATGCACTCTGATCTCTTTATGGATGCCGGTGCCTATCTCAGCTTCATGGCCGTGAGCGTGGGATATATGTGGAATGTCAACCGCCTTTTTGATAACCGCACCAAGCGCCACACCTTCAATTTCGACTTCTCCTGCTCACGTTTCACCATAAACTATAGCAATCTTTCATCTGACGGAGGCATGATACTCACACATCTGGGTGATTACAACGATGGCCACGATTTCCGCTTCCATTTCGATAATGTGAGGGTAAATAGCTCTACATTGGATGCCTACTACTTTTTCAACCATAACCGCTACTCCCACTCGGCGGCCTATAGTTTCTCAAAATACCAGAAGCGCACAGCTGGCACTGCGATTGCAGGTATCAACTATGCTGAGCAGAATTTCAACATGGATTTCTCGTCGCTCCCGCCCGAAATGCTTTCCTACCTCCCACTGTCAAACACACGCTACACACTCCACTATCGCGACCTCGCGGCTCTCGGTGGCTATGGTCGCACTTGGGTGTTCCCGCGAAAGGGTTGGATTCTCAACCTTACATCCATGATGGCACTCGGATTTAAGCGCACATCGGAGGATGACACTGATGGCAAGCGCCTTCTTGTGGCTAATAACTACAAGGTGTCGCTGAGCGCTGTCTACAACTACCGCCGTTTGTTTGCATCAATGCAAGCACGCTTCAACGGCTTCCTTTATTTCAACTCTTCATTTACTCACTTCGCCACTTACTCTTCCTTCACTTTCATTGTAGGCATGAGATTTTGACACTTTCCTATCGGCGAAATAACGGAGTATCAAAGCTGTGACAAAGTAGAGAGCTGTCAGCCACCAAAGTCCGTGATAGTAGTGGCTCACATCGGCAAGAGTAGCGCCGTTGCTGTTGATGCGTATGAATCCCTCCATGCCGAGAGTGGCAGGAATTAGTTCTGAAATCATATACCAGAATTTGCTGAACGCATAGCGCGGCCATGTGAGACCTGAGAGGAAAAGGAATACGACGGATGTAAAGACTATCACCAAGAGACTCGACTCGCGCTCGCGGACAAACACCTGAAACGTCTGCCCCATAAAGGTTGTGGCCAACAGCATCACAAATATCAGCGGCATGAATTCGCCAAATTGACCTACATGCGGGAGCGAAAACATCCAGGGCACCACCTCAAGGATATAGTAGCTCACCGGGAGGTAAATCATCATGTAGCAGAGCGACTTTCCCAGCACAGTGGCGAGCGGTCCGGCATTGTAGGCCAAGGGATCCACCCCGCCGTTGCGTCGGCGACGGTCGCGTGCTGTGCCTGCTATAAGAGTGATACCCAAGAGCATACTCTGCTGCAAGATCAGCACCACGATACCAGGCATGATAAACGACGCAAATCCCTGCGAGGGGTTGCCAAGAAAGTTTGCCTGAGTGTTGACCGGCAGTCCCTCCAGCCCGGATGTGAGAAGGCCTCCTGAGGCGAGACGCTCTGCAGTGATGCGGAGCACTTCGTTCATCTGCACATCGGTCGACGAGAAGAGATACTGCCTGTAGCGGATGAGCAGCGACATGTCGCAGTAGAGCGAGGCTATAGCTTGCTCGCCACGCCCAATCTTAACCCCATAGTCAGAGGGGATCTCGAGCACACCATAACATTTCTTCTCCATCATGGCTCGCTTGGCTTCGGCGAGGTCTGAGGCATAGCCTACGACATGAACTCCTTGAGTTGCACCAAGTTCCCTGACGAGTTCGCGGCTCTCTGCCGAGCGCGAATTGTCGACCACTACAGTGTCGATCTTCTTCACCACCTCAGGATTGTAGATCAGAGTGTAGACGATCGGATAGGCCAGCGGGAGCCCGAAGAAGAAGAGGAGCACTGCGATGTCGGTAAACACCAATCGTGTCTCCCGGCGCCACACGCGGAATATGTCAGTAAACCATTTCATTGCATGGAGAAGTTTTTAGAATAATGGGGCATCAGGGCACATACACGGGGTCGAGACACTGCTTCTTGAGTCTCTTGAGCCCCACTACCGGTAGAACGGTGATGATGAGCAGCGCTATGTAGTAAATACGTGAGTAATAGAGTGGTATTCCGTTGAGTGCCTGGTCAATATAGATAAGAAAGTAATAGCGGATAGGGAGCAGGTAGGAGAAGATGGCCACCCCGCCATACATCTTATCGACCGGGAAAGAGAAGCCCGCGATCGAGAAACAGAGTATGCCAACGAGCGATACTATACTCAGCGCTAAGCGCAGGTTGGGGAGGAGTTCGATCACCAGAAGGGCAAATCCCTGACTCGCAGTCACAAGCAGTAGCATAGCGAAGATCATGTGAGCCGGATGGTTGTTGAGCGGAAAATGCATGAATCTGAACATCACAGCCTGGATTGCGATGCCCACGGCCGTAAATATCACAGTCTGAGGGATTAGTTTCCCGGCCAGAGCCACGCCCATATTTCCACCTGCGGTGCGCAGCCACTCTATCGAACTGCCTGTCTTATGCTCGCGGCACACGCTGAATACAGTAGTGAGCATCACAAACAGCGCTAACAGACATGGAAGGAACGACTGCGAGAGATAGATCGAATAGTTGGCCCAGGGGTTGCCAAGCGGATGAGCCTTTATAGCCATCGGTTGGATCAGCTCGCTGGCCACCTGCTCATCGGCGCCCACGCTCACCAANGTTGTGAGGACGATGCCTCCACTNGTCGTAACGGCCACAGTCTTAAAGCCCTTAAATGAGAGCGACCCCGGAACGAATATCGACATATTGGAGTAGAATGCCAGTGTGGGTTTCTCACCTGTAAGCGACTTCTTCTCAAAATCTGCCGGAATATGGAAAAATCCGAATAATTCGCCGCTTTTCACTCGCTGCATCGCTTCATAGAAGCTCTCGGAATCATCCTTGATATCAATGAGNTCGGACGCATCAAGCGCACGCCCNACCTGGCGCGACAGCGACGAGTGGTCGAGGTCCACCATCCCCACCGGTATCTTCAGCGGCAACCCTTCGTTCATCAGATTGAGGAAATAGAAGGTGCAACCCAGCGGCAAGATAAGCATAATAAATATGTAGACCTTGCGTGAGGTGAGCCGGCGCAGTTCGCGCTTTATGACTTCGAGTAGCATCTGCACGGGGATTTGTGAGTGAATTCTGTAGCTGGTGGAATGTTATTTCTTGAAATAGACAGCGGTCATGCCGGGACGAAGAGCGGGGATAGTGTCAAGCGGGTGGACTTTGACCTCAAAGGTCTTGCTGTCCCATTGCCCTGTAGCCTTTGTGGCCTGCCAGGTGGCGTAGCTGCCGAGGTCGCGGACATAGAATATCTTGGCTTTCACCTTGCGGCGGTCGAGAGCGGGGATCATGATTTCAATCTCTCCACCCAGCGGCATGTCATTGAGAAGTTCCTCGCGGACGTTGAAGGTCACCCATTTGTCGCTTATCTTGAGCAGGCTCATGATTGGAGCCCCGAGCGATACCAGCTCGCTCTCCTCAGGATACACCTGATCGATCTGCCCGTCGCAAGGAGCGAGGAGATATTGATCTTCAAGCAGACTCTCCACTTCAGCCACACCACCCTTGGCCACATTGACCATGGCGGCAGCGCTCTCCTTGTCCTCTTTCTGGGCTCCGCTTTGAGCGAGGCTCAACTGACTCTTAGCTGCATTGTGGGCTGCCAAAGCACCCTCATATGCCGCTTTGGCTTCGTCGCGCTTCTGTTCGGAGACCACCCCCTCTTTGAAGAGGTTTTCCATTCTATCGTAGGTCTTTTTCGTAATCCCCACGGCAGCCTCAGCCTGCGCCACAAGGTCGCGGGCACCCTGGATGATCTGGCTGCGGGTGCCGGCATCTACTTTCTGGTTCTGAGTGCGGGCCACTGTCTCCATCCCCTCAGCTTGCATAAGGCGTGCATCAGCAAGCGAGGAATGGATATGCACGAGCGTATCGCCTGCCTTCACCATATCTCCTTCGTGGACATAGATTTTTGCCACTCGTCCGGGAAGTTTCCCTGAGATCTTTATTGAGGTAGCATCGGCCTGACCTTCCACTATCTCATCAGGCTTGTTGATGAAGCAGAAGCCTATCACTGCAAGTGCCACACATATCAGGAACAGTACACCGAGTGACACCATGAGAATACGATTTTCGCGCTGTTCGGCCGAAGCTCCGGCGCCAACATTCTTATCTGACATAACGTATGATTTGAAGTATGTTGATTACGATTATTTATTTCTTATGAATTTTTTCTGAGGATCATTTACCGGTAGCCGGCACATCAAGACGGCCGAGCACCTTCGAGAGGTAGACATCGCAAAGGTAGACATCAATCCGCGAGTCAATATTCTCTGAATGGGCCTTAAGCCAAGCAGTCTGAGCCTCCATCACATCGTCGACGGTCATTACACCATCGCGGAAACCGAAGGTGGCACAGCGGAGGTTTTCGTTGGCCTGTTCGAGGTTGGTCTGCGTCATCCTGTAGGTCTTGAGCGACTCCTGAGCCTTGAAGGCTGCCTGACTCACCTGCAGATCCACCATCTCCTTGGCGTCTTCGAGCTCTATCCTTGCGGCTACGGTCTGTGCTTTAGCTGCACGGAGTTTATTGTAGTTGCTACCCCAATGCCAGATAGGTACTGTAAGCATCGCTCCGACAGAGAATGCGCCATTGAAGTTTTTCTTGAAGCCGTCATACATATTAGGATTGGAGAATGAATACGTGCCAACCAATGCGAGGTTTGGCATCATTGAGGCTCGAGCCACATTCTCCTTTTCCTTATAGATCTTCACACCCATCTCGAGCGCACGCAGATCGTCGCGAGAGGCATAGACCTGCTGCATATCGTAGGTAGCGGCGACCGGAACCTCCGACGCAACATTTGTGGCATCCTCATCAGCGAGGGTAAAGATTGTGTGGACCGGGAGTCCGCACACCTGAGCGAGTGCCATGCGCGAGAGCACAAGACCATTGTCAACCTTCGCGAGGTCGACCTGTGCGGAATTGAGTTTCACATCCACGGCGAGCATGTCGCGCCGGGTTGCCACTCCCTCCTTTTCCATCAGGCGCACGTTGCGAGAGAGAGTGTCGAGGAGATTCACATAGCTCACGGCGAGTTTCTGCTTGGCTTTGAGCGACACCACCTGCCAGTAGGCGGCATCCACAGCATAGACCACATCGCGCGCCGCGCTCTCATGGAGTGCGGTGGCAAGCTGCTCGGCATAGCCCGTAATTTTGTTCATTGCCACTATCTTACCACCCATGAATATTGGTTGGGTAAGGGTGAAGGCACCAAATACCACATTGTGTATATCGAATGTCAACGATTCTTTGGGGAGGAAAGCTACTTGCTCCGGAACAGGCTGACCATTGACTAAAATCGGCTCGCCGTTCATGGGATTTTTCACCACCGCAAATTCGTAGCCCTTGGTTTCAGGGTTGAAATTCTTGATGGGAAGATACTGGTCGGACCCTATAACCGAAATCTCTTTCTGATTATACATATAACCCCCGGCGAAATCTATCGAGGGGAGATAGGCGGCAAAAGCCTGATCCTTCTCGTAGCCTGCCACCTTGATCTGCTGTGCCGACCGGCGNAGTTGCTTATTGTTTTCGAGTGCCATCCGGCGACACTGTTCAAGAGTCACCACACTCCCATCTTCTATGGTAGTCTGACCCATTGCTCCAAGGGAGCACACAGAGGTAAGTAGAGTGATGAATAGTCTGCGAAATTGCATAGTCTTATCAATAATTGAAACGTGTTATAAGAATAACCAATCTGCTGTGCCTATTGTTTTATTACCGTCCCGAAATTTTCATTTTCCTCTCATTTTCGGCCCTTCCACGATCCATTTTCGGCTCCCTTTTTGATTCAATTTTTTGTTCATTTACCGGCGTATTCCGCTACTTATTTGTTACGATAATAACAGTTTAAGTCCCAAATGGAATTATTTGAAGAGAGGAAGTCTATTCCTCCACCCTTCGCCGGATCCGGTATATACTATTTACGACCGAAATCTGCAGGTATCTCCCCCCATTTCGGAGTGTCCCATGTGAGGATGGGATTGGAGAATTGATGTGTCTGCAGCCAGATGGTGGCACGATCCATGAGTTCAAATAAGCGGGCATTTTTCTCGGTGCGGACAATCGAGGTCTTGGGGCAGCGGTTTCTCACCCATGAACGTGCGGTTTTGGAGTCAGTATAGATAGGGGTGGTGAAGCGCCCTTGCTGCTGAAGAAGAGCTAATCCGTGCACTAAGGCAAGGTATTCACCTATATTATTAGTCCCATCTTCAAAGGGTCCGGCATGGAAAATCCTTTCGCCGGTGCGCACCCACACTCCCTGATACTCAACCGGCCCGGGATTCTTAGAGCAGGCTGCGTCGANTGCGAGCGAGTCGAGCTCAATCTCGGGAAACTCGGAGTAGTCTGGTTTTTTTGCCGGCCCTGAGGCTATTGCCTTTAGGATATCGAGTTCGTCATCCGGGTTGCCACGATAGGCCCTCACCGCATCCTCCTGATTGTCGAAACTCTTGAATTGTGCACCGGGATAACCCTTCACCTGCAGCTCGCACTCCTCCCATGAATCAAATACTCCGGTAGCCAGTCCATTCCAGACTACATAAAATNTTCTTTNAGTTGCCATCAGTCGATTTCAATATCAGGAGAGAGTGAGATATATACTTATGTCTACATTGCGCATCCCTGTNGCACGCGCTNTCTGTGGGTTTACGATCCGTCCGAAGAATGTGAATGTGGCTTTCTGCATTCCGGGCAGGAGCTTTAGGGCATTACTGATACCATCGCAACTCACTATCGACGACATCAGTGTGAGAAACGTATTGCTCATGGCCATCGCAGCCGTGCGCGCAACCGCGCAACCGGCATGAGTGAAGCATTGACGCCCCTGTCTCCCGGCGGAGTCCTTCACAGCAAAGGCGTCGGCAAGATCCACGGCCTCCATTGCCGGGAAGGCACTCCCCTCGCCGGATGTGAGGTCAAAGCAGAGCACTCCCCGCTTCATAACGCTCATCAATTCGCTGCTGACAGTGAAAGGGGTATCTGTGGGAGTAACTATCACCACATCAGCACTACGCAAGGCGTTCTCGAGCGTGTGGGGATGGAGTGTGGAGCTCACCACCCAAGGGCCCAATTCCTGCGAGGCCCTGCGGAGAGAGTAGACGTCGTTGTCATACATCCTCACCATCGCACCGAGTCCCATCGCCGATCTCGCGGCCGCAGCCGCGGCTATCCCCGAACCAATGATGAGAACCTCGCAAGGGATGATCCCGGCCACGCCTCCGAGCAATATACCTTTGCCTCTTGCGCCGTCGGCAAGGAGCGACGAGGCCATCGCCACCGAGGCACGTCCATCGATCTCTGAGAGGATGTCGGCAAAGGGTGTGCACCCCCCTTTATCCTCTATGAGATCTATTGCTATTGCAATGATGTGGCGGCGGAGCAACTCTTTGACCGCCTCGCGGTCCTGACGCTCAGGGTGCAGGAGTGTCAGAAGCATGGCACCCCGGCGCATCTTCCTCACATCGGCCACATCCGGCGGAGCGAGATAGATCACTATATCAGACCCGAAAGCTTCGGCTCTGGTGGTCACCTCCACCCCCGCGCGCATATACTGATTGTTAGTGTAGTTTATACATGAAGCCGCATCCTCTTGCATCTTGATGCGGAATCCGCGCTCTATTAGCTGACCGGCTGCCTCGGGGGTCAGCGGGAATCGGCGCTCCGATGGGCTGTCGCAGGTTGGAAGCCCTATAGTAAGGGCGCGGCAACCGGTGATTGTCTCCGCCGGCTGCTCCAGGGGGGTGGGGATTTCTGAGGTCATAGTTTCTTGAGTGGGAGGTTGAATTGCTTTATAAAGGCTGCGCATTTCTGCTCTATCTCATTCTCGTCCTCGAGGGTGGAACTGTCGAAGATGTGCTTTGATTTCCCATAGTGCACCATACGGGCGGCCAACTGCTCATCCACAAATCCCTCGAGTGCCTCATCATCGAGATTGGCAATAAGGGGACGTTTGGCGCGTCCTCGCTTGAGGCGCTCCATCAGCCTGTTGCGTGAGGCACGTAGCATCACTGTGGTGCCGCGACTGTTCATAAGCTCCATATTGTCGCCGTAGCATGGGGTGCCACCGCCACAAGCCACAAGGAGGCCTCCCCTCTCGCACATCTCAATCAGAGCATTGCGCTCCAATTCGCGAAATCTCTTCTCACCATCCTCGGCAAAGATTTCGCGGATCTTTTTACCGGCACGGGTTTCGATATAGTCGTCGAGATCCACAAACTCTATCTCACAACGCGCAGCCAGACCTTTGCCGAGAGTCGACTTTCCAGTGCCCATATAGCCTATGAGAAATATTGTATCCATTATCGGTGCCTGCTTAGAATTTTTCAAGCCATGCCCTGATCTCTTCGGTAGTCTTACCATTCATAAGGAGCCCATCGCCGAAAGTCAGGTCAGGATATTGTTCTTTGAGCTGCTTCTCGCTGTTGGCTATATCACTCCCTCCGGAAGTCATGAAGGGGACAATTGTCTTACCCTTGAGGTCGTTGGCTTCAATAAAGGTATTGATGATGGTGGGGTGAGNATTCCACCAGTTGGGATATCCGAGATAGANCACAGTATAAGGCGAAAGATCCGTCACCGAATCCTTCAACGCCGGACGCGATGTTGGGTCGTGCATCTCGACGCTACTGCGGCTGAGGCTGTCTCTCCAATCAAGGTCGGCGTCGGTATATTTCTGCGCGGGGACTATCTCAATGACATCAGCACCGAGGAGTTCGGCAATCTGCTGCGCCGCCTTTTCAGTGGTGCCTGTAGCTGAGAAATAACATACCACAGCCTTCCCAGGCTGCTCCTCTGCAGCATCCTGAGCGGACTTCTTGCTCTGACCGCACGACATCATCGGCAAAACGGTAGCCATAACGACAATAAGAAAATTTAAAATCCTTTTCATATCAAAATGTTACTATAAAATGATAAAAATCGGTGAGTCTCCCTCAACGCCACCACAAACGCAGGTAACTATACGGGAAGGAAACACCTTTAACACACATCATCACTGCAAATTTACATCTTTTGAAAAAACTTTCAAACACCCCTCCCAATATTCCCCGGAAAGCACGGCCAAAAGCCCGGCGCTGAGTCGGAAGAATCAACGCCGGGCTTTAGATCTTTTCGCTGAGTATATTAGAGCCTGTCCCATAATATATGTTAACGCTGAGGTCGCATATCTCGGAGGGATTTTGGAGTTGGCGTGAGGGAGCAATGCTGTGGCATTGTGACCGAGCGACAGCTTCAAAAGCATC
>WFLX010249945.1_pt1 | contig 10855 bp, 7 predicted proteins | sample 4967041 | NCBI WGS metagenome assembly WFLX01 (sample SAMN12857096, study PRJNA449069) | gut metagenome | isolation source: stool from male and female vole | host: Microtus ochrogaster | place: USA:Florida | collected 2017
TGCATATTTCGGACTATTTAATCAGAGTATGTGCAGTACTTTCGGAAAGATATATAACAGACCGTTTTCTGCCAGACAAGGCTATTGACCTGCTTGACGAGGGTTGTGCAAGAGCGTGTATCGTATGTGCCACCCCATCCTATCACGAGGGTGTCGGCATCGGCGTCGCCCTCCACCTTGAGCTCGGGTATATCGGTGGCGATAGCCTGAACTTTGTGCAGGCGGGTGCGCACCATGCGCTCATGGTTGGCGGGGTCGGTCGATATGGCTCCCGTGTTGTAATCTTTCTCCAGGCCGCCGATGCGGTGCATCAGCCCGGGAGTGCCGGGGATAGCCCAGTAGCGCACGTCGGTGTCGGTGTCGCGGCGCATGTAGGGGCGCCACTGCTCGAGGTCGGCCGGTACGAAATTGGGGCGTATCTCGGGGTATTCGTCGGCTTCGGGTATGCGCCATNCTGTCGAGCCGTTGGCTATGAAAGNATCGGTNAGCAGNATCACCGGTGTCATGTGCTCGATGGCTATGCGCGATGCCTCGAAGGCCATATCGAAGCAGTCGGCCGGGGTCGAAGCTGCCNCCACCACGATGGGCGACTCGCCGTTGCGGCCGTNAAGAGCCTGCATCAGGTCGGTCTGCTCGGTCTTTGTGGGAAGGCCTGTCGAGGGGCCTCCTCGCTGCACGTCGATGATCACCAGCGGCAGCTCGGCTATCACAGCCAGGCCGATACCTTCTGATTTGAGGGCGAGGCCGGGGCCGGAGGTCGATGTGACAGCCAGNTCGCCTGCAAACGAGGCGCCTATTGCCGAGCATACGCCGGCTATCTCATCCTCCATCTGNACGGCTTTCACGCCGAGATCCTTACGTTTGGCAAGCTCATGGAGTATGTCGGTGGCGGGGGTGATGGGGTAAGAGCCGAGGAAGAGCGGTCGTCCTGACTTCTCTGAGGCCATGATCAGACCCCAGGCTGTGGCGGTGTTGCCGTTGAGGTCGGTATACACGCCGGGGAGCTGCCGCGACGACTGTATGCGGTAGGTCGACACGCTCGAATGGGTGTTGTGGCCATAGTCGTGGCCGGCATGGAGCACCTTTACGTTTGCGTCGAGTATCTGGGGCTTGCGGCCGAATTTTGCCGTAAGGTGTCGCACTGCGGCTTCGAGCGGACGGTCAAAGAGCCAGCACACCAAGCCGAGGGCGAATATGTTGCGGCATTTGAGCATACCGCGGTTGTCCATGCCCGAGTCGGCCAGTGCGGCTTTGGTCATGGATGTGACAGGCACGCGCAAGGTCTCCTGAGTCACGCCGAGCACCTCAAAGGGATCCTCACCTTCGGCAAATTGTGCTTTTTTGAGGTCGGCGGGGGTGAAGGAGTCGATGTCGACGATCAGCACACCGTCGGGCTTGAGGAATTTGAGGTGCTGACGCNGTGCNGCGGGGTTCATCGCNACGAGCACGTCGCACCGGTCGCCGGGTGTCGATACGTTGGCACCCACCGAGGCCTGGAAGCCTGACACACCGCTGAGCGAGCCCTGCGGGGCGCGTATTTCTGCCGGATAGTCGGGGAAAGTCGCCACGCTGTCGCCCACGGAGGCCGACACATTGGTGAAGATATTCCCGGCGAGCTGCATTCCGTCGCCGGAATCGCCTGAGAACCGTACAACTACGTTGTCGAGGGTTCGTACGTTGGTTTGCTCTGCCATAGTTGCAATGTTAAGATTTAAAGACTTAAGGATAAGTAGATTGTGGTTTGGTTATATTAATTGTGTTTTAGATGGTTGTCGTCAGGGGTTCACTACTCGCGCTCAAACTCCAGCGGCATCCCGGGGGATGGTGAGCCGGGGTCGAAGCGCTCGCCGTTGATCCATGTCTGCTCCACTGTCCACCGTACGGCCAGGCCGTCGTAGGGAGTCCAGCCGCATTTCGACACAACTTCGGCGTCGGTTATAGTGTGGTGGCACGGGCGCACCACGGCCAGGTCGGCGAAGTAGCCCGGTTTTATCGCGCCGCGCTCCTTGATGCCGAATATCGCAGCGGGTGTCTCGGCCATCATTCTCACCACCGTGTGCGGCTGCAAGATGGAGAGCATCAGCGGCAGCGAGAACTGCACACCGGGCATCCCGGAGGCAGCGCGCAGCGCGCCCCCCTCTTTGTCGGCAGGGAGGTGCGGAGCATGGTCGGTGGCTATTGTGTCGATTATTCCGCCGGTGCAGGCCGCTCTCAGAGCGTCGCGGTCGGATGTATGTTTGATCGAAGGGTTGCACTTTATGCGTGCGCCCTTGCGCGAGTAGTCGCTGTCGGTGAAGAGCAGATACTGCGGGCAGCTTTCCGAGGTCACGCTCGCGGCCATGCCGGAAGTGTGCAGCACATTGATTATGGCGGCTTCGGCGGCTGTCGACAAGTGCGCCAGATGCAGCCGTGTGCCGTAGCGCATGGCCAGCGATATGGCTTCAAGCGAGGCTGCCACACAGGCGTCGTGCCCGCGGTTTGCGGTATGCTGCTCGATCGGGGCATCGGGGTCGCCGTCGAGGTGCAGCAGGCTGTTCTCCTCGGCGTGCACCACTAAGGGGAGGCGTGTGAGGGCCACCTCACTGAATATTCGGGCGAGGGTGTCGTCGCCGGTCACGGCCATGTCGCCTGTCGAAGCACCCATGAAGAGCTTCAGCCCCGGCAGATATTTATGCGGTATGGCGTCGATTAGCGAGTCGAGGTTGTCGGCGGTCAGGCCGGGGAAGAAGGCGTAGTTGACGGCCATCGTCGTGGCGGCGCGATCCATCTTTGCCTGCCACGCCTCTGCGGTGGTGGTGGCCGGGCGGGTGTTGGGCATATCGATCACCGATGTGACTCCTCCGGATGCGGCGGCGAGGCTTTCGCTTGCGAAATCGCCTTTGGCCGTCAGGCCCGGGTCGCGGAAATGCACGTGGGTGTCGATGGCGCCGGGTAACACCAGGGCTTCCTCAAGATCCACGATTCTGTCGGCCGCGGCGAGCTCTTCATCTGTCAGGGGGGCGGTCGCCGCAGTCGCCACGCAGGCTATCCGGCGCCCATCGATCACGATGTCGCCTCGCTCCGGGCACTCAGCACCGGGAGTCATTATCAAGCCATTGCGCAGTATTGTTGTCGACATAGCGGTAAGCCCCTCCCGGCTATTTCTTTGACGATGCCACTCCCCGGTAGTCGGGGTGCTTGCTGTAGTTGGGGTACTTCTTGAAGAGGCTGCCCAGCTTGAGCTGTATCACCCCGAAAACGGCTTCGCCGAATATTCCGGAGTTCATCTTGCTCTGGCCTAACACGCGGTTTACAAACACGATAGGCACTTCGTCGATGCGGAAGCCGTATTTATGGGATGTGAACTTCATCTCGATCTGGAAGGCGTACCCCTTGAAGCGTATATCGTCGAGCGGGAGAGCCTGAAGCACCCGGCGGGTGTAGCACACGAATCCGGCAGTGGTGTCGTGCACCGGCATGCCGGTGATCATCCGCACATATTTCGATGCGTAGTACGACATCATCACGCGCCCCATAGGCCAGTTCACCACATTTACCCCCGATACATACCGCGACCCTACGGCTATGTCGGCGCCGCGGTCGTCGCACGCCTCAAGCAGGCGCATCAGGTCGGCGGGGTTGTGCGAGAAGTCGGCATCCATCTCGAATATGTATGCATACTGCGGGTGGTCGAGGGCCCATTTGAACCCCTCGATGTAAGCTGTGCCGAGCCCGAGCTTGCCGGCGCGCTCTATCATGTGCACGCGCCCGGGCACCTCAGCCTGCACCTCACGCACTATCTCGCGTGTGCCGTCGGGCGAGTTGTCGTCGATCACGAGCACATCCATGGTGCGTGGGAGTCGGAGCACGGCCGCGAGTATCGCACGGATATTCTCGCGCTCGTTGTAGGTCGGTATGATCACCAGACAGTCGGACGGACGATCAGGATCGGCCGGCCTGACTCCCTCCATCGAAGTGTCGATATGGTCGATGGGATTGTCGAGCATTGGCTTTTGCATCTTCAGTATACTTTGCAATATTGCAAAGGTACGACTTTTTCTGATTTACCCAACTTTAAGCTCCCATTTTTGAGGCCGCTCCGACCTCAAATAGGTCAATTTCTTGTGAGACAAGCTCTAAACTCCCGGCGGGAATGGCGGCACGAAGAACACGATGTAGGTCATCGAAGCATCGATCAGAAACATGAATATCAGCATGATCCATGCCAGCAGCGGCCGCGGGCGGTAGCTCACCCATGCGTAGAAAGCCGAGGCTACTATGGCNACCGGGTAGCACCATATGAATGTGCGGAGCATGGTGCTGTCGACCGGACAATAGCTCACCATGGCCGGTGTCGACCCCAACGGTGCTATTCCGATTACGATGAGCGCCACAAACCACCACGGCGCATGGGTGCTGTGCAAACGTCCGGCCCGAGAAGGGTATTCATCGAAATTTGACATAGAGCTCTATTTTTTATGTTTCTTTTCTGATTTCTTGGCTTCGAGATAGGCTTTTACGGTCTCGTGTAGTCCGCGCTCGAGGGGGTAGTCGGCGTGGAATCCGAAGTCGGCCACGGCATCCGACACATCGCAGTTCCAGTTGCGCTGTCGCATGATGCGGAATTTGTCGCGGTTGAGTGTCGAGGGTTTCATCTTGGCGGCAGCCCATTTCTCGGCCACTGCCGATGCCGCATACACCGCCCAGAGCGGCAGCCTGACGGGTATCACCACTTTCTTGCCGAGCTCCCGGGCCACCATGCGCCGGAAGTCGGCCTGCGAGTATGCCTGCGGCTCGGATATGATATACTTGCGGCGCAGTGTGCGCTCCGAGGCTATGGCGTCGAACATCGCGTTCACCAGGTCGGTCACATATATGAAAGTGAGCATTTGTCGGCGGAATCCCACGCCGAAATCCCAGCCGGCGTCGATGCTCTTGATCATCATCAGGTAGTCCTGCTCGTGAGGGCCGTACACTCCGGTGGGGCGGAATATGGTCCAGCGCAGGGTGTCGGTACTGAGCAGGGCGGTCTCGGCCTTGATCTTCGACACTCCGTAGCGGGTGTTGGGTTGAGGTATGGTGGCCGATGTGAGGGGCGAGTAGTGCTTCTCGTCGCCGGGGCCGAGGGCCGACAGCGAGCTCATGTACAGGAATCGTCCGTCAGGCTCCATGCCTGTCTGCTTGAGCACGCTCACGAAGCGTCGCAGATACTCGTAGTTTATGCGGTTGAAGTCGGCGAAATTGGCGCATTTCGTAGCGCCGAGGTTGTATATTATATAGTCCCACCGTTCCCCCTCGGGCAGGGCGGAGGTGAGGGCTTGGGCGAGAGCATTCTCGTCGTCGTAGTCGAGCACGAGGGGGTGCAGCCGGCTGTCGGTGAGGTATCGGCGGGATGTCGACCGGCGTATACCCACCCATGTGTCGTAGCCGCGGCGAAGAGCCTCGTCAGCTATATGTCCGCCGATAAATCCGCCGGCTCCCACTATCAGCAGTCGTTTTGACATCTTTATCAAACAGTTGGTTCGGTTTCTATGATCTGATGTGCAAATGTACGCAAATTATTCCTATTAACAAGCAACCGCTCCGGGCGATTGTGCTCCGAAGCGGTTGCGGTGTGTAGGGGGGGTGAGGTGTGGCCGGATCAGCGCACCATCACTTTGACGGCGTCGGTGCCGTTGAGGCTTACGATGTATAGGCCGGAGGCCACATTGAGGGTGGCTGAGCCGTAGCCGGTGTAGACGGTGCGGCCCGACAGATCGGTCACGGTGATTCTGCCGCCTTCCGGGGCGGTGATGCTGAGGGTGCCGTCGGTGCCGTTTACGCTCAGAGCCGAGGAGGCGGAGTCGGTTCCTACGGTGTCGATGCCGGTGCTACCGGTGGTGCGCACGCGGATGTCGTTTGACACCATCGAGCGTTCGCCGCCCTTTATGGCTGTCAGGTTGTAGTAATGCTCGGTGCCGCTGTGCACGCCCTCGATCAGGGCCGAGAGGGCGGAGGTGTTGCGCTGAGCCACCAGAGTGCGGTTTGTTTGGCCGCCGTATTCTACGGTCAGGTCGTCGACGTAGAGCTCGCCTTTGGTGTCGGCATAGAGCACGCGGAGCGCTTCGGCATCGGCGGGNNTGNTATAGTATGCGAGCTCTATCATGCGGGTTGTGGCAACCGANGCGGTGGCAAACGGNACCCAACATTCGCCGATGAAAGCCTCGACCACCACGCGGGCCGATTTCGAGTTGTTGCGGCCGCGGTGCTTGAACGAGAATTTGCGGATAGGCTGGTCGATATACGGAGTGCATACATACTGATCGGGGTCGAGCTGCAGGCTCGGGGCGGAGTCGCCGGAGTACGACACCGATGTGGAGAACGATGTGCCGGTGGCATACCAGTCGGAGCCGCTGCCGTCGANNCCNTCGGTCACGGTCTGCGAGCCCTGGAGGTTGTGCTNATATACGTTGAGCTCNTACGAATCGGCGCCGCCGTCGATAGCCTGCCAGTTGGCGGTGAAGNCGTTCTGATGTATGGCGNAAGCGTCAGAAGCCACCGGTATCACATAGCCGTGGGTCAGGGCGCCGGTAGTAGCCGAGGCTTCGGCCGATGCGGGGCTCGATGCGTCGGGTGTGACTACTGTCACGCTGTAGTAGTACTGAGTCGAGGGCTCGAGGCCGGTCACTTCAAACGAGGTGTTGCGGCGCACATTGCGGCCGTCGTAGCCGGGAGCGTATACCTCGGCACCGTTCACCTTGGTGTATACCGAGAGGAGATACTCGGCATCGGCGGCCGACGATTTCGACCACGAAGCCTTGAACGAGCGGGGTGTCACATCTGTCGCAGCATTGAGGGCCACTGCGGGGAGCGAGTTGTTGCCGCCGGCCACGTTGAATGTCACGATGCCGTAGGGGGCAGTCTCGGTAATGTCGGTGATCGGCAGGTTGAGGCTCAGGTTCTGCCATGTCTTCATCGAGGGTGTTGTGTCGTCGGTCCACGATGTGATGCCCGAAGCGCCGGGGAATGTATCGCCGTCGCGTGTGCCTTCGGTCAGGATATTGTCGGCCTCAACGATGTCGACATACTGGTGGTTGGGGTAGTTGCAGGGGCAGTTTTCGTTCCAGATGCTCTGCACGAAGTGTATGTGCCATACGAGCATGCCGTGGCCCGGTATGTAGCGGTCCCAGCCGGTGCGCTGACGGTTTTCGAGCAGGTAGTACTCGGCGGCGCGGTTGGTGGATATTTTGTATACTATGTCAGACTGCCCCGAGGGGTAGAGCTGTCCCTTCATCGAGCCTGTGATCTCTACGGGCTCGATCCACCCCATTGCGTAGCGCTCCTGCGCCGAGTAGAGGCAGGGGGTGTTGCCGTTGTTGAGGTAAGATGCGCTCGACATCACGTCCCAGTCGCCGGGCAGGAATGCCGTGCCTCCGTAGCCGGTGTCGTAGAGGTCGGGCAGACCCATCACGTGGCTGAACTCGTGGCAGAGCGTGCCGATGCCGGCGGGCTTGCCGTTGGCGAGCGCCTCGTTGGTCACGAGGTAGCGGTATGCGGTCTTGCCGTCGTATTTCTGGGTGCTCGACACGGTCGACGAGTGGGGCCAGATGGCGTCGACGTCGGTCGACGATGCCTGTCCTACGCCGGCATATATCACGCAGATATTGTCGATCTTGCCGTCGCCGTCGGTGTCGTACTGCGACATGTCGCCCTCGGCGGTAGCCTTGGCTATCGCTTCGAGTACGAGTGCGCGCACGTTGCTGTCGTTGCTGGTCGATGTCTCGCCGCCGTAATATTTGTAGCCGTAGGTCGAGGTATACGGGCCATAGACGTCAAACTGCGGGCGGAACTGGTCGAACGAGCTTGCGCGGAAATATTCAGCTGCCGAGCCGGTGCCTCCGTTGTCGGAGAATCCGTCCTCGTTCAGCTGGCGGGTGAAGTATGCTTTCGGATCCTCGAGGCCGAATTTACGGTCGGCATACTGCATGAGTATCACCAGAACCTTGCGGTCGCCCGACGAGGGGAAGTTGTTGCCGCGGTCGTTGAACAGGCCGGGGCCGGCTTTTGCCATAGGCGCCATAGCTGCCGCAGCCATTGTAGCCGCCTGGCGACGGCCTGAAAACTCCATCGCGGCAGCCTGCTGCATCTCTACGGCATCGAGCGAGTTGAGGAAGCGTGTCACCTCTTTCGAACGCTCGGCCGTGGGCACGGCGCGATATTTCGAGGGCACGAGGCTGAGGCCGTCGGCACTCGGCTGCGCGTAGTAGAAATTGCCGTCGCGCAGGGTCAGGAAATGGTTGTCGTCGGTGGTGTAGATAGCCAGATGCTCGTCGCCGGCCACCTGTACGGCGATAGTCTGCCCGTCGGCNTGNCGCCACTGGCGCACACCGGGCATCGCCGGCACGGCATATGCCGAAACACCNGTGGCTGCAATCAATGCNGCTGCCATAGCGGCTTTGACNCTCTGTAGTTTCATATCTGTAATATTGNTTGTTTTTGTGATNATCTGAAGGTTGTTTCTATACTCTGATAATTGCATATTACCCCCGCCGCAAGCCTCAGGCCGCGGCAGCGGTTTATTCAGTTTACGCAAATCTACGCAAAAAAATTGTGATTCTATGCCTGCCGAGCTGATTTTTCACACATCTATTAAACATTATTAACGACCGCGCCGCCTCCACCCACTGCCATCGGTGTGCGGAGGCCCCCTTGTGCGTTTTTCAAGCTGCTGAGAGTCAGGGTTATTGTATTAATTTTGAAAAAAATCGTTAAAATAATTTGTAGTTACGCGATTTAGACTTAACTTCGCGCCGAAAAACTATTCAGGCAATTCTTTAACCGGAAAAACTGACTATACTTTTACACTTTTTTTAATATCTAATCTTATTTGCAAATGAAGAAATTTTTACTTTCTCTCGCTGCTGTTGCCTGCGCTTGCGCAATCAACGCTCAGAACGGTGCTCCCCTCTACTGCACCGGCGACTTCGCTGCTTCTAACTGGACTCCCGAGACTCCCGTAGAATTTGCCTGGGACGGCACCAACTACACCTACAGCTTCGACGAAGTTTCGATGTTCAAGATCTCTACCACTATGGGTAGCTGGGATGAGTTCAATGAAGGTGTTTACACACTCTCTATCTTCCCCGACGAGGCCGGTACATTCAATCTTGAGGCTGTTGTAGGCGGTGGCAACATCACACTTCCCTGGAAAGGCCAGTGGGACGCTGTTGTAGCAGGCGACCTCTCGACAATCACTCTTACAACTACTACAGAAAACCCCAACGCAGGTAGCTACGCTTCTATCTACATCCGTGGTGGCATGAACGGCTGGGGCACCGATCCCGACTGGGAAATGGAGACTGCCGACGGTAAGATCTACACCTACACTACAAAAGAGGACAACCTCATCGAGACCGGCGTAGAGTTCAAGTTCGCTGACGAGAACTGGGGCAAATACAACTTCTCGACCGAAGGCGAGATCATGCCTTTCGCAGATCAGGACGAGGCTAACGAAAACCTCTATGGCCCCCTCGCTTACAACTCTTCCACCAACTCAACCATCGCTTACGATGCTGAGCCCGTTAAAGTTTCTTTCATCCTCAACGTTACCGACCTCACCAACGTTACTCTCGCTTGCTTTGAGGGCGACATCGTCGGTGTAGAGGCTTTCTCGGTTGACGCTCAGAACATACTTCCCGTATACTTCAACCTCATGGGTGTTCGCGTTAACAACCCCGAGAACGGTGTATTCGTGAAAGTTTGCGGCGACAAAGTAAGCAAAGTTTACGTGAAATAATCATCGCTCACGATAAAAATCCCAAGCGGGCGCATCGGACTTCCGGTGTGCCCGCTCTTTTTCATTGTGAGACAGACTCTCGACATATAAAAAACGAAGATGCACTTCTTCGCAGAAGCACACCTCCCTCATAACCAAAATTCAAGTGTATATTTTTTGTCTAACAAACTTTTTTGTAAGGGCGATATCCGGCAGCAGGGTAAAAGCACCGGCAATCTCCCATTCTCTGCAAAATTAGCTCTTTTCTTCATCATAACATCTATATAGACGCAAAAACATACCTTAAAATTAGTTAACGACTTGTGACGTTGCCGAAAGTTGCTTACATTCGATACCTGAATCACTAAGCTATCCGGTATGAAACTGATATACGCCGACCGACTACCGTTCGACTCTCCCGCTTTCGATTTTGAAGCCGAGGCACGACGCTCCGTGCTTCATCGCGAGACCGATCTCGCCTTTGCAGGCGACAGCTCGCTGACACTGCCGTGGCGACTGCGCAAGATGATGAAAGCCGCCGGCACCGAGAAGGTGGTGGTGCATGCGGGGTCGGCACGCGCGCTTATGGCGGCTGCCGAGGCGCGGCGCATAGAGCGCGGGTGTGAGTGCCATCTGGTGTATTCGCTTGAGCCTACGGTCGACCATCGCGAGCTGGAGCACGCGCAGCGGTTTGCCTCCGAAGCCGACACGGTGCTTTCGGCCTCCGACCGCCAGTATGATCTGTGCCGCACGCTCTGGGCCGACAATCAGGCTGCCGGGAAGCTCCGCAGGCTCATGCCACCCGCCGTACCCCCCTCGTGGGGCGACGCCCCTGCCGGGCCGCTGCTGTTGTATCAAGGGGATATTACGCCGGGCTCGCAGCTTGTCGAGGCCGTCAAGGCTCTGGCCGAGCGCGAGGAGCTTCGGCTTCTGGTGATAGGCACAGGCAAGGGGAGGTGGGCTATGCCGGCGGTTAAATTGGCCCGTGGTCTTCAGCTCGGCGACCGTGCCGTGTGGGATGGCCGTGAGCACGCATCGGCCATACGTCGCGCCAACGGCTATGTGGCGGTGCTCTCGCCCGAGCGCTGGCGCCCGGCGCAGCAGCTCGTCAATGCTTCGTAT
>WFLX010026025.1_pt1 | contig 10854 bp, 6 predicted proteins | sample 4967041 | NCBI WGS metagenome assembly WFLX01 (sample SAMN12857096, study PRJNA449069) | gut metagenome | isolation source: stool from male and female vole | host: Microtus ochrogaster | place: USA:Florida | collected 2017
ATAGCCAAAAAATTGGGTGTAAAAAAAACTGTGGCACGCATAGATAATGCAGAATTTATACAGACTTCCAACAGCAAAATATTAAAAGAACTTGGCGTAGATTTTCTGATTTATCCGGAAAACCTTGCTGCTGCGGAAATTGATTCCGCTTGTTCCCATAATTGGACACGATATTGGGGAGAATTACACGATGGTCGACTTGTGTTAATCGGCGTTAAACTTCACGATGAATCTCCACTTATAGACACAAAACTCAGGGATATTACATTTACTTCCCATGATTTTCACGTTGCTGCCATTAAGCGGAATAATGAAACAATAATTCCGAACGGTAATGATGCCCTTAGACGCGATGATATTGTATATTTCATCACTACTCCTCCTTTTATTGAAGAGGTTAGGGAATTGTGCGGCAAAAAGAAAAGAGTCATCAAACGCGCGATGATAATGGGGGCTTCCCGAATCTCCATTCGTTTCGCTGAATTATATAGTGATAAATACGACATTAAAATTATTGAGACCGACCGCAACTTATGCGAAGAAATTGCCACACGATTGCCTGATTGCGAAGTGGTGCATGGAGATGGCAGGGATATTGAAGTGCTGAGGGNGAATAATATCTATCAATATGATGCCTTTTTGGCTTTGACCGAATCATCAGAAACTAATATTCTTTCTTGTCTGACTGCCAAGGAATTCGGCGTTCCTAAATCGATAGCGGATGTAGAGAACCTGCAATTCTTTTCTCAAGCGGAAAACCTGAATATCGGAACGATCATCAATAAAAAATTGCTTGCATCCTCAAGAATTTTTAAAATCCTTTTGGACGCGGATGAAAGCAATGCCAAGTTCTTAGTGCTGGCAGATGCAGAAGTAGCTGAATTACTTGCCAAGCCCGGTTCGAAAATCACAAAGGCACCCGTAAAAGACTTAAAGCTCCCGTTCGGTATGACTCTCGCCGCGCTTGTGAGAGGCGACAGATGTGAACTTATTTCAGGTGGCACTCATATAGAAGCCGGAGATTATGTAGTGGTTTTCTGCTTGTCAGGCACATTTTCAAGAGTCGAAAAACTATTTAATTAAATTATCGGTTTGGCAACAGTGTTCCGACATAGAAGTTACATAAATTTCCCGATGCTCCTCAGAGTCATCGGTTGGTTGCTCATGATTGAAGCCGGGATTATGATTATCCCCTGCATCGCCGGAATAGTATATGGCGAAGGGAGTGGAGTGAAATTTTTAATCTGTATCGGAATCACTGCAGCTGCCGGGTTCGGACTTATGAATCTCAGACCCAAAAGTCTGGAAATGGGTAAGCGCGAGGCAGTTTTGCTCACATCTCTGGTATGGGTTATACTCTCACTCTTCGGAATGCTTCCCTTTTTAATTTGCAAAACTCATCTTTCTGTCACTGATGCTTTTTTTGAATGTATGTCCGGGTTTACGACAACCGGCGCATCTGTTCTAACAACACTTAAGGATGTACCTCATTCAATTCTGCTTTGGAGATGTCTTGCCCAATGGATTGGCGGACTTGGAATTATACTTTTCACCCTAGCCATTCTCCCGATGCTTAATTATCAAGGGGGTATGCAACTTTTTAATGCGGAAGTAACCGGCATCACACATGATAAGCTTCGTCCAAGAATCGGTAGCACTTCAAAAGGTCTGTGGTTGGTATATATATGCCTTACTGCGATACTGATAATATTACTCCTGTTTTCAGACATGGATTTCTTTGATGCCCTTTGTTACGGCTTATCAACAATGTCTACAGGGGGATTTGCAAATTCAGATATGTCACTTGGAGATTGGGATAGCAATTATATCAAAATTGTAATGACCATATTCATGTTTATCGGAGGCGTGAATTTCGCATTGCTTTTCAAGGCTGCCAATCGCCAATGGACGGATCTAAAGAAGAATGACACGTTGCGAGTTTACATCGCAATAATTTTTGCCTGCTTTTTAATTTTCACCCTTAACATAGTCATTAATCATCTCGGCAATAATTGGACCGATTACACTATCAATCCTCTGTTTCAAGCCGTGTCAATCCTTTCATCTACAGGTATTACCCTTCCCGGTTTTCATGATTGGGGAAATATAAGCGTAGTGGTTTTGATTATTATGATGGTTATGGGAGCATGTGCCGGTTCAACTTCCGGTGGTGCAAAAATCGACCGCTTTATAATTCTCTTCAAATTTCTTAAGAATGAATTTTATCGCACCATGCATCCTAATGCAATTAAAACTGTTGTGATAAACGGAAAAGGGACACCCCAGCCTATTGTGATGAAGACCCTGGCATTCTTATTTATGTATATCATAGTTATCCTACTTGGAGCAATTGCACTGNTATTATGCGGCTTGCCTCTGAAACACGGTCTNTTTTNCGCTCTTTCAGCAGTGAGCAACACCGGACTCGGAACAGATGTCACAGGCATAGAAGGCACATATTCCCAGGTGAGCGATATGGCAAAATGGATTCTCTCTTTTTTGATGCTGACCGGTCGTCTGGAATTATATACGGTTCTTCTCCTATTTACAAGAGGATTTTGGAAGAAATAACCTTTGAATAATCCGAACAGACATAAAAGTTTCCCAAAAATATTTTTATTTAACTGTAAATAAATATCTTAAAATTTAACTACAATTAAAAAGTTTTCCATTACGGAAAACTTTTTAATTTTTAAATGTTAAAATAATTGACATTTTAGATTATTTCTCTTATCTTTGTTGCATCAAAAATATATATTTTTTGACGATTTCATCACATATCAATATAACATTTTATAACAAAACAATTTAATCTTCTAACCTTAATATGATACAAGTAGTTGTAAAACGTGACGGCAGAGTAGTGGGATTTAACGAGGAAAAAATTAAAGCCGCTATTCGCAAGGCTATGCTTTCTACCGAAACCGGAGAAGACGAGTCTCTGATTCAGAAAATTTCAGATCGCGTTGGGTTTGGAGGTAAAGAGAGGATGACAGTCGAAGAGATTCAGGNCNGAGTCNAAATAGAACTGATGAAANCCGNTCGAANAGATGTTGCCAAACGTTATATTGNATATCGTGATAAACGCTCTATTGCAAGAAAAGCAAAAACGAGAGATGTGTTTTTGGAAATAATTGAGGCTAAAAACAACGATATCACTCGCGAAAACGCCAACATGAATGCTGACTCTCCGGCAGGGATGATGATGAAATTTGCAAGTGAAACCACCAAACCGTTTGTTGATGACTATCTCCTTTCGGCTGAAGCGAAAACTGCCGTCAGAAACAATTATATCCATATACATGATAAAGATTATTATCCCACCAAATCTTTAACATGCGTTCAACACCCTCTTGACAAAATTTTGAAAAACGGTTTTGTAGCCGGTCACGGTGAATCACGCCCGGCGAAAAGAATTGAAACGGCAGCTGTAATCGCCTGCATATCATTAGAAACAGCTCAAAATGAAATGCATGGAGGTCAGGCAATTCCGGCTTTCGATTTCTATTTGGCGCCTTTCGTTCGCTCCTCATTCATTGAAGAAATTAAAAATCTTGAAGATTTTTCCGGAAAAGACCTTTCGCATTTATATAATGTTGAAATAAAAGATTATATTAAGNGNCCGNCAGCAAACTTGNTAGATGANGAANAATTTATTCAGCATGCAATCAACAAAACCGTGGCACGTGTGCATCAAGCAATGGAAGCATTCATTCATAATATGAATACCATTCATTCACGCGGAGGTAATCAAGTTGTGTTCTCTTCTATCAATTATGGAACTGACACATCCGCTGAAGGAAGATGTGTCATCAGAGAATTGCTGAATTCCACATACGAGGGTGTGGGAAATGGCTCTACTGCCATCTTCCCCATTCAGATTTGGAAAAAGAAACGCGGTGTGAGTTATCTTCCTGAAGACCCTAATTATGATCTTTATCAACTGGCATGTAAGGTGACGGCAAGAAGGTTCTTCCCGAATTTCTTAAATCTTGATGCAACTTTCAATCATGACGATGAATGGAGAGCAGATGACCCGGAACGATATAAACATGAAGTGGCAACAATGGGTTGTAGAACGCGTGTCTATGAAAACCGTTATGGAGAAAAAACATCCATCGGCAGAGGAAACCTCTCTTTNACAACTATAAATATTGTCAGACTTGCCATAGAAGTCATGGCAATAAAAGATAAGGAGGAAAGAATTGAGCGTTTCTTCCAAAAACTTNATGAANTTCTTNATATCANTGNCCNACAATTNGANNATCGCTTTCAATTCCAGAAAACCGCATTGGCAAAGCAGTTCCCGCTCGTAATGAATGTTTTATGGAATGGCACTGAAAATCTTAATCCTAACGATACAATTGAAAGTGTCATAAATCAGGGTACTCTCGGAATCGGGTTTATCGGCTTGGCGGAGACATTAATCGCCTTGCTTGGTGTGCATCACGGAGAATCTGAAGAAGCGCAGGCATTAGGCTTGCGAATCATCGGACACATGAGAAGCAGAGCAAATGATTACAGTGAAAAATTCGGTCATAATTATTCGATTTTAGCAACCCCTGCCGAAGGACTTTCCGGCAAGTTTACCAAACGCGACAAAATCTCCTTCGGAATAATTGAGGGAATTACCGACAAGGATTATTATACAAATTCCAATCATATCCCCGTCTATTACCACTGCTCTCCACGTCACAAAGCAAAAATAGAAGCCCCTTATCATGAATTAACCCGGGGAGGACATATTTTCTATGTTGAAATAGATNNAGACNCTACACANAANGAAGAANCAATTATNCANATTGNGGACTTGATGGATAAGTATAATATAGGCTACGGAAGCGTGAATCACAATCGCAACCATTGCCCGAAATGCGGATATGAAAATGCCGAAAAGGGAATGAAAGAGTGCCCTAAGTGCGGAGTACCTTTTGAGACAATTCAAAGAATCACCGGCTATCTGGTAGGCGCAACCGACCGCTGGAATTCCGGCAAATTAGCCGAACTTCGGGATCGTGTCGTGCACAATTGATACAATTCGTTGATTGCTTGAACCTCTGAAAGGGAGATCCGGCGACAATAACTCTTGCTTGAAGGGACCTTCAACAATTGTGTCTATATAGGTCAGAGCCTTCCGAAGTTTTTGATCCATACGAATTTGACTGAGCGTATAACCGGTATACAACCATATATTCTTTTCAAGGCGTTTTTTTATCGCTTTGGAAAGTTCATATATAGCCTCAGGATGCATCAAAGGGTCTCCACCGGTTAAAGTAACGTCAAAATCTTCCTCTTCTATTACCTTTAAAATATCTTCCATTTCCATCTCCACTCCCCCCTTGAAATCCCATGAATCAGGATTATGACATCCTGCGCATGCATGATTGCATCCTGCAAAATAGATTGAGGTGCGAAAGCCGGGACCATCCACGGTGGTGCCCCGGCGTATACCAAGAACTCTATAGTTTGTCATTTTGATGCCAGATATGAATCCAGAGCCGCAACTGTAGCCAAATCAATTATCTCCTCAACTTTGGAATAAACACCGGTGAAATAAATCGGTTTTCTCAATCCAACCTGAATAGGACCGATGATTGTACCCACGCCCATGCCTAATAATAATTTATATGCAATGTTTGCGGAACTCAAATTCGGGAATATCAATGTATTCACCTTTTTACCCTTAATTGTATTAAACGGAAAGGCTTTATCCCTCATCTTTGTGTCTAATGCATAGTCAGCTTGCATCTCACCGTCAACCTGGATTTCGGGATATTTTTCATGCAATATTTTTACGGCATCCGAAACTCTCTTGGGCTCGGGTTCTTTGATATTCGAACCGAAATTACTGTATGAGAGCATAGCCATTACCGGCTCCTGATTGAAATATTTGACTGATTGATGAGCCAAACGCGCAATATCCACAAGCGCTGCTGTATCGCTCACCGGATTCACCGCCGTGTCCGCAAGAAAATATGTGCCGCAACGGGTGTTCATTATATGCATGGTTGCAAAATGGCTGAACCCCTCTTTATAACCGACTATAGATACAGCACGTTCCACCATTCTGTTGGCGGCGGAATATACACCACCGATGAAAGCATCCGCTTCACCTGTCTCAACCATCATCATGCCGAAATAAGACCTGTCAAACATCTTGTCTAATGCCTCGGAATAACTCAAACCGTCGCGTTGACGCTTTTCAGATAGAATTTTCGCAAACCGCTTTCTTCTTGCTTCTTCCCTGTCGTGGCGGGGGTTAATAATCTCAATTCCGGAAATGTCCAATCCAAGTTTATCGGCATGCTTGGCAATCATCTCCTCATTGCCGAGCAAAATCGGAATGACTGTTTCTTCATGATGTAATCGGGCTGCGGCACGCAACATATTTTCAAGATTACCTTCATTGAATACCACCCTGCGCTTATTATCGCGGGCGTGTTGGGTAATCGTGCGCATCAACTTGCCGTCATCACCCATATATTCCAGTAGCTTGATTCTATATTGATTCCAATCCTCAATCGGACGTGAAGCGATACCACTCATCATAGCCGCCCTCGCCACTGCAGGAGCGACTTGGAGCAACAAACGCGGATCAAGTGCTTTAGGTAATATATAATCCGGACCGAATTTCAGGTCTGACATTCCGTAAGCCTCGTCAACTACGCTTGGCACAGGCTCTTTTGCCAATTCTGAAATAGCATAAACGGCTGCGATCTTCATCTCTTCATTAATGGCAGACGCCCCGCTGTCGAGCGCACCTCTGAAAATATACGGGAAACCTATAACGTTATTTATCTGATTCGGATAATCACTTCTTCCAGTGGCTACTATAACATCCGGAGCCGCATTTTTCGCTTCATCATAATCTATCTCGGGATTCGGATTTGCCAATGCGAATACAATAGGACGTGGAGCCATGGAACGTATCATTTCGGGCGTTACAACTCCGGCGACACTTAATCCCAGAAAAACATCAGCTCCCTCCATAGCCTCGGCGAGAGTATGAATATCCCTATCAGTAGCAAACTCTTTTTTCTGCTTATTCAGATTATCCCTGTCCGCGCGAATCACACCCTTTGAGTCACACATCACTATGTTCTCGCTCTTTACCCCAAGTGCTTTATATAGCCGAGTGCAACTTACAGCTGCCGCCCCTGCTCCATTGACAACCAATTTTATATCTCCGATCTTTTTCTTTTGAATTTCGAGAGCATTCAGAAGTCCGGCACCCGAGATAATTGCAGTTCCATGCTGATCGTCGTGCATAATAGGAATATTACATTCCTCTTTGAGTCGCTTTTCTATTTCAAAACATTCGGGCGCTTTGATATCTTCAAGATTTATACCTCCGAACGTAGGGGCTAAGGATTTCACTATTTCAACGAATTTTGCCGGATCGGTTTCATTTATTTCAATATCAAAAGCATCAAGACCGGAAAATATTTTAAACAACAGAGCCTTCCCTTCCATAACAGGCTTACCGGCAAGTGCCCCTATATCACCGAGCCCTAAAACTGCAGTTCCATTACTAATCACACCCACAAGATTCCCTTTGTTGGTGTACTTATAGGCATCCGCCGGATTCTCTTCTATTTCCAGGCATGGATAAGCCACTCCGGGAGAATATGCTAAAGATAAGTCACGTTGGGAAGAATAAGGTTTGGTGGGGGTAATTTCAATTTTACCCGGACGCGGATATTCATGATATTCAAGAGCCGCTTTTTTCAGATTATCGGACATTTTATTTATAATGGATTTAAAAGTATTTTATCAGATGAAAACTGTGAGATTAAATTCAAAACTTATCTCATTTTTATTANCATTTGNAATTTTAAAATTCCCTCAATTCTTAATAAAATAATAAAAATAAATGTTGAGATTTAAATTTTCTTTGTTCTCACGATTCTTCCAACAATCATTCTCAATAATTTTTCTACCCTTATGTTGATTAGAGAAAGATCCTAAATTGTTAATATATGTTAATTAATGTTAAAAATGGGGAGGGGTAAATTAAAAAGTTGGTACAACTAAATATATGCGTTAACTTTACCTTAAAATTGCATAGGAATTAAACTAATATTGAAAAACCTAACAACGGAGATAAATAGATGTAAAGGATTTTTTAATAAATTTAGATAAAATTCTTGAGGCTTTTTCAAAAACAAGCAAAATAAATTAATTAATAAATATTTTACACAATTAACAAAAGATGAAAAAAATTTATTTTTTGATGTTTGCNCTGGNTATGGGTTNCGCATCAGCCTTTGCTCAAGAGCCGGCTGGTAAAATGAACGTATTTGTTGATTATTTCGACAGAAGCACTTCTACTCCTTTCCTTTGGGCTGAAGCTCTTCGCAACAATGTAATGGAAGGCATCATTACGACCAACCGTGTGAACCTTATTGACGTTGACTCAAGAAAGGCTCTTTCAATTGAAAAATCACGTCGTGAACAAGACAATGCATCAGCAGGCGAAGACATGGATCGTTTGAAAGTAATGACTGAAGAAGGTGCTAACTTGCTCGTTAAGGGTATTGTAACTGACATCACAACTCGTGAACTCAGAAACTCAAAAAATGAATTGACAGGTTATGAATCCACAATAACCTTCACATTGAAAGTTATTGATCCATCAAATGGCACTACCATTGTAACCAAAAACTTCACTCTTCCCAAAAATTCATTTGTAGACATTGCAAACTTCAATACATCCGGCAACACACCGGATGAAGCCGTACAAAATCGCGCTAAAACCGCTGCTAAAGAAATGAAGAAATTTGTGGAAGAGGCTTTCCCGACTGAAGGTAAAGTAATCGAACTTGATGAAGTTAAAGGCAACGAAGCTAAATCTTTCTACGTTAATCTTGGCGAAGCTAACGGTATGGCAAAAGGTGCTAAATTTGAAGTCCGAGTTAAACGTATGATTGGTGGCAAAGTTTCTCAAAAACTTATTGGTGAAGCTGAAGTTACTGACGTTGAAGGTGATGATCTTTCAAAATGCAAAGTTAAAAAAGGTGGTAAAGAAATTTACGAAGCTTTCAATGCAGGTCAGGATGTAATTGTAAAATCATCAACTAAATAATTTTCTTTTTAATAAGAATTTATAAATAATAGAAATAAAATGAGAAATTCTCATTTAGGTCGATACATCATATTGGCTATGTCATTGGTTTTATCCATTGGCATAGCCAATTCTTTTCCAAGAACATGTGAGCTCACACTCGTTAGTCAATCCCCCACTGAGGTAACCTTAATATCATCAGCACTTAATGCCAAACCTAAATTGGCTGAGGAAATGGCTGTCAAACAGGCATTTTTCGGATTAATGAACACGGGAATTGAGGGTTTTCACTCCGGACACGCGATGCTTACGGAACCTAACAAAGCTTTTGATTATACCTTCTACAAAGATGGGAAATACCGTAATTATATCACATGTACACCCATCAAGGCAGATGATATAAAGATAGGAAACGACCATAAAGTATCCGTGAAAGTTTGCATCAATTATGCTAAACTTAAAAAAGATCTGGAAATAGCCCACCTTTCTATATCTCCTGCTTGGCAAGATAAAAAAGAAGTTAAGCCCACTGCATCTTTAAACCCGACAATTGTGGTTGTGCCTGCCGTGAGTTCCGGTGACCAAAGTTTTCAAGGGATGAAGAATGTAATGGATGAAAATCCGGCTATGAAACACGCTGTGAATTCAGTAAGTTCAATGTTCGCTTCACATGGATATAAGACTCGCGATTTCCTGACAATGTTGGCTAATTCCAAAACAGATGATGTAATGAACGAGGGGACCCAAACTGATGCTCAGACAATGGTGCTTCAGCAACTCCCCGGAGACATTGTCGTAACAGTTTCTTTGGATCTGATTAAAAGCGGAAAGAATGGTNAATGTACACTGAATTTGAATACAGTAGAACGTCAGACAGCAGGCAAACTATACTCCGTAAGTTATGGAAGCGGTCAATATATGACCACTGACTTTGTAGCACTTACCAACCATGCTCTTTCAAAAGTATAGAATAAATTTTTCGATCAAATGAAGGATGCATTTGCAGGCATGGGGGAAGAAGGGAGCGAAGTAAAATTGGAATTCTTATTGGGTGAAACCGTATCAGATTGAGACTTTGATTCTGAAACTCCGGTCACTGATGTAGATTGCAAAGAAGAACTTGAAGAAGGGATGAGGTCTGTAGCCAATCATGGAATATATGATCTTCCCCAAAGTAATGACAAATTTATTGCAGCATCCATCAATATACCTCTCTGGGATACAGAAAAGAATCGAAGCTATTCCATCAACAACTTTAACTCTGCCCTTCGAAGATTTATGAAGCGTCACCTTGGAGATGCCTACAAAGCAAAAATTACCGGTATGGGGCAGAAGTTGATAATTACAATTGAATAAATATGAAAAAAAGTCTTGTCCGTAAGTTGAGAGCGGCGATATCAATTCTGCTTTCATTGTTTATTTCAACTTCTGCACTTGCTGAAGTAAATTTCTATATACTCCCTGTAAAAGCAGATGGTGACATAACGGAAGAAGCCGCAAATGTAGTATATAAAAAAGCGGAACAAATTCTAACAAGAAATTCAGCCGCTGCCTCCGGAGTGGCTGATGTTTTCGCCATCGAGGCAAAATTGACAGTAACCGGAGAAAACACTACTTCCGGATTGATTCAGGATGTAACTTCTATTTCGGGAGAATTGACATTAGTGGCTCTTAACAAGATAGACAATTCAAAATATTATTCTGTTACCGTCCCATTAAAAGCTGCATCTAAGGGAGAGAAAAGTCTGGTTTTAACAATTGCACATTCCATTAAAACCACCGAACCTGTC
>WFLX010080970.1_pt1 | contig 10849 bp, 6 predicted proteins | sample 4967041 | NCBI WGS metagenome assembly WFLX01 (sample SAMN12857096, study PRJNA449069) | gut metagenome | isolation source: stool from male and female vole | host: Microtus ochrogaster | place: USA:Florida | collected 2017
TTCGGAACCGGAAAGTTTCACGTCTGAATATATATATTATGAATTGAACATTGGTGCATCCTTTTTATCGGAAGAAATGCTTCAGATAATCCTTACGCCGCCTTTATCGGCCGAGCTGACACTCTGGGCATAGGCCCGCAGGGCCTTGCTTACCTCGCGGCGGCGGGTCAGCGGCAGGAAAGGGCGCGCCGCCAGTTCTTCGTCGCTGAGGCGGACGTTAATGCTGCGGCCGGGGATATCTATTTCTATAATGTCGCCATTTTGTATCTTGCCGATATTACCTCCGGCTGCTGCTTCGGGCGATATGTGGCCGATACTGAGGCCGGAAGTGCCTCCGCTGAAACGGCCGTCAGTGATGAGGGCGCATTCTTTGCCGAGGTGCATCGATTTGATATAAGAGGTCGGGTAGAGCATTTCCTGCATTCCGGGGCCGCCTTTGGGGCCTTCGTGGGTAATGACCACCACATCACCGCTCACGACCTGACCTCCGAGAATCCCTTCACATGCCGCTTCCTGAGAATCGAAAACCTTTGCCGGACCGGCAAAATGCCAGATGCTTTCATCGACTCCTGCCGTTTTGACCACGCAGCCGTCCTGGGCGATATTGCCGAAAAGAACGGCCAGCCCGCCGTCTTTTGTGTAGGCATGTTCGAGGTCGCGAATGCAGCCGTTGACACGGTCGGTATCGAGTGATGGCCAGCAGGTTTCCTGTGATCCCATGACGTTGCTGAATTTCCCACCCGGTGCACTGCCGTAGATACGCAGGGCCTCGGGATCCGGGTTCTCGTTAAGGATCGAATATCGGGCGATATCTTCTCCCAATGTCGCGCCGTTGACGCGTCGGAGAGAGGTGTCGAGCAAATCGCCCTTGGCGAGTTCTCCGAGAATGCCGAGGATGCCGCCTGCCCGACCGCACTCCTGCACACTGTATTTTTGAGTGTTGGGCGCCAGCTTGCAAAGGCAAGGTACTTTGCGGCTGAGTGCATCGATGTCACTCATGGTGAAATCGACTTCGGCTTCCTGGACAACGGCTAACAGGTGGAGAATCGTGTTGGTCGAGCCGCCCATGGCAATATCGAGGGTCATGGCATTGAGAAATGCTCCCCGGGTAGCGATGGAGCGGGGCAGGACACTTGTATCGCCTTCTTCATAATAGGCCATGGCGTTTCTGACAATNTNGCNGGNNGCNTCNTTAAANANCCTGACGCGGTTGGTATGAGTGGCCAGGATGGTACCGTTGCCGGGCAGGGAAAGACCGATGGCTTCGGTGAGGGAGTTCATTGAGTTGGCGGTGAACATGCCGGAACAACATCCGCAGCCGGGACATGCCGAGTTTTCCACTTCGGCCAGTTCCGCATCGCTGACGTTGGAGTCGGCGCCTTTGACCATGGCCGAAATAAGGTCCACATTTTCACCGTGCCATTTGCCGGCCTCCATCGGACCGCCGCTGACGAAGACGGCGGGGATGTTGAGCCGCATGGCGGCCATGAGCATACCGGGGGTGATTTTGTCGCAATTGGAGATGCAGATCATGGCATCGGCCTTGTGGGCGTTGCACATGTATTCGACGGAATCTGCAATGATGTCGCGCGACGGTAGCGAATACAACATGCCGTCATGTCCCATGGCGATGCCGTCGTCTATGGCGATGGTGTTGAATTCGGCGGCATAACATCCCATTTTTTCGATTTCGGCNTTCACGATTTGCCCGATTTCGTGCAAATGGGTATGGCCGGGAACGAATTGTGTGAACGAGTTGACAATGGCGATGATGGGTTTGCCGAATTGTTCACGTTTCATNCCGTTGGCGACCCAAAGGGCACGTGCGCCTGCCATGCGGCGGCCTTCCGTGGTTTGTGCGCTTCTCAATTGAATCTTCATATTGCGTATTTTTTATGAGTCGGTTGTATGAGGGCTATGNANAGGGATCTTTCTTTGCGGAGAGGGACTGCCGGCAAAATGAACGACCTCTTTTGCTGTCGGACTGCCGCACACCAATGAATATTCCTTAAATACATAGACCGTTTGCGTTTCCTGTATTTTCATCGAGGTCGGGAAATCCGGTCGCGGAATGTCCGGGTGGGGTCATATGGGTTCCGGATAGGGCTGCCGAACTCTTTTTTCTCCCGTCTGCGGTAATGCCGTAATTGCTCCGGATTTGAAATTTGCCATCAAAAACGGGAAGTGAGCGACAAAATTACTAAAAAAAATGTTAGTTGTATTGTTAAATGATAACTTTTTGCCCTTAATTGTCGTTTTTTTATGTTTTTATGCATTTCGCTCTTTGTTTTTTATGTCTTTATGTCGGCCTGATCGTGGAATTTTCGGAGTGGTAGCAGGTTGGAGGCTGTTTTTTTCTTCCGGGGCCGATTTTCATGGGCGTCATGGCCGGAAACGGCCGCAATACAGGCGAAGTCGTGTTTGCCGGCAGGGGAATACGTATCGCCGCGACGACCTCCCACAGTCGTTGTGGCGGAAGCGTCGTCGCGGCGAAAGGTGATTTGTGTATGAATTGTCTATCGGGCGATAAATTTACGGCCACTCTGTATGTACATGCCGCCTGCGGCCGGGCGGAGCACCTTTTGTCCGGTCAGGTCGAAGATCGGCTCATCGTGGCGGGTGCCGAACAGGATGTCGTCGGAGATTGCCGGCAAGCTGGAAGTATCAGTACCTGTGACCGCAACGGCAATATAGCTGCGGGAGGCGCTTCCTTCGGCATCGGTGCCGGAAACGGTGAGGAAGATAACGCCGTGTGCGTTGCCGTCGGCATTGCGGATGGTGGCGATATTTCCGTCGATAGCGATGAGAAGCCTGGAGTCCGGTTCTATGGCATAAGAAACAGGTGTTTTATAGTTTTCGGTCAGCGTAGAGAGGTCTGCCACGGCCGGGGTATCGTTATATATATAATAATGAGGGCGTGCCATCCATTCCAAATAGTCTTCCAGCAATGTGTATCCGTCACCGTCGGGATCGCTGTTGGAATCGGTAAAATCTCCGGCGGGGGAATGAGGATCGGTACCGTATAGATTTTCCCACCAGTCGGGCAGTCCGTCGAGGTCACTGTCGAAATCTTGAGGTCGTTGCTCTTCGGGATAATCTTCATAACCGTCCACATCGTTTTCATTATCGGGTAAACCTTTGTAGCCGGTATAGCTGCCCACGTAGGTCGTTGTGCCCTCTTTGACCTCGCGTACTATGCGCTGGTCATGATCGTCGAATCGGGGCATAGTGCATCCTACATCGCTTAAAACCGATTTATAGGCGTCGGCAGCCGTTTCTATTCGGGCGTATGAGGCGAAAAACGGCTGATCTGCGAAAACCGTCCAGTCGACGATCTGTCCGCCGGAGGTTCTGATGGTGCGCCCTTGTGTGTCGTCGGTTCCTTTATAAACGGGTGTGCCATTCTGTTCTGTCAGGATGTTGTTGTGGTAATAATAACTTTGTGTGCCGGCTCCTGCGCCCTCAAGGTCGGCCGAGAGCAGGGTTGTCCGCCGGCAGGCAGGCCCTTTTTTATAATAGTTGCCCACAAAATTGACCTCATGAGCCCCGCCGTCGGTAGTGCGGCCGCCCCAGTTATAGACGACCATGTTGAAAATATCCAGCCGGCCGGCGTAGTAGCCGGCGCCATCCAGTCCGCCCGCCATACTCCAGTTGCGGCCNTCGTTGTGGGCCAGNAGATTGTGGTGGNGCGANNCNACATCGCCCCCGACGCTTCCCGCGTATCCGTGAGCCGTGCCNTAGGCNTAGTTTTCNTGTCCTGCGACATTGAGAGCCTCGCTGATGAGCGAATGTTGCAGTGTGATGTTCTTGGCCCCCCGAGAACTGAACGCCTCGTCTATCGTCCAGCTGATGGAGGCGTGGTCAAGAATGCTGTGATCCGCACCGGCCATACCGATGCCGTCATAAGTCTGGCCGCTGCCCAGACGCATCCTGACAAAACGCCATACGGCATCGGATCCGATACCTAACGGGGCCTTGCGGAAGCAAACGCCTTTGCCCGGGGCGGTTTGCCCGGCCACGGTGATGTATTTGCCGACGCTGGTGAGGCGGGATTTAAGTTCGATGATTCCGGAAACGTTGAAAAGGATGGTGCGTGGTCCGATATCATTGGTCAGTGCTTCTCGGAAGGAACCGGGGCCATCGTCATTGAGATTGGTAACGTACACGACTTTGCCGCCGCGCCCGCCGATGGCATGACGTCCATAGCCTTCGGCTGTGCGGAAGGCAAGTCTTCGCGGCCGGAAATTCCATAAGGTACCGCGGGTTACCGTGCCGGCCGCATCGGTTTCGTCGATGCGCCACCAATAGGTGTTATGACAAGTCAGCCGCTCGACTCTGAAAACAGTGTCATTAGGAGCGAGTGGGCCGGAAACAGAGATGCCGGCACCTTCGCTTGTAGCGTCAGCGACGGCCGCCGAGTCGGTGCCGAAATAGAGCTGATGAGAAACACAGCCGGCCGCAGGAGACCAGGAAAGGCTGATGCCGCCTTCGTCGCAGTCGGCATGTTCGTCGTGATCGGAAGGATAGGGTCGTGTTGCCTGGCGGCCTGCATCGGATATGCCGATTTCAAGAGCGTCGAGGAAAATTTTCNGTAACAGGCTTTTGGAGTCATCTTGTAATGTATAATCAGGAGTCGGCATGAAGCGCAGAGTTACCATATCGTTCGGCCCGTTGACCGTGAACTCTGTGTAGAGGCGGGTGGCGTCGGCAGTGGATGCGACCCGGACGGTCGGGACGATGGCTTCGTAGATTTTCTGATCGCCTAAAAAGAGATCGAACGGCACCATTTCAAAGGCCGAGCCGTTTTCCCAGGAGTTGTTATAGCTTTGGAAACCATGGGTGCCGGCGGAAAGACCGGAGATCCTGATTTCTATGCCTTCTCCATCCTCGTTGGTGGTAACGCCGTCACTGATCAGACGGGCGTAGTAAGGAGATTGGATCATCTGCTTGCTCCAGCCGCAGGTGAGGGTNCCTCCGCCGGTAGCTGAAACGGTAATGCTGACATCGCCGAAGGTCTTGGTNTCGCTGGCGGTGTTTTTTATAGGCCAGGCGGTATAATTAGGCTCAGTAACNTCNGNCNNTTGTCGGCCGGATTNGTCGAAGTCGATTTTGATGATCTCGCCGTTGGCAGAAATGGCCAGCGAAGAGAGCAGGGTGAGAAATAGTAAATGTTTTTGCATCGGTATATATATGAATATTAAAAATGCGGATTTTGGCTGGGGCCTCAGGCAATGGTCTTGAAAGAACCGTCGTGTCGGAGAACCCGTGGCAAATGTAGGTATTTACGGAATGCCGGCAAAATTTACGAAGATATTTTGTGTTTGGACCACTTCATATGTTTCATTCTTTTTTGCTGTCATGCATTGTTTGGGAATTTGTATGGAAGGTGTCGGTTTTTGTCATCTCCCATCCGTCAACGTTGTCGATGAAATATTAAAAAATGTTATAATGGGGATTCTCCTCNATCGTGATTTTTATTTCAGTTTGCTAAATTTGTGTCCGCAAAATCGGGAAGGCGGCTATTTNCCGGTTTACATTATCAGGTAGTGAAAAGAGTGTTTTGAAAGTATTGTCGAAAATAATCCAATTGAAAATTATATGAAAAAAATCCGTAGGCTCGCGGTGCCGCTGTTGGCGGTGCTGTGTAGCATGAAAATCTGTGCGCAATCCGTTCATTCCCGTGTGATGGGATTGCAGGAGCTTTTCGAATTGGCNGAAGAAAACAGCCGGCGCGTTCAAGTGTATCATACTGCCCATGAGGCGGCCGATGCCGCTGTCGGGAGTGCCCGTGCCGCCCGTTTGCCGGAGGTCGGTGTTTCGTTGTCGGTAAGCTATTTGGGCGACGGCTGGNTGGCCGACCGTGATTTCAGACATGGTATGAATATCGATATGCCCCATTTCNGCAATAATTTTGCCGTTGCGGCATCGCAGGTGCTTTATGCAGGCGGAGCCATCAGCAGCGGCATAGAATTGGCGGAGCTTGGAAAGCAGATGGCAGCCTTGGATGTGCAGAAAAACAGGCAGGATGTGCGGTTTCTGCTGGTCGGCCATTACCTGGATCTCTATAAATTGTCCAATCAGGAACAGGTGCTGGAACAGAATATCAGGCTTACCCTGGCTGTGATCCGGAATATGGAGGCACGTCTGGGTCAAGGAGCCGCTTTGAGGAATGATATTACCCGCTATGAATTGCAATGGGAGAGTCAGAAGTTACAGTTGGCCCGGGTGCGTGATGCTCGCAGGATATTGAATCATCAGATTGTGACGACGCTACAGCTGCCGTTGGAGACAGAGATTGTGCCCGATACGATATTGCTTGCCGGAGAGGTGCCCGTACAGGCCGAGCAGGACTGGTGGCAGCTTGCCGTCTCCGGTAATGCCGCACTCCGGCAGGCGGATTTGGCTTGTGAGATCAGTCGCCAGGAGCTGAAGCAGACGCGTGCCGGCTCGTTGCCTAAAGTTGCTATTGTGGCCGAAGAACATTTCGATGGACCGATAACGATCGAGGTTCCGGTGCTGGATAATAATTTTAACTATTGGTTTGTAGGGCTTGGTGTCAAATATGATCTTTCGTCTGTGTATAAAAATAACCGTAATATTCGGCGGGCGAAGTTGAATACACGCCGTGCGGAAGAACAGAAGGCTTTGGCTATTGAGCAGGTCGGGAATGCCGTACAGGCCCAGTATGTAAATTTCCTGACTTCGTTTACGGAGTTGCGGACACAGGAAAAAAGTGTGGAGCTGGCACTGCAGAATTATGAGGTGACAAACCGCCGCTACGAGCAGGAGCTGGCACTTCTGACCGATATGCTGGATGCCGGTAATATGAAACTGCAGGCGGAACTGAATCTTGTCAACGCCAGAATCGGAGTGCTTTATAATTATTATAAACTGAGATATATTGCTCATTCACTATAAGAATTTCATTGTCGGAGTTTACAAAAATATTTATTCATCCAAATTATTTACAATTATGCAACGTTCAGCTAAACGAGTTCTTTATAATGTTATTATTATATGTTTTCTTGCGGGAGGACTGATTTATGTATTTTCCCGTTTCGTTCACTTGGGAAATGTGGAATATACCGATAATGCGCAGGTGTACCAGCAAATCACTCCTATTAATACGCGTGTGCCGGGTTTCATCCGGAAAATTTATTTTGAAGAGTTTCGCCCGGTGCGTAAAGGCGATACGTTGGTGGTCATCGATGATATGGAGTTCCGTCTCCGGGTGGCGCAGGCCGAGGCCGATTTGGCCAATGCTCTTTTCGGCTGTCAGGCTACGAGTGCAGGTATTGCTACAACACAGAATAATTTACGCGTTTCCGATGCCGGTCTTGAAGAGGCCCGTGTCAGAATGGAAAATGCCGCTCGGGAATGGCGACGCTTTGAGGCATTGCTTGCTCAGGAGGCTGTGACGCAGCAGCAATATGACAATGTGAAGACCGCTTATGACGCTGCTGTGGCCCGTTATGAGCAATTGAAACATGCCAAGAATACAACTTCTCTCGTCCGCGATGAACAGACTCACCGTTTAAGTCAGGGCGAGGCCGGAGTGCGTGTTGCGGAAGCTGCGCTTGATCTTGCGCGGCTGAATCTGTCTTATACGGTTATTTTGGCTACTTGCGATGGAGTCGTAGGTCGAAAAGAAATCCATGAAGGACAGCTGGTGCAGCCTGGACAGACTCTGGTGGACATCGTGGATGCTTCGGATCTTTGGGTAATGGCAAACTATCGTGAGACTCAGATGAAAAATATTCATGAAGGCGCCATGGTGGAACTGACTGCCGATGCTGTGCCAGGTGTTGTTTATTGCGGAGAAATCGAATCGATTTCAGATGCAACCGGGGCCTCGTTCTCCATGATTCCGCAGGATAACGCTACAGGTAATTTCGTCAAGGTCGAACAGCGCATTCCTGTTCGTATTTCATTGAAGGGAAATCGGCCGGAGGATTTGGCTAAATTGCGTGCCGGATTCAATGTAGAGTGTGAGGTGAGGTATTAAAATCAGGTTTTTATCTTTTAATCAAAGTGTCAGTATCTATGCGACAGGAGTCATTCGTGATTCCGGCTTTCAGACCGTTTGTTCCACGATGTTTGCAGCCGTGGATTTATCTCTTTCTCGCATTTACATTTCAGTTGTCCGGAGGTCGTTATCTGGGGGCTCTGAATGAAATGATCGGAGGGCAGTCGCTGATGCGTGAGGACCTGCTCATGTGCCTTTATTGCAATCTGGCGGGAATGGCGATCTATTTCCCATTGCTTTTTCGGATGAAATTCCGTTTTACCAACAAGACTTTGCTGACGGTTTCCGTCTTGATGGTTTTGTTGTGCAATTGGGCCTTGATGTATGTGACCTGTCTGCCTCTCTTGTGGGCGATTTGTTTTTTGGAGGGATGCTTCAAAATTCAGGGCACGTTTGAATGTATGTCTACCATTCAGCTTTGGATGACACCACGTCGGGACTTTGCGGTTTTCTTCCCGTTACTGCACATCGTGATTCTGTATAGTGTGCAATTATCTGATTATCTGACCTCTTGGTTCGCTTCGATAGGCCGGTGGCAATGGATGCATTGGCTAGTGATAGGGTTGATGCTGCTTGATTTGCTTTTTCTTTATACTTGTACCCGGCATTTTCGTTTTATGCGAAAGTTCCCGCTGGTAGGAATCGACTGGTCCGGCATGGCCTTATGGACGGCCTTGCTTTTGCAGTTGTCTTATCTTTTCGATTACGGTGATTGGTACGATTGGTGGAATAGTCCGGTCATACGGATGTTGACCGGGACTCTGTTGATTACTTTCGGAGCTGCTTTGTGGCGGATGTTTACTGTTCGTCATCCTTTTTTAGAACCTAAAATATGGACATTCCGTTATATGAAACCCATTATGTTGCTTATAACGGTGGTGGAAGCATTGATGGGGTCGGAATATGTTTTAGAAGAAATTTTTCTTGAAGAGGGTTTGCACTATGACGCACTTACCGGGGCCGTGTTGGATGGAAGCGTGGTGGCAGGTGTCCTGATAGGATGTTTGTTTTCATTATGGTGGATGAAGGTGATGCACTATAGTTATGTGCGTCTGATTATTGTCGGCTTGTTTGCCTTGATGGGATATCTTGTCGGAATGTATTTTCTTATTTCATCCGAGATCAGTCGCAATATGCTTTTTACTCCGCTTTTCTGTAGGGGTGTGGCCTCTGCAGTCTTGGGAATTTCATTTTTGATCTCGTTGCATGATGCTATGTCTTTTCAGACGTTTTTTCAGTCTTTGGCCGTTTTTCAGTCTTTGCATTTGGTTGTCGGCGGCCTTTTCGGCGCAGCCTTGTATTCACAGGGATTGCGATATTACATTTCAGATGGTTTCGCACGCTATGGTGCGGCAGTCGATGGGGTTGGTAGTAATGTCTCCCCGTCGATGTTTCCGCAGTTCATGGAGCGCTTTGTCGAGAATATGGAAATGGTCGGAATCAAGCGCTTGTATGGATGGGTGATATATGTCTGTATCGGATTGATCCTGCTTTTCCTTTTATATGATGCTCCGGCGCGAAGAGATATGAAACGGATGCCGAATTGGAAGTCCCTTGGTCGGAAAATGCGCCGGACTTTTATCAAAGGAAGTCGTATGTCAGAATAAGGTTAGTTCTTCTGTTTCTGGAAGCAGCCGGAAGCTTTTCCGATGATAGGGTGAAACTCCGTGGGCGGCAATTGCTGCACGGTGGTTACGGGTCGGATAGCCCTTGTTGACAGCCCAATGGTAGACGGGAAATTCTCTGTCGATCTTTTTCATAAAATCGTCACGGTAGGTTTTGGCCAAGATAGAGGCGGCAGCGATAGACATCATTTTACCATCGCCTTTGATTATAGTGGTGTGCGGTAGATTTTGATAGGGAGAGAAGCGATTGCCGTCGATAAGTAATGCCTCCGGTCGGGTGGTCAGTTGATCGATTGCTCGATGCATTGCCAGAATAGAGGCTTTCAGTATATTGATGCGGTCTATCTCTGTTTGGTCGACGATTCCGATTGCCCACGCTATGGCCTCCTGTTCTATAATTGGACGGAGGGCATAGCGTTGTTTTTCGGTAAGCTGTTTTGAATCGTTGAGCAGATCATTGTGAAATGTCGGTGGAAGAATGACTGCGGCGGCATACACCGGTCCGGCCAGACAGCCTCGGCCGGCTTCGTCGCATCCAGCTTCGATGATGTTTTTATTGAGATAGGGAGCAAGCATGAGTTATGATTTGAGTTTTGCTTGCGAAGATAGTTTTTTGTATTTTGATAAGCAAATTTTTGATATAAAGCTTCTCCATTTTTTTTATTTTCATCGATTAAGTATTAAAAAAATATAAATAATAATGAAAAAACTTTTGGTAAGAGGTGCTTACTTATGAAAAATGTATATCTTTGCGACGTTTTTCTGCGATTCTGTATTGAAAGTATGTCTAAATCATGAATTTAAGACACTTACCGATGCAGAAAACGGCAGGGAATATTAGTGATTAATTAATAAATTAAAGTATTAAACAAAATGCCTACTATTCAACAGTTAGTAAGAAAAGGTCGTGTAGTATTGGAAGACAAGAGCAAATCACCGGCTTTGGCATCATGTCCGCAGCGTCGCGGTGTATGCGTTCGTGTTTACACAACTACTCCTAAAAAACCGAATTCTGCTATGCGTAAAGTGGCTCGTGTGCGTTTGACGAATGGCAAAGAGGTTAACTCTTACATTCCGGGTGAGGGACACAATTTGCAGGAACACTCGATCGTAATGGTTCGTGGTGGTCGTGTGAAGGATCTTCCGGGTGTGCGTTATCATATCGTGCGCGGAACATTGGATACTGCCGGTGTGAATG